>OGCL01000375.1_pt1 | contig 49280 bp, 44 predicted proteins | sample 1570041 | NCBI WGS metagenome assembly OGCL01 (sample SAMN06266162, study PRJEB24511) | hot springs metagenome | isolation source: Hot spring water | place: South Africa: Limpopo | collected 2015-06-22 | reverse complement strand
CCGGCGCTTCGCGCCACCTTCTCCCGGAGGGAGAAGGACAGCAAGGAGGGCGTCGCTGCGCGACTTTCACGCTAAATTAAGCTGTCCAATCGGTCATAAATTCAACCTGGGAAAGCGAGCTGCTATGATCCGCGACCTTGTGCAGATCATGCGCCAATCCTGCATTTTCGCCGGAATGTGCTTTGCTTTTGTCACGCATAGATACGGTATAGCAACCGTTACGGGGAGCTCCACATGCTGGAAAGACTGTTCCAACTCGAAGCACATAACACCACGGTTCGCCGCGAGGTCATAGCCGGCCTGACCACCTTCCTGACCATGGCCTATATCCTCTTCGTCAACCCGGAGATGCTGGCCAAGACCGGCATGGACCATGGCGCGGTATTCGTCGCCACCTGCCTGGCCGCCGCCATCGGCTCGCTGATCATGGGCCTTTTGGCCAACTACCCGATCGCCCTGGCGCCGGGCATGGGCCTCAATGCCTTCTTCACCTACACCGTGGTGATGACCATGGGCCACACCTGGCAGGTGGCCCTGGGCGCGGTGTTCCTCTCCGGGGTGATCTTCTTTCTGCTGTCGATCTTCAAGATCCGCGAGTGGATCATCAACAGCATCCCCCTGGCCCTGCGCGCCGGCATCGCCGCCGGTATCGGCCTGTTTCTGGCGATCATCGCCCTGAAGAACGCCGGCATCGTGGTCGACCACCCCGCCACCCTGGTGACCCTCGGCGATATGACCCAGGGCAGCGCCCTGCTGGCCTGCCTGGGCTTCTTCGTGATCGCCGCCCTGGCCTATCGCCAGGTCACCGGCGCGGTGATGATCGGCATTCTGCTGGTGACCGGCCTGTCCATTCTGCTGGGTCTGTCCAAGCTCGGCGGCGTGGTATCGATGCCTCCTTCGGTGATGCCGACCCTGCTGCAGCTGGACATCATGGGCGCCCTGGATATCGGCCTGCTCAGCGTGATCTTCGCCTTCCTCTTCGTCGACCTGTTCGACACCTCCGGCACCCTGGTGGGCGTGGCGCAGAAGGCCGACCTGCTGGACAAGGACGGCAAGATGCCGCGCCTGGGCCGCGCCCTGATGGCCGACAGCGGCGCCACCATGGCCGGTGCCGTGCTGGGCACCAGCACCACCACCAGCTATATCGAGTCGGCGGCCGGCATCAGCGCCGGCGGGCGTACCGGCCTGACCGCCTGCGTGGTCGCCGCGCTGTTCCTGCTCAGCCTGTTCTTCGCGCCCCTGGCCGGCGCCGTGCCGGCCTACGCCACCGCCCCGGCCCTGCTGTTCGTCGCGGTACTGATGATGAGCGCCCTGGCCAAGATCGACTGGGACGACATGACAGTCGCCGCCCCGGTGGTGGTCGCCGCCCTGGCCATGCCGCTGACCTTCTCCATCGCCAACGGCATCGCCTTCGGTTTTATCACCTGGACCGTGGTCAAGGTCCTGGCCGGACGCTGGCAGGAACTCAACCCGGCACTCTGGGTGCTGTCGGCTCTCTTTGTGGTCAAGCTGGCGTTCTTTGCCTGACGATCCGCAGGGTGGACATGGCGAAGGCTTGTCCACCCTACTCGATAAACCAGTGGGTCAAACAATTGCGGCAGGCAGTGTTTGTCCATACCCTTTGCGCCCCAAGATGAAAAAATGGCCGGGAGCCATTTTTAACGTCGCGCAGCGACGACCCGAAGGGTGGCCGCCAGGGATGGCAGGCCATAAAAAATAGCCGCCTGCCCCGTTACCGAGTCTGCCATGAGCCGTTCCCAGTTCGACCCCAGCACCTATGCCGCCCAGCTCGCCGAGAAAACCCAGCGCCTGCGCGAGTTGCTGGCGCCCTTCGCAGCTCCCGAGCCCGAGGTGTTCGACTCGCCCCGCGAGCACTACCGCCTGCGCACCGAGTTTCGCCTGTGGCGCGAGGGCGAGGATCGTCACTACGCCATGTTCGAGGCCGGCGACAAACATACGCCGATCTTTTTCGAGCAGTTCCCCATCGCCAGCCGCCGTATCAATGAATTGATGCCGCGCCTGAAGGCCGCCTGGCAGGCCTCTTCCGCTCTGAGTTTCAAGCTGTTCCAGGTGGAATTTCTCACCACCCTGAGCGACGATGCGCTGATCACCCTGTGCTACCACCGCCCACTGGACGACGCCTGGCAGGCCGCCGCCGAGCAGCTGGCCAGTGAGCTGCAGGTGAGCATCGTCGGGCGCTCCCGGGGCAAGCGCATCGTTATCGGCAAGGACTATGTGGAGGAAGAACTGCAGGTGGCCGGGCGTAGCTTCCGCTACCGTCAGCCAGAAGGCGCCTTTACCCAGCCCAATGGCGAGGTCTGCCAGAAGATGCTCGGCTGGGCCTATGAGGCCCTGGGCCAGCGCGACGACGACCTGCTGGAGCTGTACTGCGGCAACGGCAATTTCACCCTGCCCCTGGCCACCCGAGTGCGCCAGGTGCTGGCCACCGAAATCAGCAAGACTTCGGTGAACGCCGCCCTGGCCAACCTGACCGGCAACGCCATCAATAACGTCAAGCTGGTGCGCCTGTCCGCCGAAGAGCTGACCGAGGCCCTCAACGAGGTGCGCCCGTTCCGCCGCCTGGCCGATATCGACCTCAAGAGCTATGACTTCGGCAGCGTGTTCGTCGACCCGCCCCGCGCCGGTATGGATGCGGACACCTGCGAGCTGACCCGGCGCTTCGACAATATTCTGTATATCTCCTGCAACCCGGAAACCCTGGCGGCCAATATCGCCCAGCTGCACGATAGCCATCGCATCAGCCGCTGCGCCCTGTTCGACCAGTTCCCCTATACCCACCATATGGAGGCCGGGGTGCTGCTGCAGCGGCGCTGAAACCCTGCCTGGAGAGCAACCATGCGTTTACTGACACTGACCCTGCTCGCGGCCCTGAGCGGCCTGACCCAGGCAGCGGAGGCCCTGAACATCGACGTGCACCGCGACGCCAACTGCGGCTGCTGCAAGGCCTGGATCGAGCATCTGGAAGACAACGGCTTTACCGTGCATGACCATGTGGAAGAGGACATGAGCGCGGTCAAACAGCGCCTGGGCGTACCGCCGCGCCTGAGCTCCTGCCATACCGGGGTGATCGACGGCCAGTTTGTCGAAGGCCATGTACCGGCGGCGGACATTCTCAAGCTGCGCCAGCAACCGGACCTGCTTGGCGCCGCCGTACCGGGCATGCCCATGGGCTCGCCGGGCATGGAATACGGCGATCGCCACGATGCCTATCGGGTGCTGGGGCTACAAGCCGATGGGGCCGAGCGGGTGATCAGCGAGTACCCGGCGCGTTAAGCCCACGCAACGCCCAGAAGCACAACCCGGCGGATACCACCTCCAGCAGCAGGGCATAGAGGTTGAAGGTCTGCTGGGCGCCGCCGTCCAGATACAGGCCGCCAATGCGGGCCAGAGCCAGCACGCTGTAGAGCAGCACCAGCAGGGTCAGGGCCGGGGCGATCAGCGCCGGGCGCATCAGAGCCAAACCCAGGTAAGCCGCCAGCCCCAGTTGCAGGCCACCGTAATAGGCGCGCACATCGGTCACCGCCGCCGGTGCCATCAGCAGCATGCCGCTGAGATGGGTCATTTCATGGGGCTGGATAAAATAGGCCAGGCCCAGGCCCGCCAGGGCCAGCAGTTGCAGGACGAGAATCAGCCGAGCCAGCAGCATAGGGGACGCCTTGTCATCGAAAGAGGTGGACGCAGCATAGGCTGCCCGGGGCGCCGGCGTCAGCCCCCCAGCTGCCCCTGCAACTGTTCCAGCACCTGCTGCAGAAACTCCAGGCGCTGCAGCGGCTCGGGCAGGGCCAGCAGGTGCAGTTTGTCTTCGGCCGCCAGGGGCAGCAAGTAGGCCAGCTGATTGGCCAGGGCCAGCTGCCCGGCCGGTTCCAGTTGCATGCCCAGGCTGGCCACCAGCGGGTGGGCACTGAGGGCATCATGCAGGGCCAGCAGATCGGCATGTTCGGCCTGCAGCGGCTGCTCGTCGGCCTCGGCCAGCCAGTGCACCTGGCCCAGAGTCAACTGGTCGGGCAGCACCTGGGCCTGCTCCACGCGAAAGCGCCGCCCGCCCTGCACGCGAATGCCCAGCAGGCCATTGGGACGCTGCTCGAAGTCGCGGATCAAGGCTTCACAACCGATGGCGGCGAACTCCCCGGCGGCCTCACCGGCCTCCTCGCCGTCGATGATGCACACCACGCCGAAGCCCTCGCCCTGCTTCATGCAGCGGCTGATCATATCCAGGTAGCGCGCCTCGAATATCTGCAAATCCAGCATGCAGCCGGGAAACAACACGGTCTTGAGCGGAAACAGCGGCAGATTCACTAAAGGTTCCTCACAACAACATGACAATGGCCAGGGGCAGCAGCACGGCGGTCACCACACCCATCAGGCTCATGGCCAGGGCGGCGAAGGCGCCGCACTCCTCGCCCTCCTGCAGGGCGCGGGCGGTACCCACGGCATGGGCGGTCAGGCCCAGGGCCATGCCCAGGGCGGCCTGATGGCGTACGCCACAACGCCGGAGCAGGGCAGGGCCGCAGATGGCGCCGATGATCCCGGTGATCATCACGAAGACTGCCGCCAACGCGGCGATACCGCCGATCTGGCTGGCCACCAGCATGGCAATGGGCGAGGTCACCGACTTGGGCGCCATGCTCATCAGCATGATCCGCTCGGCGCCCAGCAGCCAGGCCAGGCCCACCCCCAGCACGGTGGCGAACACCCCGGCCACGGCCAGGGTGATCAGAATCGGCCAGAGCAGCTGGCGGATGCGCCGCAGGTTGAGAAACAGCGGCACCGCCAGGGCCACGGTGACCGGCCCGAGGAACAGGGTCAGGGCCGCCACGCTGCCCTGGTATTCGGCATAGCTCAGGCCGCACAGCAAGAGGATGCCGATCACCGTCAGCATGGACACCAGCACCGGCTGCAGGAACACCCAGCGGGTCTTCTCGTAGGCGGCCATGGCCAGCTGGTAGGCGCCCAGGGTGATGCCCACGCCGAACAGCGGGTGATGGGTCACGGCCTGCCAGGCCGCCAGCCAATCCGGGCTCATGCGTCCTCCCGCTGCTGGCGGTCGATCAGTTTCTGCATCAGCCAGCCGGCAAACACAATGGAGATCAGCAAAGACAACAGCAGGGCGCCGGCCACGGCCCAGAAGTCGGCGGCAATCGCCTCGGCATAGGCCATTACCCCCACCGCCGGCGGCACCAGCAGCAGCGGCAGGTACTTGAGCAGGCTGCTGGAGGCCTGGTGCAGCGGCTCGCCCACTTCGCCACGCAGCAGCAGAAAGGCGAACAGCAGCAGCATGCCGATGATCGGCCCCGGCAGCATGGGCAACAGCAGCACATTGAGAGCCGTGCCGAGCAACTGGCAAAGCACCAGCCAGGAAAGGCCGCGAAGCAGCATAGGGGTCGATCTCCGTTGCTTATGATGGGGGCGCACTGCTGGCCATTATAAGCCGATGAGCCGCGCAGCGGCCGGGCTTGAGCGAGTCCGATGGTCGCAAGCGGGCTGCAATCTGCCACTTGACCGGGGCCGCCCGCCGTGGTGATCTACGGCCATAAAGGATTTAGCGCCACCCAATAACAACATAAGCGTTTCAAGGAGAAAGCATGCCTCAAGTACCCGTCGCGGAACTGCAGAACTACGTGGGCAAGGAACTCGGTCGCTCCGAGTGGCTGACCATCGATCAGGACCGCATCAACCAGTTCGCCGAATGCACCGGCGACCACCAGTTTATTCATGTCGATCCGGAAAAGGCCAAGCTCACCCCCTTCGGCACCACCATTGCCCATGGTTTCCTGTCCCTGTCCCTGGTGCCCAAGCTGATGGAAGGCATCATGGTCATGCCCCAGGGCCTGAAAATGGCGGTCAACTACGGCCTGGACAGCGTACGCTTTATCCAGCCGGTCAAGGTCAACTCCAAGGTGCGCCTGGTGGTGACCCTGACCGACGCTACCGAAAAGAACCCCGGCCAGTGGCTGCTCAAGGCCAAGGCCGTACTGGAGATCGAAGGTTCGGAGAAGCCGGCCTATATCGCCGAGCCCCTGACCCTCTGCTTCGTCTGATTCAACGCTCAATCAAGGCGCGCCGGGATAACCCGGCGCGCCTTTTTGTTATGCCATGCAGGGCCCGTCGCAGAGCATCGCCCGGTATTTGCGGCATACTCTTGGTCAAGCCCTTTCAGCCCGGATAGCTGCCATGCGCCTTATTCCCCTGGCTCCCCTCACCCTGGCCCTGCTGCTGGCCGCCTGCGGTGAAGCCCAATCCCTGCTGCCCGCCAACGCCATACTGCCCGATGGCAGCCGCTATCGTGGCGAAGTGGTCGACGGCCTGCTGCAGGGCCCGGGGCGCCTGGACTACCCCAACGGCAGCTGGTTCGAGGGCCACTTCAAGGACGGCCAGGCCCATGGCCAGGGGCGCTGGCAGGGCGCTGCCGGCGAGCATTACCAAGGCGAGTTCGCCCTCGGCGATTTCCACGGCCAGGGCCGCCTCGACTACCGCGACGGCAGTTACTACGAAGGCCGCTTCCAGCGCGGCCGCATGCACGGCGAAGGCCGCCTGGTGCAGGGTGGCCAGGACTACAGCGGCGAGTTCGCGGATGACCAGCTCCATGGCCTGGGCCAGCTGCAATGGGCCGACGGCTCCAGTTACCAGGGCCAGTTCAGCCAGGGCCAACCCCATGGCCAGGGCGTGCGTATCGACAGCGCCGGCAACCAGTTCAGCGGCCCGTTCGAACTCGGCCAGCTCAACGGCCAGGGCACCTTCCAGAGCAGCGATGGTGACCTCTACAGCGGCGAATTCAAGCATGACCGCTTCCATGGCCAAGGCCGCTACCAGAGCAGCGATGGCGACGTGTGGAATGGCCAGTTCCAGCAGGGTGCGGCCAGCGGCGAGGGCGAGTTCAAGGGCGCCGACGGCAACCACTACCAAGGCCAGCTGCGCAACTGGCGCTTTCATGGCGAAGGCGAGCTACGCCTGGCCGATGGCAGCCGCTACCAGGGCCGCTTCGCCCACGGCCGCTTCCACGGTAATGGCCAGCTGACCCTGGCCACGGGACAGCGCCTGGCTGGCACCTGGCAGCGCGGCCAGCGCATCCGCGATGAAGCTGGCCAAAGCCTGCCCGATCCGCTGGAGCTGGGGCTGCTGGAGCAGGGCCGCCTGCTGCAGGAAGCCATCGCCGCCCTGCCCGCCTCGACCCCGGCCATCGAGTTGTATGCCCTGACCGTAGCCGGCGACGGCAAGCAGAGCGTCTTTATGCGCGAAGCCGACTACGTGGCCAACCTGCTCGGCGAGCGCTTCGCCGCCCATGGCCGCATCAGCCTGATCAACCACCGCGACCACCTGGCCGACCGTCCCATCGCCAGCCGCGAAAGCCTGCACCGCGCCGCCCAGGCCCTGGCCGAGCGCAGCGGCGCCGAAGACCTGATCTTTATCTACCTGACCAGCCACGGCTCGGCCAGCCACGAGCTGCACCTGGACATGCCGCGCCTGGAACTCAACGACCTGCCCGCCAGCGAACTGGCGGCAGCCCTGGCCCCGCTGCGCGAGCGGCACAAGGTACTGGTGATTTCCGCCTGCTATTCCGGCGGCTTTATCGAGCCGCTCAAGGATGACAAGACCCTGATCATGACCGCCGCCCGGGCCGACCGCGTATCCTTCGGTTGTTCGGAAGAAAACGACTTCACCTATTTCGGCCGCGCCCTGTTCGCCGAAGCCCTGCAGCAGACCGACGACCTCGAAGAAGCCTTCAAGCTGGCCAGCGCAGCGGTCAGCCTGCGCGAGGAGGAAGAAGGCTTCGAAGCCTCGCAGCCGCAGATCAGCCCGGCCGCGCCGGTGCTCGCCCAATGGCGCCGCTGGCTCGCCGAACGGCCAGCCGCACCACCGGCATAAGCCCTGGCCCAACAACACCCAGAAGCCCCTCAGGGCCGCTAAACTGAATTTATCCGCGGAGAGCCTGCCCCCATGTACCTGACGCCGCAGCATATCCTTCTCGCTGGCGCCACCGGCCTGACCGGCGAACACCTGCTGGACCGCCTGCTCAGCGAACCCACCGTGGCCCGCGTACTGGCCCCCAGCCGCCGCCCCCTGGCGGCCCATGGCCACCTGGAAAACCCGGTGGGCGAGCTCGGCGAGCTGCTGCCCATGCTGCAGGGGCCCGTGGACGTCGCGTTCTGCTGCCTGGGCAGCACCCTCAAGCAGGCCGGTTCGGAAGCGGCCTTCCGCGCCGTCGACCATGACCTGGTGCTGGCTTTCGCCCGCCGTGCCCGGGAGCTGGGCGCGCGCCACCTGCTGGTGGTCAGCGCCCTGGGCGCCGATGCCCAGTCTTCGGTGTTCTACAACCGGGTCAAGGGCGAAATGGAACAGGCCCTTAAGGCCCAGGACTGGCCACAGCTGACCATAGTGCGCCCCTCCCTGCTGCTCGGCGCCCGCCAGGAGCTGCGCCTGGGTGAGCGCCTGGCTGCACCCCTGATGCGCTGGCTGCCGGGCAACTATCGCGCGATCAAGGCCACCGTACTGGCCCGGGCCCTGTGGCGCCTGGCCCTGGAGGAAGGCGATGGCTGCCGTATCGTCGAATCCGCAGAACTGCGCCGCCTGGGCCGCTAAGCCCCAACAGGAATCCCACCATGAACCACCCCGAACAACTGCTCGCTGCCCTGCAGCAGGCCGATATGCTGGAAGTCGACGACCTGCATGCCTGGCACTTCGAACTCGACCAGGCACAACTTGACGCCCCGGCCGAACGCCCCTTCCTGCATATCGAGTGCATGGACGGCCGCACCCTGCGCAAATGGCAGTTCAGCCTGGCCGAAGTACAGGCCGCCCAATACCAGGCCGTGGATGACTGCTGGGCGCTGCACAGCGGCGGCCAACCCCATCGTCTGCGCTGCTTTGCCGCCATCAGTGGCGACAATGCCGATACCGATGCCGCCAACGACAACCAATAGCAGAGCGAAGCATGGGCCTCTACGAGCGCTACCTGTTACCCCACCTGATCGACTTTGCCTGTGGCATGGGCGAGGTGATGAAGGCCCGTTCGCAGATCGTGCCCCAGGCCCATGGCCGAGTGCTGGAGATCGGCATCGGCAGCGGCCTTAACCTGAGCTTCTACGACCCGGCCCGGGTCAACCTCATCGTCGGCGTCGACCCCAGTGCCGCGATGCAGAAACTGGCCCGCCAGCGCGCCGCTGCGATCACCATACCAGTCGAGATGGTGGCCCTGGAGCTGGGCCAGATCCAGGCCGAGACGGCCAGTTTCGACAGCATCGTCTGCACCTTCACCCTGTGCACCATCCCCGATGCCGTCGCCGCCCTCAGGGAGATGCGCCGGGTTCTCAAACCCGGCGGGCGCCTGCTGTTCTGCGAACACGGCCTGGCCCCGGATGCGCCGGTGGTGCGCTGGCAGCAGCGCCTGACGCCGCTATGGAAGCCCCTGGCCGGTGGCTGCCACCTCGATCGTGACATCCCCGCCCTGCTGGCTGCCGGCGGCTTTGCCATCGGCGCCCTGGAAAACCGTTACCTCAAGGGCCCCAGGCCCATGACCTATCTCTACCAGGGCTGGGCCGAGTAAGCGGCCCGAACGGCCCTGTGCGGTCAATACGGCGGGCCCGCCCCTCCAAATTTACCCCGCGCCAAACCAGCACAGCCGCCGTTTACTGGCTATTGTTAGACCATGGATTGCGAACGGAAGCCGACTCACGCATGAAGCGCCTATTGCCTTGCGCCGGCATGGCCCTGTACCTGGGCCTGCTCGGCCTGTTGCCGTGCCTGCCGGCCTGGGCCGAGACGCGCCTGGTCAGCGTCGGGGTCTATGCCAACGAGCCCAAGCTGCTGCTGGATGCCAGGGGCCGCCCCTCGGGCATTCTCGGCGAGTTGCTGAATGAAATCGCCGAGCGCGAGAACTGGCAGCTCAAGCCGGTCAGCTGCCAGTGGCAGCAATGCCTGGAATGGCTGCAGAGCGGGGAAATCGACCTGCTGCCGGATGTGGCCTACAACGACGCCCGCGCCCTGGTGCTGGACTTCCACAAGGTGCCCTCGCTGTATAGCTGGTCGCAGCTGTACAGCCGCGGCGAGCAGCGTCTGGAGTCCATGCTCGACCTCGATGGCCGGCAGATCGCCGTGCTGGAAGGCTCGGTACAGCAGAGCTACCTGGAAGACCTGCTGCACAGCTTCGGCCTCAGGGCCCAGCTGATCGGGGTCAGCAGCCTGCTGCAGGGCTTCGAGCTGGTGAAGATGGGCCAGGCCGACGTGGTGGTGGCCAACCAGCGCTTCGGCGACTTCCATGCCCCGCGCTTCGAACTGCTGGCCACCCCCATCATGTTCCAGCCGGCCCAGCTGTTCTATGCCACCACCAAGGGCCGCAATGCCGACCTGCTCGCCGCCATCGACCGCCACCTGCAGGACTGGCAGAACGCCCCCGGCTCCTTCTACTACCAGACCCTGCAGCACTGGGGCGGCGAACAGCCCAGGCTGCTGATCCCGCAGGGCGTCTGGTGGGGCCTGGGCAGCCTTAGCCTGCTGCTGCTGATGGCCCTGACCGGCGCCGTGCTGCTGCGCCGTCAGGTGGCGGAAAAAACCCGCAAGCTGCAGAGCAGCGAGCGGCGCCTGAACACCATCCTCGACAGCGTCGAAGCCCATATCTACATCAAGGACCCCGACCTGCGTTACCAGTACGCCAACCGCAAGGTCTGCGAGCTGTTCGGCCAGTCCCGCGAGCAGGTGATCGGCAAGACCGACGAGTACTTTTTCGATATCGACACCGCGGCCAAGCTGCACGAGAACGACCGCCGCGTACTGAGCCTGGGCGAGCGGGTGGAAACCGAGGAAATCAACCGCAGCCTGGATGGCGGCGAGGAACATGCCTACCTGTCGATCAAGCTGCCGCTGCGCAACAGCAAGGGCGAGATCTATGCCCTGTGCGGCATTTCCACCGATATCACCGAGCACAAGCGCAACCTGGAAAAGATCAACCAGCTGGCCTTCTACGACCCGCTCACCGGCCTGCCCAACCGCCGCCTGCTGCTCGACCGCCTGCAACTGGCCCTGGCCAAGCATGACCGCGGCCTGCAGCAGGGCGCCCTGCTGTTTATCGACCTGGACAATTTCAAAGACCTCAACGACACCCTCGGCCACGACATGGGTGACCAGTTGCTGCTGCAGGCCGCAGCCCGCCTCAGCCAGCATGTGCGTAGCCAGGACACCCTGGCGCGCCTGGGCGGCGATGAGTTCGTGGTGATGCTCGAAGGCCTGAGCAGCGACCCGATGCGCACCGCCCGCCAGGTCGAGGTGGTCGGCAACAAGCTGGTGCAGGCCCTGGCCGCCCCCTACGACCTCAAGGGCCGTAGCCATATCAGCACCGCCAGCATTGGCGTCGCCCTGTTTCCCGATGGCCAGTGCAATGTGGACGACATTCTCAAGCGCGCCGACCTGGCCATGTACCAGGCCAAGGCCGCCGGGCGCAACGGCCTGCGTTTCTTCGACCCGCGCATGCAGGCCGAAGTGACGGCCCGCGCCAGCCTGGAAAACGACCTGCGCCAGAGCCTGGGCGCCGGCGATTTCATCCTGCACTACCAGCCCCAGGTGGATGCCCAGGGGCGCCTGCTCGGCGCCGAAGCCCTGGTGCGCTGGCAGCATCCCGAGCGCGGCCTGGTCTCACCGGGGGCATTCATTCCCGTGGCGGAAAGCACCGGGCTGATCCTGCCCCTGGGCCGCTGGATTCTGCACGCCGCCTGCGAACAGCTGGTGGCCTGGGCACAGCAGCCGCAGATGAGCCACCTGTGCCTGGCCATCAACGTCAGCGCCCGCCAGTTCCACCACCCGGACTTTGTCGAGGAAGTGCTGGCCACCCTGGCGGAAACCGGGGCCAACCCCAACCGCCTGGAGCTGGAGCTGACCGAAAGCCAGCTGGTGGAGGATGTGGAAGCGCTGATCGACAAGATGCTGCAGCTCAAGACCCATGGCGTGCGCTTCTCCCTGGATGACTTCGGCACCGGCTATTCCTCGCTCAATTTCCTCAAGCGCCTGCCGCTGAACCAGCTGAAGATCGACCAGTCCTTTGTCCGCGACCTGCTCGACCACCCCAGCGACGCCGCCATCGTGCGCACCATCCTGGCCCTGGGCAGCAACCTGGGCCTGGCGGTCACCGCCGAAGGCGTGGAAACCTTCGAGCAGCGCGACGCCCTGCTGCGCATGGGCTGCCAGAAGTTCCAGGGTTACCTGTTCGCCCAGCCAGGCCCGGCCGAGATACTGGAACAGTGGCATAGCCTGGCCTGATCGCGGCCTGACCCTGTAGGCGCGGGCCATGTCCGCAATCCGCGTGCCTCAGCCAAGTACTAGCAGGCCGTTGAAAAACGTAGGCGAGGCAGGCAAGACAAGGCAAAAATGGCCGAAAAAGCGGAGTTTACGTGTTGTAAATGAGCATTTGATTCGCTTCGCTCACCCCTGTGGGGCCGCGCTAAAGCGCGTTCAGCCTTCGGCTGTGAGGTCGTTTTTAACGCAGGATTGCCCACGTAGGTAGTTTTTCAACGGCCTGCTAGAGCACCTCCACCGCCGGCAACGCCGCGGCCTCGAAGTCCTCGACGCTGAGCGGCTTGGCAAACAGATAGCCCTGGAAGTGCTGGCAGCCGTTATCGCGCAGGCACGCCTGCTGGGCCGGGGTTTCCACCCCTTCGGCGATCACCTCCAGCCCCAGGCCAACAGCCATGGCCAGAATGGCGCGCACGATCGCCAGGCTACCGGGGTTGTCCGGCAGGTCGCGGACAAAGGACTGGTCGATCTTCAACTGGTCCAGCGGCAGTTGCTGCAGGTAGGCCATGGACGAATAGCCGGTACCGAAATCGTCGATGGAAAAGCGTATGCCCATGGCGCGCAGGGCCTGCATGCGCTGCACCGCCTTGTCCTTGTCGCTGAGCAAGAGGGATTCGGTGATTTCCAGCTTCAGGTGCAGGGGGTTGGCCTGGGAGGTCGCCAGGGCCTGCTGGACCAGTTCGACAAAATCATCCTTGTAGAGCAGGCGGGCGCTGATATTCACCGCCAGGCTCAGGTGGCTCAGCGGCGCCTGGTCGGCCCAGCGGGCCAGCAGCTGGCAGGCCAGGCGCAGGGTCGCCAGGTCCAGCTGCTCGATCAGCCCGCAGCGCTCAGCAGTCTCGATAAAGGCGCCGGGGCCGAGCAGGCCGCGCTCGGGATGCTGCCAGCGCACCAGCGCCTCGGCGCCGAGCCAGGTGCCCCGCCAGTTGGCCTGGGGCTGCAGAAACAGGACAAACTCGCCGGCATCCAGGCCACGGCGCATGTCCTCCTCCAACCGCAGGCGCGTGCTCACCGCCGCCTGCATCTGCGGATCGTAGAAGCTCAGGGCGTTCTTGCCCGCCGCCTTGGAGCTGTACATGGACAGGTCCGCGCGCTGCATCAGTTCGTCCACCGTCTGCAGTTCGTCGTTGAACAGCACCACCCCCAGGCTGGCGCTGTTGTGAAAGCGCTGGCCATTGACCTCGTAGGGCTGGCGCAGCGCCAGCAACAGGCCGCTGCCGATATGCTCGACCTGGGCTGCGGCCTCCTCGGCATAGAGCTCAAGCCCCTCCAGCAGGATCACGAACTCGTCACCGCCCAGGCGCGCCACCGTATCCAGCTCGCGCAGGTTGCTGCGCAGGCGCTCGGCCACCTGGCAGAGCAGCTCGTCACCGACCTGATGGCCATAGAGGTCGTTGACGTTCTTGAAGTCATCCAGGTCGAGGAACACCAGCGCCGCATACTGGCCCTTGCGGTCGCACTGGATCATGGCCTGCTGCAGGCGATCGCGCAGCAGGCGCCGATTGGGCAGGCCGGTAAGCGGATCGTAGAACGCCAAATGCTGGATCTTCTGTTCGGCGCTCTTGCGCTCGCTGATATCGGTGAGCGAGGCCACATAGTTGGTCACCCGGCCCTGCTCGTCACGCACCGCACTGATGGTCAGCCACTCGGGGAAAACCTCGCCATTCTTGCGCCGGTTCCAGATCTCGCCTTCCCACACCCCGGTTTCCATCAGGGTGGCCCAGAGCTCCTGATAGAACGCGGGGCCCTGACGGCCCGAGCCGAGCATGCGGGTGGGCTGGCCAACCACATCCTCGGCGCTGTAGCCGGTGATCTGGGTAAAGGCGCGGTTGACCTTGAGGATATGGGTCTTGGCATCGGTAATCAGCATGCCCTGCTGCGACTCGAAGGCAATCGAGGCAATGCGCTTGTCCAGCTCCAGGGCCACCCGCTCGGTGATATCCCGCGCCATCAGCACCACGGCGCGCCGCCCCTCGATCAGCGCATCCAGGCGCCGCGCACGGGCCTCGAAGGTACGATGGCCGGCTGGCGTCTGCATGCCGTATTCAAGGCTCTGCGGCTCTTCACTGGCCAGGGTGCGGGCAATGAACTGCATAAACAGATCCGCCTGGCTGAGCGGCAGCACATCATGCAGGCGCCGGCCCAGCAGAGCCTGCCCGCCGGCATACAGCAGCCGGTTGTCTGGCGACTTGATCTTCAGGTAGCGGCCGTCCTCATCCAGCACCAGGGTCAGGTCGGGCACCGCCTCGGTAATCGCGCGCAGCTGCGCCTCGCTCTGGCGTAGCGCCTGGCGCGCCAGTTTCTGCCGCTCGGTGTCCCTGAGCAGCAGGCCCAGCAACAGGGTCGATGGAATCAGCACACCGATCAGGGGCGCCAGCGCATGCTGCATAAACAGGGCGAAGCGCTCGGCCGGCAGCAGCATCAGGTTGAGCACCTGCAAGGCCTGCAGCAACAGGGCAAATATCAGCAGGGAAAAGACGTTGAACGACACCCAGCGGCGCTGCTGCAGGTAGCGGAACAGCAGGCCCAGCAGCACCGGCATCAGCACATTGAGCATGCCGGGCACCACGCCCACGCCACCCAGCCACCAGCGGAAGGCACCAGCCATGCCGCCGGCGACCAGGCCAACCAGGGGGCCACCGAAGAAGGCGGCCATGCTCAGCACCACGGTACGGCCGTCGAAGATCAGCCCTTCCTCAAGCTTCATCGGCATCAGCATGCCGGCAATGCATACCGCCCCGAACAGCGCCCCGGCCGCCAGCTTGCCCAGCACAGGCCGAGCCTCCAGACCACGCATCAGCAGGCCATGCAGCCAACACAGGGTGATCAGCAGGGTGATGTTCTTGATCAGTTCCAGAATCATTCGTTTACCCAGGCGGGATATGCAGGTCCAGTAATGGCGCTACAACCCATAGTAGCAATCCAACAGCGGCGGATAGACGCACGATTCGTTGCCAAAGATACCGCGCGCTATTGGTGCATCGACTCGGCAGAACGTAGCTGCAACGCATCCACCAGCCCGGCGGCAATGGCCATGCCCACCAGGTCGGCCAGGGTCTCGGCCTGCATGCGCTTCATCACCCGCGAGCGGTACAGATCCACGGTCTTGATGCTGATCTGCAGCTGCTCGGCCACTTCGCGACTGGTGTAGCCGCGTACCAGGGGCAGCAGCACGTCGCGCTCGCGCGGGGTCAGGCTGGCCAGACGCTGCTGCAGCCCTTGCAGCCGGGGGTCGACCTGGGGTTTGGGCGCCTGGCGATCGAGGGCCTGCTGCACGCTGTCGAGCAGCAGCTGCTCGTTATAGGGCTTCTCGATAAAGTCCACCGCACCGGCCTTGAAGGCGCGCACGACGATGGGTACATCGGCATGGCCGCTGACAAAGATCACCGGCAGCTCCATGCCACGGGCGCGCATCTCCTCCTGCACATTCAGCCCGCCCATGCCGGGCATGCGCACATCCAGCAGCACGCAGGCGTTGGCCTGGGGCTCGCAGGCATCGAGAAAGGCCCGGCCGCTGGTAAAGGGCAGCGCCTTGAGGCCCACCGAGTCGAGCAGCCAGAGGGTGGAATCGAGCATGCCCTGGTCGTCATCGACCACGTACACCAGTTGTTGCTGCAGGCTCATGCCCGTCTCCTTGTCGGTTTATTCATGGTCTTCGCCGCGGCCCAGGGGCAGGCGGCACTCCAGGCACAGGCCGCCACCAGGGTCGGGGCTGGCCTCCAGGGCTCCGCCAAAGCCTTCGATGATGCTGCGACTCATGGACAGGCCCAGGCCCAACCCTTCGGCCTTGCTGGTGTAGAAGGGGGTGAACAGCTTGCCCAGTTGCTCGGCACTGGCCCCCGGCCCCTGGTCGATCACCTGGATCGCCAGGCTGCCCTCCACCTCGCGGCTGTGCAGGCGAATCTGCGAGGCGGCGCCGGGATGGCGTTCGCGGTTGGCCTCGATGGCATTGCGCAGCAGGTTGAGCAGTACCTGCTCCAGCAGCACGCGGTCGGCGTACACCGGCGGCAGATTGTCGCCCAGCTGCTCGACGATATTCACCTGCCAGCTGCTGGCCTCCCACTGGCACAGGCGCACGGCCTCGCGCGCCACCTCGGCCATATCCAGGGCCTGCATGCGCCGCTGGCCCTTGCGCAGAAAGGCGCGCAGGCGCTTGATCACTTCCGAGGCATGGTTGGCATGCTCGGTGATGCGCGCCAGGCCCTGGGCCACCTTGTCCGCCGCCTGGGGGTTGTCCGCCAGGCTCTTGAGGTAGCGCTGGCTGGCGCTGGCGTAGTTGACCACCGCCGCCAGGGGCTGATTGATCTCGTGGGCGATGCCCGAAGCCAGCTCGCCCAGGGTGACCAGGCGCGCGGTGTGCGCCAGTTCGTCCTGATGCCGGCGCTGCTGGGCTTCGCGCAGTTCGCGCTCGGTCATGTCGCGGGCCACCAGGGAGTAGTAGTGCTCGCCATCACGGCCACGGTGCGCCAGCAGCACCAGGGATACCGGCAGCGGCGCGAGGCCGCCCAGGGGCAGCAGGCGCGCCTCGCAACTCCACACCCCGGTGGCATCGGCGCGGGCCCAGCCGCTGTCGTGCAGGCGGCGCAGATCTTCCGCGGCCAGCAGCGCCTCCAGGGCCGGCAACGGCTGCTGCTCGTCGATATGCAGGGCATGGCGGGCCGAGGGGTTGAGGTGGGTCAGGCGCCCACCCGGGTCGATAAACAGCACCAGGTCGGTGTTGGCCTCCACCACCTCGGCCAGACGCCGCTTGTTTTCCTCGGCCTGGACCCGGGCGGTGATATCCCGGGATACGCTGACCACCTCCACCACCGCGCCGGTATAGGTTTCGCGAATGGCGCGGCTGGCGGTCTCGAACCACAGGTAATGGCCATCACGGTGGCGGATGCGGTAGGTCATGGTGTGGTAGCCGTCCTGCTCCAGGGCCTCGCGTGTGCTGTCCACCAGTTGCTGACGGTCCTGCTCGTGGAACAGCGCCTGCACCGGGGTGCCGCGCAGGGCTTCCGGCCAGTAGCCGAGCAGGGTCCAGCTGGCCGGCGAGGCGTCGAGAAACAGCCCCTCCGGGGTGTGCCGGGAAATCAGGTCGGTAGTGTTTTCGGTGATCAGGCGATACAGCCGGCTGGCCTTGGCCGCCTCGCGCTCGGCCTGCACCTGGACGGTGGCCAGGCGCGCCCGGGCCAGCACCCGCTGCTCGACCACGTCCGGCATAAACAGCCAGATCAGCACCTGGCCCTGATGCTGCGCTTCCACTTCCTCGATAGCCCGGCCCTGCTGCAGGCAGGCGCGCACCAACTGCGCGGCATTGACCGGCAACCAGTGCTGCAGGCTTGCCAGCGGCTGCGGGCCGAGCAGCGCCAGCAGGGCGGCGTTGAGCTGCAACGGCTGCGCCTGGGCATCCAGCAGCAGGCTGGGCTGTGGGTCGCTGCCCAGCAGCAGGCTGCCCCGGGGCTGCTGCGGCAGACTGTCCAGCAGCGCCCGCAACAGGCCGTGGAGCAGGGCCAGCCAGGTATCGCCGACGCCCTCTTGCAGCTCGATCAGCAGCAGCCCAGGACGCCCCTTGTCCAGCTCCAGGGCCAGGGCCTGGCCCTGACTCAGGCCGGCCCGGCGCAGGCGCCCGGCCAGCCAGCAGGAAAGCTGGCGCAGTTCGCCCAGTGGCAGGCGCGGCTCACGCTGCAGGCGCTCGAACAATGGCTGATCACTGGCCTGCAGCGGGTCGCCGAAGCCCGGCGGCAGGTGGGGTGCGCCGCCCTCGTGGCTGTAGATGGCGGTGCCCGCCTGCCAGCTCAGGTAGAAGGCCTGACGCACCTCGGGGCAGGCCTGCAGGGTGCGCAGCAGGGCATCGACCCGCACCGCCAGGGGCAGGCCCTCGCGCTGCAGGTGCAACCAGCTGTTGAGCTGCACGGCCAGGCCGTTGGGGTCAGCGAGATCAGTCATCGGTCGGCGTCCATGGGGGCAGACAAGCATCGGCGTAACAGGCACGCAAAGCAAAGCGACCAAAGCCGGATAGGCCTGAAACGAATATGGTAACTATACTATAAAACTATGGTTTAACTTCCATATAGATTCAGTTGGCTATATAAATTCACCCAGAACAAGACCGGGCCTGTGCCTGTAACCGCACAGCCGCTGCGCCTTCAAACTGCCGTGGGTATTCGCATGTCGATCTATGAACAGGGCCTTGCGCCTGCCGCCGTCAACCATATCGCCCTCTCGCCCCTGAGCTTTATCGAGCGCACTGCCAGCGTCTACCCGCATTACCCGGCAGTGATCCATGGCTCGATCCGCCGTAACTGGGCCGAGACCTACGCACGCTGCCGGCGCCTGGCCTCGGCCCTGGCCGGCCGCGGCATCGGCAAGGGCGACACGGTGGCGGTGATGCTGCCGAACATCCCGGCCATGCTCGAAGCCCACTTCGGCGTGCCGATGATTGACGCGGTGCTCAATACCCTCAACGTGCGCCTGGATGCCGAGGCCATCGCCTTTATGCTGCAGCACGGCGAGGCCAAGGTGCTGATCACCGACCGTGAATTCCATGAGGTGATCCGCGCCGCCGTCGGCATGCTCGACCACCCGCCGCTGGTGATCGACGTGGACGACCCCGAGTACGGCGAAGGCCAGGCGGTCAGCGACCTCGACTACGAAGCCCTGCTGGCCGAGGGCGACCCGCAGTTCGCCTGGCAGTGGCCGGACGACGAGTGGCAGGCGATCAGCCTCAACTACACCTCCGGCACCACCGGCAACCCCAAGGGCGTGGTCTACCACCACCGTGGCGCCTACCTCAATTCCCTGGGCAACCAGATGACCTGGGCCATGGGCAACCACCCGGTGTACCTGTGGACCCTGCCGATGTTCCACTGCAACGGCTGGTGCTACCCCTGGACCATCACCGCCCTGGCCGGGGTGCATGTGTTCCTCCGTCGCGTCGATCCGCAGAAGATATTGCACCTGATCCGCGAGCATCGGGTCAGCCATATGTGCGGCGCGCCCATCGTGCTCAACGCCCTGGTCAATATGCCGGCTGCGGCCAAGGCCGCCATCGAACACCCGGTGAGTGCCATGGTGGCTGGCGCGGCGCCACCGGCCAAGGTCATCGGCGCGGTGGAGGAAATGGGCATCAAGGTCACCCACGTCTACGGCCTGACCGAGGTGTATGGCCCGGTCACCGTGTGCGCCTGGCATGCCGAATGGGATGAACTGCCGCTGGATGAGCGGGCGCGCATCAAGTCGCGCCAGGGCGTGCGCTACCCGACCCTGGAAGGGGTGATGGTGGGCGATCCCAAGACCCTGGAGCCGGTGCCTCGCGATGGCGAAACCATCGGCGAGATCTTTATGCGCGGCAACACCGTGATGAAGGGCTACCTGAAGAACCCCAGCGCCACCAGCGAGGCCTTCGAGGGCGGCTGGTTCCATACCGGCGACCTGGCGGTGTGCCACCCGGACGGTTATGTGGAAATCCGCGACCGGCTCAAGGACATCATCATCTCCGGTGGCGAGAACATCTCCACCATCGAGGTGGAAGGCGTGCTCTACCGCCACCCGGCGGTGCTGGAAGCCGCCGTGGTGGCGCGCCCGGACGAGAAATGGGGGGAAACCCCCTGCGCCTTTATCACCCTCAAGGTGGACCAGCAGGCGACCGGCGAGGCCGACATCATCGCCTTCTGCCGCGAACACCTGGCCGGCTTCAAGGTGCCCAAGACCATCGTCTTCACCCAACTGCCCAAGACCAGCACCGGCAAGATCCAGAAGTTTGTCCTGCGCGATAGGGCCAAGGCGCTCTGACACCCGTAGCCCGGATGCAATCCGGGGCCAAGCACTCGACTCCCCCGGATTGCATCCGGGCTACGGCAAAACCGCACCGTTTGCACAACAACAAGAACCGGCCCCCGGGCCGACGGAGAACCCCCATGCAAATTTTCAAGCGCCCCGACGGGGCCGAACAACCGCACTGGCCCCTGGGCCCGTTCAAGGTGCGCCTGCCCTTCGTGCACTATCGCTGGGAAACCGCGGAAATGCTCCAGGCCCTGATCATGTTCGTGGTCAGCCTGGCGATGATCCCACTGCTGGAAAAGTACCTCGGCCTGCCCTACGACGTGGCCCTGGCCTATGTGGTGGTGTGCGGCATCGGCTTTATGCTGCCGGCACTGCTCGGGGTTCCCTTCGTGCCCGGCTGGATCACCCCGGGGATTCCCGTGGTGCTGCTGTTTCTCGGCAACTTCGAGCCGGGTCCTGCGGCGATCCAGGCGCTGTTCGCCCTGCAGTTTCTGGTGTTCGTGATCTTCCTGATCCTCGGCGTCACCCGCCTGGGCAGCACCCTGGTGCGGCTGATCCCCAACTCCATGAAGGGCGGCATCATCATCGGCGCCGGTATCGCCGCACTGATGGGCGAGATTTCCACCGGTGGGCGCCTGGCCAATACGCCGATCTCCCTGGTGCTGGGCAGCCTGATCTGCCTCTACCTGATGTTCTCGGTGTCGTTCAAGGGCCTGACCGAGCGCCTGCCCTTCGCCCGCAAGATCGTCAACTACGGCATGGTGCCGGGCATGCTGATCGCCATCTTTATCGGCATTGCCGTGGGCGAGTACAAGATGCCCGACGTGAAGTTCGGCATCACCGCGCCGGCCTTCGGCGAGATGTGGAACTACCTGCCGTTCAACGTCGGCTTCCCCGGCCTGGATGTATTCCTGCTGGCCGTGCCCACCGCAGTGATCGCCTATGTGATTGCCTTCGGCGACATCATCGTCGGCCAGTCGCTGATGCAGCGCGCCGATGAACTGCGCACCGACGAGGTGATCGAGAACAATATCGACCGCGTGCACCTGGTGACCGCCATCCGCAACGCCCTGCACGCCTTCTTCGCCCCCTACCCGGGCCTGGCCGGGCCGCTGTGGACCGCCGTGGCGGCGACCATGGCCGAGCGCTACAAGTACGGGCGCAAGGCCATGGACTCGATCTACAGCGGCGCCGGCACCTTCTGGATCACCGGCTTTATCGCCCTGTTCGCCCTGCCGCTGGTGAGCTTCTTCCAGCCGGTATTGCCGATCGCCCTGTCCCTGACCCTGATCCTCACCGGCTATATCTGCCTGATGGTGGGCTTCGAGCAGCTGGGCAACAACACCGAGCGCGGCGTGGCCGGCACCATGGGTGTGGTCCTGGCCGTGTACGGCGCGGGCTGGGGCCTGGCGGCCGGTGCGGCGCTATACATTCTGGTGGAACGCACCCACTTGCTCAGGTTCACCACGAAAACCTCCGTCAACAGCCAACCCGAGGCTGATTGACCCTGCGGCCCGCTCCGGCGGGCCTTTTTTATCACCCGCCGCGCCCGCCGTGGCCCTGCCTGCGAGAAACTGCCGATGCCCGAGTACAACGCCCCGCTGCGCGACCTGCGCTTTGTCCTGCATGAAGTCTTTGCCGCCACCGAGTTGTGGGTGCGCCTGCCGGCCCTGGCCGACAGCGTGGATGGCGACACCGCCGACGCCATTCTGGAAGAAGCTGCCAAGGTCACGGGCACCCTGATCGCCCCGCTCAACCGTAGCGGCGACGAGGAAGGGGCGCAGTGGGCAGATGGCGAGGTGCGCACGCCGGCCGGGTTCAAGCAGGCCTACGCCACCTATATCCAGGGCGGCTGGGTGGGTCTTTCCGGCAACCCGGCCTATGGCGGCATGGGCATGCCCAAGATGCTCGCCGTGGCCTTCGAGGAAATGCTCTACGGCGCCGGCTCCAGCTTCGCGCTGTACTCGGCCCTGTCCTCCGGGGCCTGCCTGGCCATCGACGCCCATGCCAGTGAAGCGCTGAAGACCACCTACCTGCCGCCCATGTACGAGGGTCGCTGGGCCGGCTCCATGTGCCTGACCGAGGCCCATGCCGGCACCGACCTGGGGCTGATCCGCACCCGCGCCGAACCCCAGGCCGACGGCAGCTACCGCATCAGCGGCAGCAAGATCTTTATCACCGGCGGCGAGCAGGACCTGACCGAGAACATCATCCATCTGGTGCTGGCCAAGCTGCCCGATGCCCCGGCCGGCGCCCGTGGCATCTCGCTGTTCCTGGTGCCCAAGGTGCTGGTGGGTGCCGATGGCAGCCTGGGTGCGCGCAACGCCGTGAGCTGCGGCTCCATCGAGCACAAGATGGGGATCAAGGCCTCCGCCACCTGCGTGATGAACTTCGACGGCGCCAGCGGCTACCTGATCGGCGAGCCGAACAAGGGCCTGGCCGCCATGTTCACCATGATGAACTACGAGCGCCTGTCCATTGGCATCCAGGGCATCGGCTGCGCCGAGGCTTCCTATCAGGCCGCCGTGGGCTATGCCCGCGAACGCCTGCAAAGCCGCGCCGCCAGCGGCCCACAAGCGCAGGATAAGGCCGCCGACCCGATCATCGTGCACGCCGATGTGCGCCGCATGCTGCTTACCAGCAAGGCCCTGACCGAAGGCGGCCGGGCCTTTGCCTGCTATGTCGGGCAGCAGCTGGACCTGGCCAAGTTCGGCCCGGACGCCAGCGAGCGTCAGGCTGCCGAGGCCCTGGTCGCCCTGCTCACCCCGGTGGCCAAGGCCTTCTTCACCGACAACGGCCTGGAGAGCTGCATCCACGGCCAGCAGGTGTTCGGCGGCCACGGTTATATCCGCGAGTGGGGCCAGGAACAGCTGGTGCGCGATGTGCGTATCGCACAGATCTACGAAGGCACCAACGGCATCCAGGCCCTCGACCTGCTCGGGCGCAAGGTCATCGCCAATGGCGGCGTGGCACTGCGCCAGTTCACCGCTGAGATTCGCCGCTTTGCCGATCAACCCGACACGCCCTATGCCGCGCAGCTGCTTGCCGCAGTCGAGCGCCTGGAAGGCATCAGCGCCTGGCTGCAGCAGGTCGTTGCCGGCAACCCCGATGAAACCGGCGCGGCCTCGGTGGAGTACCTGCACCTGTTCGGCTACACCGCCTATGCCTGGATGTGGGCACGTATGGCCGCGGTGGCGCAGGCCAGGCTGGCCGAGGACGAAGCCTTCTACGGCGCCAAGCTGGCCACCGCCGAGTTCTTCTTCGCCCGCCTGCTGCCGCGCAGCCTGGGGCTGGAGGCCAGTATTCGTGCCGGTGCGCAGTCGTTGTATGAGCTGGCCGCCGAGCAGTTCTAAACGCTTGAGCGTTTGCGCGGCGTCCCCCACCGAGGCGCCGCGCCTTTTTATTCCGTAGGGTGCGCTGTGCGCACCGAACACAGCACCGGAGGGCGCAATGCCCATCCGGCGAGGACTCTTTATGCGTGAAGTTGTGATTGTCGCCGCCCGTCGCACCGCCATCGGCGCCTTTGGTGGCGGATTGAGCAGCGTGCCCGCCGTGGACCTGGGCGCCGCCGTGATCCGCAGTCTGCTGGCCGACAGCGGCCTGGCCGCCGAGCAGGTGGACGAAGTGATACTCGGCCAGGTGCTCAGTGCCGGCTGCGGGCAGAACCCGGCCCGCCAGAGCCTGATCCGCGCCGGCCTGCCCCATACGGTGCCGGCCATGACCCTGAACAAGGTCTGCGGCTCCGGTCTCAAGGCCGTGATACTCGGCGCCCAGAGCATCGCCTGTGGCGATACCGAGGTGGTGATCGCCGGCGGTCAGGAAAATATGAGCCAGGCGCCCCATGTGCTGAACGGCTCGCGCAATGGCCTGCGCCTGGGCCACGGCCAGCTGCTCGACAGCCTGATCCACGATGGCCTGTGGGATGCCTTCAACGATTACCACATGGGCATCACCGCCGAGAACCTGGCCGAGCAGTACGGCATCAGCCGCGCCGAGCAGGATGCCTTTGCCGCCCGCTCCCAGCAGCGTGCCAGCGCCGCCATTGCGGCCGGGCGCTTCGACGGCGAGATCACCCCCATCGACATCCCCCAGCGCAAGGGCGAGCCACTGCGCGTCGCTCAGGACGAGCAGCCACGCCCCGGCACCAGCGCGGACACCCTGGGCCAGCTGCGCCCGGCCTTCAAGCGTGACGGCACAGTGACCGCCGGCAACGCCTCCACCCTCAACGACGGCGCCGCCGCCGTGCTGCTGATGAGCGCCGACAAGGCCGCCGCCCTGGGTCTGCCGGTGCTGGCGCGGATCAAGGCCCACGCCAGTGCCGGCGTCGACCCGGCGATCATGGGCATAGGCCCGGTGTTCGCCACCTGCCGTGCACTGGAAAAGGCCGGCTGGAGCCTGGAGCAGCTGGACCTGATCGAAGCCAACGAAGCCTTCGCCGCCCAGGCCATCGCCGTCGGCCGCGAACTGCACTGGGACAGCGCCAAGGTCAATGTCAACGGCGGCGCCATCGCCCTGGGCCACCCCATCGGCGCCTCCGGCTGCCGTATCCTGGTCAGCCTGATCCACGAGATGATCCGCCGCGACGCCCGCCGCGGTCTGGCCACCCTGTGCATCGGGGGTGGTCAGGGCGTGGCGCTGGCCATCGAACGCTAGCCTGGAACTTGGGCGCTGGTGGATGTAAAAAGCGACATCCACCCTACGCCGGTATCACCCGTAGGGTGGATCACGCTTCACCGATCCACCAGGCCAGAATCGATGGGTATCGACCGCCCTATCCCCCCTTGGTCCAATGGCCATATTTCCCTGAAGTGGATCAGGCTTTACTGATCCCCGGACAAGAACCAGAGAACCTCATGCGAACCCTCACCACCCTTACCGGCAACAGCCAGAAACTCGATGGCGGCGCCATGTTCGGCAACGCCCCCAAGGCACTGTGGCAGCGCTGGATGGCGCCGGACGAGCTGAACCGCATCGACCTCGGCTGCCGCGCCCTGCTGGTGCAGGAGCCCGAGCGCAATATCCTGATCGAAACCGGCATCGGCGCCTTTTTCAGCCCCGAGCTGAAGCAGCGCTTCGGCGTGCAGGAGGAGCGCCATGTACTGCAGGGCAGCCTGGCAGCGGCGGGCCTGTGCGACACTGATATCGATATCGTGGTGCTCACCCACCTGCACTTCGACCACGCCGGCGGCCTGCTCGCCGCCTGGGAAGAGGGCAAACCCGCGCGCCTGCTGTTCCCCAACGCCCGGTTCATCACCGGCCGCCGCCAGTGGCAGCGCGCCTGTGCGCCCCATGCGCGGGATCGCGCCTCCTATATCCCCGAACTGCTGCAGCTGCTGGAAGCCAGCGGCCGTCTGCACCTGATCGATGAACGCGAACATTGCGAACTGCTCGGCCCCGACTGGCGCCTGCACTGGAGCGACGGCCACACCCCGGGCCAGCTGCTGCCGGAAGTGGCCATGCCGGGCGGTCCGGTGGTATTTCCCGGCGACCTGATCCCCGGCGCGCCCTGGGTGCACCTGCCCATCACCATGGGTTACGACCGCTTTCCCGAAGGGCTGATCGAAGAGAAGGAAGCCCTGCTGGCGGACCTGGTCGGCCGCGGCGGACGCCTGGTCTTCACCCACGACCCGGACGTGGCCATGGGCCGGGTGATCTGCGATGCCAAGGGTCGTTATGGTCTGGAACAGACCCAGGCTGCGGTGCGCGGGCTGGCCGAATAGCCCGGTTACGAATCGGTGCGCACAGCGCACCCTACGGGAGCGGGTAGGGTGCGCCGTGCGCACCAGCACCTTCCCCGGATTGCATCCGGGCTACAGCCCGCCGCTAACGCCCAGATTTAGCCCCAGCGCCGCGGCGCAGGAAAAGGGCAAGAGCACCGTATCCAGCAGCAGGCTGGCCGGCAGGTCCAACCCCGGATAGCGCGGCGCCTCGGCGCCGAAGCGCTCTATCGCGCAGCAACCGCCCTGCAGGGCATAGAGATCCAGGCGGGTGCCGGCATACACCAGCGGTGCGCCCGGCTTGGCGGCGTCCAGGGTGGCCACGGTAGCACAACCGCTCAGCGACCATGTCGCCAGCACCAGCAGCGCGCGCTTACTCATCACTGCTCAGATGATGCTCACCCCAGCGCGGCAGCATGTCCTGGGGGATATTCAGGCAGTTGAGGATGCGCGCCACGACGAAATCGATCAGGTCATCGATGGTCTGCGGCTGGTGATAGAAACCCGGCGCGGCGGGCAGGATGGTCGCGCCGAGGTTGGACAGCTTGAGCATGTTTTCCAGGTGGATGCTGGAAAACGGCGCCTCGCGCGGCACCAGGATCAGCTGGCGACGCTCTTTCAGGGCCACATCGGCGGCGCGCTCGATCAGGTTGTTGCAGGCCCCGGTGGCAATCGCCGAGAGGGTCCCGGTTGAGCAGGGCACCACCACCATGGCGGTCGGTGCACCGGAGCCGGAGGCCGCCGGGGCCATCCAGTCTTCCTTGCCAAAGACGCGAATCTGCCCGGGCGCAGCGCCGGTGTATTCACTGAGGAAGGCCTGCATGGCCTGGGGCTTGCCCGGCAGGGCCACGTCGGTCTCGGTGGCCATCACCAGCTGCGCGGCCTTGGAAATCAGAAAGTGCACCTCGCGCTCTTCCTGCACCAGGCAGTCAAGCAGGCGCAGCCCGTACTGGGCGCCCGAGGCGCCGGTCATGGCCAGGGTAATTCTCTCAGGTCCAGCCATTTAACCCTCCAGGGCTGCCGCCAGCTTGCCATGCAGGCCGCCAAAGCCGCCGTTGCTCATCACCACGATCTGAGTGCCAGGCGCGGCTTCGGCCTTGACCCCGGCAATGATCGTTTCCAGAGAATCACAAACCTGGGTCGGTACGGTCGAGGTCGCCACGGTGCCAGCCAGATCCCAGCCGAGATTCGGCGGCGCGTACCAGTACACCGAATCGGCCTGCACCACGGACTGCGGCAGCCCATCGCGGTGTGCGCCCAGCTTCATGGAATTGGAGCGCGGCTCGACAATGGCGATCAGCTTGGCATCGCCGATGCGCTTGCGCAGGCCGTCCAGGGTGGTGGCAATGGCCGTGGGGTGGTGGGCGAAGTCATCGAAGATGGTCACGCCATTGACTTCGGCGACCTTCTCCATGCGCCGCTTGGCATTGATAAATCGGCCCAGGGCCTCGATACCCAGCGCCGGCACCACGCCGACATGCCGCGCCGCCGCCAGCACCGCCAGGGCGTTGGCCACATTGTGCTGGCCGGTCAGGCCCCACTGCACCACGCCTTCGACCTTGCCGTCGAACAGCACCTCGAACTGCGAGCCATCGGCACTGAGCAGGCGCGCCTGCCACTGGCCACCCTCACCGGTGGTCTGCACGGGGGTCCAGCAGCCCATCTCGATCACCCGCTTGAGCGCCGTTTCGCTGACCGGGTGAATGATCAGCCCTTCGCTCGGCACGGTGCGCACCAGATGGTGGAACTGCCGCTCAATGGCCGCCAGATCCGGGAAGATATCCGCGTGATCGAACTCCAGGTTGTTCAGGATGGCGGTACGCGGGCGGTAGTGCACGAACTTGCTGCGCTTGTCGAAGAAGGCGCTGTCGTACTCGTCGGCCTCCACCACGAAGAACGGCGTGTCGCCCAGGCGCGCGGAGATACCGAAGTTCTGCGGCACCCCGCCAATCAGAAAGCCCGGGCTCATGCCGGCATGTTCCAGCACCCAGGCCAGCATGCTGGAGCTGCTGGTCTTGCCGTGGGTACCGGCCACGGCCATGACCCAGCGGCCCTGCAGCACATGGTCGGCCAGCCACTGCGGGCCGCTGACATAGGGCATCCCCTTGTTCAGCACATATTCCACCGCCGGGTTGCCGCGGCTCATGGCATTGCCGATCACCACCAGATCCGGCGCCGGATCGAGCTGGGCCGGGTCGTAGCCCTGGATCAGCTCGATGCCCTGGGCTTCGAGCTGGGTGCTCATGGGCGGGTAGACATTGGCGTCGGAGCCGGTGACCCGGTGCCCCAGTTCCTTGGCCAGCACCGCCAGCGAACCCATAAAGGTGCCGCAGATGCCGAGAATATGAATATGCATGATGGTCCTCTAAACGGCCTGCGAGCGCAGGCTCAGCAATGGCCGCAGGTTAGCACAGCGCCTGGGCGGCGGCAGCGCCTGGCCAATGCGTCAGGTTTTGGCACAGGGGTTGCGTTAGGAGACGGCAAACGCCTCTAGCAGGCTGTTTGGCCGCGATACGCGCCACAGGTTCAACCCATACGGTGCAGCGGCCGTCAGCGCGGCACTGCTTTGGCGCACACGCCCTGTCACCCTGGAGATGCGATGCCCAGTTACAGCCATAGCGTCGGCGGCCAGACCTACCGCTTCGACAGCCTGCGCCAGCTGATGGCCAAGGCCAGCCCCGCGCGCTCCGGCGACTACCTGGCTGGCCTGACGGCCAGCAGCGCCGCCGAACGGGTGGCGGCGCAGATGTGCCTGGCAGCGGTGCCCCTCAAGCGCTTTCTCGACGAGGCGCTGATACCCTACGAGCAGGACGAGGTCACCCGGCTGATCATCGACAGCCACGATGCGGCGGCCTTCACCCCGGTCAGCCATATGAACGTGGGCGACTTGCGCGACTGGCTGCTCGGCGCCCAGGCAGATGAGGCCAGCCTGCGAGCCCTGGCTCCGGGGCTGACCCCGGAAATGGCCGCAGCCGTTTCAAAGATCATGCGCCTGCAGGATCTGGTGCTGGTGGCGCAGAAAATCCGCGTGGTCACCCGCTTTCGCAACACCCAGGGCCTGGCCGGGCGCATGGGTACACGCCTGCAGCCCAACCACCCCACCGATGACGCCGCCGGTATCGCCGCCAGCATCTTCGACGGCCTGCTCTACGGCAACGGTGACGCCATGCTCGGCATCAATCCGGCCACCGACAGCCTCGCCAGCATCTGCGAGTTGCTGCGCATGCTCGACGGCATTATCCAGCGCTATGAGATCCCCACCCAGGCCTGCGTGCTGACCCATATCACCAGCGCCATCGAGGCGATCAACCGTGGCGTGCCGCTGGACCTGCTGTTCCAGTCCATTGCCGGCAGCGAGGCGGCCAACGCCAGCTTCGGCATCAACCTGCAATTGCTGCAGGAAGGCTACGAGGCCGGCCTGTCGCTGCAGCGCGGCAGCCTGGGCCACAACCTGATGTATTTCGAAACCGGCCAGGGCAGCGCCCTGTCGGCCAATGCCCACCATGGCGTCGATCAGCAGACCTGCGAGGCACGGGCCTACGCGGTGGCCCGCCAGTTCAAGCCGTTTCTGGTCAATACCGTGGTCGGTTTTATCGGCCCGGAGTACCTGTACAACGGCAAGCAGATCATCCGCGCCGGTTTGGAAGACCACTTCTGCGGCAAGCTGCTGGGCCTGCCGATGGGCTGCGACATCTGCTACACCAACCACGCCGAAGCCGACCAGGACGACATGGACAACCTGCTGACCCTGCTCGGGGTGGCCGGCACCAACTTCATCATGGGCATCCCCGGCTCCGACGACGTGATGCTCAACTACCAGACCACCTCCTTCCACGATGCCCTCTATGCCCGGCAGAGCCTGGGCCTGCGCCCAGCCCCGGAATTCGAGGCCTGGCTGCAACACATGGGCATCTTCACCCAGGCCCAGGGCCACCCCCAGCTGAACGACCAGCTGCCGCCGGCCTTTCGCCGGGCCCTGGCGCAATTGAGCTGATAACGAGCCCGCTCTACACAAACCCTTTGCGGAGATTGCCCATGCACGATGACAGCCCACTCAGCAGCGCCAGCGCCAACCCCTGGCAGCAGTTGCGCCGCCTGACACCAGCACGGATCGCCCAGGGCCGCGCCGGCACCAGCCTGCCGACCCGCGCCCAGCTGGACTTCCAGCTCGCCCATGCCCAGGCCCGGGATGCCGTGCACCTGCCCTTCGCCGCCGAACACCTGGCCGAGCGCCTGCCCGGCCCCAGCCTGCTGCTGCATAGCGCCGCCGTGGACCGCCACACCTATCTGCAACGCCCGGACCTGGGCCGGCGTCTCAGCCAGCACTGCGCCGAACAACTGGATCAGCACCGGGCCAACAATCCCGGAGGCTACGACCTGGCCCTGGTGGTGGCCGATGGTCTGTCCGCCCTGGCCGTGGAGCGCCATGCCCTGCCCATGCTACAGCGCATCACCCAGCTGGCCGGAGCCGAAGGCTGGCGCCTGGCGCCCACCTGCCTGGTCAGCCAGGGCCGGGTGGCGGTGGCCGACGAGGTGGCCGAGCGCCTCGGCGCGCGCATGGTGGTGATCCTGCTCGGTGAACGTCCCGGGCTCAGCTCGCCGGACAGCCTGGGCCTGTATTTCACCTACGCGCCGCGGGTCGGTCTGACCGACGCCAGCCGCAACTGCATCTCCAATGTGCGCCTGGAAGGCCTGAGCTATGCCATGGCCAGTCATCGCCTGCTGTACCTGATGCGCGAGGCCTGGCGCCGCCAGTTGTCCGGCGTGCAGCTCAAGGACGAGACAGAACTGATGCAGCTGGAGACCGTCAGCGGCAGCGGTAATTTCCTGCTGGCCTAAGCCTGCAACCAAACGCTTGTTTGGATTGCACTTTCCAAAAGCTTTAGGCAGCATCAGGCTCGTTCGCTGGCAGTGCAATGAGCTGCCGAAGCCATCCACCTGATCAAGTCGAGGCTCACCATGCGCATTGTTCAAGCCACCCTGGAACACCTGGACCAGCTGACGCCACTGTTCGTCAACTACCGCGAACTGTTCGGCCAGCTGCCCTACCCGGATTCCTCGCGCAGCTTTCTGGAAAAGCGCATCAGCCGCAAGGAATCGGTGATCTACCTGGCCATGGCCGACGACGAAGACAAGATCCTCGGCTTCTGCCAGCTGTATCCCAGCTTTTCCTCCCTGTCGCTCAAGCGCGTCTGGGTGCTCAACGATATCTATGTCTGCCAGGACGCCCGCCGCCAGCTGGTGGCCGACCGCCTGATCCAGGCCGCCAAGCAGATGGCCAAGGAGACCAACGCCGTACGCCTGCGCGTGGCCTCCAGCGTCAACAACGAGGTGGCGCACAAGCTCTACGAATCCATCGGATTCAAGGAAGACACCGAGTTCAAGAACTTCGTCCTGCCGATCAGCGAAGACCCCACCGCGACCTGATCGCCCCGCACCGCCCACAACCCCGGCCTGGCCGGGGTTGTTGTTTTCAGCCAAGCAGCAGGCTGAGCCACAGCGCCGACAACAGCTGCAAGCCCAACACCAGCACCAGCCCCATCCGCCACCCCCATAGCGCCCGAGGCCTGCGCCGGGCGCCAGATTCACGTGACTGCCAGGGCTGACGCAGGGCCTGCTCGAACTCCGACAAGGCCTCGAAGCGCGCCTCGGGCCTGGGCGCCAGGGCCCTGGCCAGCACGCCGTCCCAGCCGGGCGGCAGCGCCACCCCCAGCACAGCCAGGGGCTGGTAGCGACAGAGCGCCGGGGCATCGGTCCGGGCCACCTCCGGCCAGCGCCCGCACAACAGCCAGTAGGCCAGGGCTGCCAGGGCAAACTGGTCGGCACGGCCATCCAGCGCCTGCCCGGCACGCAGTTCCGGGGCCAGGGGCTCGGCCTGGGCCGGCATGGGCTGGCGCGGCACCCCGGGCAACACAGCGGCATGCTCCACCCATAGCTGCAGGCGCCCCGCGGGGTCGACCAGGATACAGCGCACATCCAGCCACAGCCCCTGCATGCCGCGCCGCTGCAGGGCGCGCACGGCCGCAATCAACTGCACCAGCAAGGCCAGCAGACCGGCCCCATCCAGCGGGCCATGGGCCGCAGCCCAGTCCTGCAGGCTGCGCGTTCCCGGGGCTGGCGCGGCCAGCAGGCTGAAGGCATGGCGACGGGCCCGGCCGGAGGACAGCAGCGGCGCCAGGCTGGCCACCGGGCTGCGCCGCTGAGCCCACTCGCGCTGCCAGAAGGCCTCGTCGGCCGCGGCCGCAGCGGGACATAGCAACGCCTCGCGGCCCTGCTCATCCCGGGCCCGGAACATCCGCCCCGGCGGCCCGTAGGGGCAGGCCGCCAGCAGGGTCCAGCCATCCAGACACAGCCCCGGGTAGGCCTCAGGCGGCGCCGGCCAGCTGCGCGGCGCGACGACCACGGCCAGGCCGGGCACGGCCTGGGGCAGCACCAGCGCCACCGCACCCGGCGCCTTGAGCAAGGGTTTCAGCAGCTGCTGCGCGCCCACCTCACCCGGTTCGCCACAGGCCTCGCGCAGGGCCTGCAGATCCGCCACATTGAGCAGGGCCTGGGGCGCCAGCAGCAGCCGCTCACGCCCGCTCAAGGGCAGGCGCTGCTGCACCAGCGCCAGCTCCGGCTGCGCCCCCAGCTGCAGGCCATCGCGACCGGCCAGGCTCTGCAGGCTGCCATCCAGATAGCGCAGCAGGCCGATGGCGCCGGCCTGGAGCAACTGCACCTCCCCGGCCTGCACCAGCAGCAGGGCGCCATGCACCTCGATCGGCGCGGCAAGGCTGCGGCGCTGCTGATAGAGCTGGCGGTTGAGCACCGCCAGGGCCTGCCGCACCGCCTGGCTCGGGCTCCAGGCCGCCGGCGTGCACTGCAGGTCGGCCAGCAGGTTGTCCAGGCATTGCTCCAGCTGGCGCACCACATCGGTGCAACCGTGCCCCCAGAGCAACGCCACCAGCAGCAGCGGCGCCTGCCCTACCGGCGAGGGCAGCGCCAGGCTGCGCAGCCGCGCCGCCTGGCTGGGCAAGTCCAGGCCCTGGCCACAGAGCAGGGCGGCGACGGGGTGATCCAGGCGTTCGATCGACATGGGGCAGCCCTCCCATTGAGCTATACCCGGCCTCTGCAGCCTTTATGCCGACTTGGCCGCGGCCACGCCTGACCTGCTAAGGTTGCGCATCCTTGTGCACGAGTTTTCTCTATATGTGGTCACTGCGCGCCTGGCGCCGCCGGCGCATCCTTGCCCGCCATCCGATCAGCGCCGAGCAATGGCATGTCCTGTGCCAGCGCCTGCCGATCCTCGACGGCCTGGATCAGCAGGAACAGCAGCGCCTGCGCGAGCGCGCCGTGCTGTTTCTCCACCACAAGCACCTGACCGCCCTGCCCGGCGTCGAACTGGACGAGGAGGCACGCCTGCTGCTGGCGGTGCAGGCCGAGCTGCCGCTGCTGCACCTGGCCGAGCTCAACTGGTATCAGGGCTTCCATGAGATCGTCCTGTACCCGGATGACTTTCTCAGCCCCCAGCGTTATCGCGATGCCAGCGGCGTGGAACATGAATGGGATGCCGAACACAGCGGCGAAGCCTGGCAGCAGGGCCCGGTGATCCTGGCCTGGCCCGGCGTGCAGGCCAGCGGCCAGTGGGATGGCTACAACCTGGTGATCCACGAGCTGGCGCACAAGCTGGACATGCTTAACGGCGATGCCAACGGCCTGCCGCCCCTGCACGGCAATATGCGCATCCAGGCCTGGGCCGAAGCCATGCAGAGCGCCTTCGACCGGCTCAACGCCGAACTGGACGCCAACCCCGAGGCACAGACCGCCATCGATCCTTATGCCGCAGAAAACCCGGCGGAGTTCTTTGCCGTCACCAGCGAATACTTCTTCAGCGCCCCCGACCTGCTGGCCGAGGCCTGCCCCGCGGTGTATGCCCAGCTGGCGCTGTTCTACCGCCAGGACCCGCTGGCCCGCCTGCAGCGTTTGCAGGCGGAGCACCCCGACTACCGGGTCAAGGCCGAAGACAGCACAAGCGCGACCAATGGCTAGGCAAACCGGCATGGTAACCCCGGGGGAATATGCCTATAATCGCGCCACTTTTTTGCCCTACCCCCCGGGAGTCGCCCCATGAGCTACAGCAAGATCCCAGCCGGTAAAGACCTGCCGAACGACATCTACGTCGCCATCGAGATCCCGGCCAACCATGCGCCGATCAAGTACGAAATCGACCACGATACCGATTGCCTGATGGTCGACCGCTTCATGGCCACCCCGATGTTCTACCCGGCCAACTACGGCTTTATCCCGCACACCCTGGCCGACGACGGCGACCCCCTGGACGTGCTGGTTGTCACCCCCTACCCGGTAGCCCCCGGTTCGGTGATCCGCGCCCGTCCGGTCGGCGTGCTGCACATGAGCGACGAAGCCGGCGGCGACGCCAAGCTGGTAGCCGTACCCCATGACAAGCTGAGCGTGCTGTACAAGGACGTCCAGGAATACACCGACCTGCCCGCACTGCTGATCGAGCAGATCAAGCACTTCTTCGAGAACTACAAGGATCTGGAGAAGGGCAAGTGGGTCAAGGTCGAAGGCTGGGGCGGCGCTGAAGAAGCCCGCGGCCTGATTACCAAGGCGGTCGCGGCTTACCAAAAATAAGTCGGGACTACCCCCTAAAAGCCGGCCACAAGCCGGCTTTTTTATGCGCGCGATTCAAGGCGGGCGGCCAGGCAGGCGCTTTTCCACGCGTTATCGACCTGGATCAAAGGCCTTAGCCTTTATGGGGATTCCCTGGGCGATGGCACTGCGCTACCCTCGGGGCTTGCGCCAATGGAGCCGTTACATGCGCCGGGTTGTTCTCCTGCTTGTCTGCCTGAGCTTGCTGGCCTGCCAGAACGAGCCCGAGGAGCTGCGCATCGGCGGCAACCGCTGGCTCGGTTACGCCCCCTTCTACCTGGCGGATGAACTGCAGTGGATGCAGCCCAGCGGCCTGCGCCTGGTGGAGTACCCCAATGCCACCGGCGTGTTGCGCGGCTTTCGCAATGGCCTGCTGGATGCCGCCCTGCTGACCCTGGATGAAGCCCTGGCCCTGCAGAGCAGCGGCCATGATCTGGAGCTGCTGCTGGTGACCGATATTTCCGCCGGCGCCGACGCCCTGTTCGCCATGCCGCCAATCAGGCGGATCGACGACCTCAGGGGGCAGCGCATCGGCGTGGAAAATACCGCCCTGGGCGCCTTTATCCTGTCCCGTGTACTGGACAAGGCCGGTCTTGAGCGCAGCGACCTGCAGGTGATCGACCTGCCGGTGCACGAACATGTCGGCGCCCTGCGGGCCGGCAAGATCGATGCGGTGATCAGCTTCGCCTCCGAAGGCCCGGCGCTGCAGGCCCTGGGCGCCACGCGCATCTTCGACAGCCGGGAGCTGCCCGAGGAAATCATCGACGTGCTGGTGATCGAGCGCAGCCGAGTCAACGCCAAGGCCCGCGAGCGCATCCGCCAGCTGTGGTACGAGTCCCTGAGCAACTGGCAGAGCAACCGCGCCAGCACCGACCCCTATCTGTACCAGCGCCTGGGCCTGGATCCACAGAGCCTGCAGGTCACCCTGGAAGGCCTGGTGATGGGCGACCCGGCGCTCAACCGCCAGCTGCTCGATGAGGGCGTACTGCTGCAGCGCATGCAGCAGGTGCACCAGTACATGCTCGACTACCAGCTGCTCAAGCGCCCGGGGCAACCCGAGGCCCTGCTACCTGCCGACTGCCGGAGGCGCGGATGCTGACCCGCCTGTCCCTGCGTAAATCCCTGCCCCTGCTGCTGGGGCTGTTCGCCCTGGCCTTCACCCTGCTGCAGACCACCCTGTACCTGCCGCGCAGTCTGGACGACGCCCTGCACAGCTGGCGCACCCATAGCAGCCAGATCCTGGTGCTGCTGCAGAGCAGCCTGGGCGATCACCTGCGCAAGAACCGCCCGGAAGAACTGGCCAGCGAACTGTCCGACCTGGCCAGCCTCAGCGGCGTCAGCTGGGCCATGGTGATCGACCATAACCAGCAGGTCATCGCCACCAGCCGCCTGGGCCTGCAACCGACCCAGGCCGGCCTGCTCGACCGGCACGAGCTGGGCATGCGTATCGCCAGCGGTCAGCCCAGCTGGATCGAGCTGGGCGCACAGCGCTACCTGGCCATCTACCCCCTGGAACGCGCCCGCCCCACTGGCGCCATCGACCATCAGGCACTGCTGGTGGCCATGGATTTCGCCCCACTGCTGTGGCAGACCGAACGCGATGCCTGGCTGCACCTGGCCCAGACCCTGGGCCTGCTGTTGCTGCTCGGCTTGCTGCTCAACCACCTTTATGGCCAGCTGCTGACCCAGCGCCTGGGCCGTATCGAGCAGGCCGCCAAGCAGTTCGCCGAGGACCAGCAGGTGCCCGCCATACCGGTGCAGGGCCGCGATGAAATCGGCCAGCTGGCCGCCAGCTTCGTGCAGATGATGGCGCAGCTCAATCAGCGCCAGGAACAGCTGCGCGAGAGCGAGGCGCTGCTGCGCAATCTGATCGACAGTGCCCCGATCGGCATGATGGTGGTGGATCAGCAGCTGCGAGTGGAACAGGCCAACCCGGCCGCCGCCACCCTGTTCGGCTGCCGCCCGGACGAGCTGATCGGCGACCAGCCCGGCGACCGCCTGCTGGAAAGCAATGCCGTGCGGCGCATCGAGCAGACGCCGCCGAATGTGGCCATCGAGCTGACCGGCCGCCGCGGCGAACAGCATGTGCCACTGGAGATCACCTGCACGCCCTTTGTACGCCATGGCCAGCGCTACTTCCTGGTGCTGCTGCGCGATATCGGCGACCGCCTCAAGGCCGAGCAGCGCCTGCGCTTTCTCGCCCATTTCGACCCGCTGACCCGCCTGGCCAACCGCCACTCCCTGGTCCAGCGCATGGAGCAGCTACTGGTCAGCAACTGCGCCCTGGGCCTGCTGTATCTGGACCTGGACCACTTCAAACGGATCAACGACACCCTCGGCCACGAAATCGGCGACCAGCTGCTGGTGGAAATTGCCGGGCGCCTGCAGCTGAAACTGCCCCGCCAGACCCTGCTGGCGCGCAGCGGCGGCGACGAATTTATCGTGCTGCTGGAAGGCGGCAGCCCGCGGGACACCGAGAACCTGGCAGAACAGCTGCTGAGCCTGTTCATCGCGCCGTTCCAGGTGCGCCAGTACGAGTGCTTTGTCAGCCCCAGCATCGGCCTGACCCACAGCAACGGCCACGGCAGCAGCGCCAGCGAACTGCTCAAGCAGGCCGACCTGGCCCTGTATGCGGCCAAGGATCGCGGACGCAACTGCATCGCCCGCTTCAGCGCCGAACTGTCCAGCGCCGCCGAGTTGCGCCGCCAGCTGGAGGGCGAGCTGCGCCGGGCCATCGACCAGCAGGAGTTCGTCCTGCACTACCAGCTGCAGGTGGACAACCAGGGCCAGCCCCAGGCCGTCGAGGCCCTGCTGCGCTGGCACTCGCCGACCCGCGGCCTGGTCTCGCCGGCCGACTTTATTCCGATCCTGGAAGAAAGCGGGATGATCATCGAGACCACCCGCTGGGTGTTCCGCCAGGCTTGCCGCCAGGCCCTGCAGTGGCAGCGCGAAGACCGCGGCCTGCGCATTGCCATCAACCTCTCGCCCCTGGATTTTCGCCAGGCCGACCTGGCCGGCAGCCTGCTGCAGATTCTCGCCGAGGAAGGCGCCAGCGCCGACTGGCTGGAGCTGGAGATTACCGAAAGCGCCCTGCTCGACAGTGGCGATGAGGTGCAGCAATGCCTGGCCCGTCTCAAGGACGCCGGCTTCCCCCTGCTACTGGACGACTTCGGCACCGGCTATGCCTCGCTCACCTACCTGCAGCGCTTTCCCTTCGATGGCATCAAGATCGACCGCCAGTTCGTCGCCGGCCTGCCCGACAGCGAACACTCGGTGGCCCTGGTACGCGGCATCCTGACCATGGCCAAGCAACTGGGCCTGCATGTGGTGGCCGAAGGCGTGGAAAACGAACGCCAGGCGGCCTTTCTGCGCCTCAACGGCTGCCCCAGCCTGCAGGGCTTTCTCTACTCGCGTCCGCTACCGGCGGAAAGCTGTCAGGCCCGGCGCCCCGGTGGCATGCTGTTCAGCCTGAACCCGCTCGATCACGGATAGCCCATGCCCCTTGTCGATATCTGCCTGCTGGCCCTGGCCGGCCTGGCCGCCGGCGCCATGAACGCCCTGGCCGGCGGCGGCACCTTCTTCTCCTTCCCCGCCCTGCTCGCCGTCGGCCTGCCCCCGGTAACCGCCGGCGCCACCAATGCCGTGGCCCTGTGGCCGGCCAGCCTGGCCGGCGCCTGGGCCGCCCGGGCTAGCCTGCGCCCGCTGGGCCGCTATCTGCTGCCGCTGCTGCTGGCGGGGCTGGGCGGCGGCCTGCTGGGCGGCCTGTTGCTGCTGCTGGGGGGCGATGCGCTGTTTGCCCAGCTGATCCCCTGGCTGCTGCTGAGCGCCACCGCGCTGTTCGCCGCCAGCCCCTGGCTCAGCCGCGCCCTGGCGGCCCGCCGCGCCGCAGCCGCGCAGCCGCCTCACACCCCGCTATCGCTGGGCGCTCATCTGGGCGTATCGGTATATGGCGGTTATTTCGGCGCCGGCATGGGCATCCTGCAGCTGGCCGCCTTCGCCATCGAAGGCCACCCACTGGCCCGCGCCAATGCCCTGAAAAACCTGATTTCCGCGGTGATCTACAGCGTCGCCAGCCTGACCTTTATCCTCGCCGGGCGGGTCAGCTGGGTTGAACTGGCCATCCTGCTGCTCGGCGCCACCCTCGGCGGCTACGCCGGCGGCGCCCTGGGCCAGCGCCTGCCGGCGCACCTGCTGCGGCTTCTGGTGCTGGCGGTGGGCACGGGGATGAGTGGCTATTACTTCTGGGCCACCTATTTCGCTCCCTGAGCCGCGCTGGACAGCGGTGCGCACAGCGCACCCTACAAGGTGGAGTCGCCCTTGCCGCGCTTGCGAAACTCCACCGGCGTCTCCCCCACCCAGCGCTTGAAGGCACGGTAGAAGGTGCTCGGCTCGGAGAAGCCGGTGCGCTCGACTATCACCTCGATGCGCTCGTCAGTGTTGAGCAGCAGGTTCTTGGCCAGGCGGCAGCGGTAGTCGGTGACCAGATCATTGAAGCGCACCCCGGCCATGGCCAGGCGCTCGCGCAGGCGCCGGGCCGGCATATTCAGGCGCGCCGCCACCTGCTCCAGGGTGGCACCACTGTCCACCAGCAACTCGGCGATCAGCTCGCGCACCTGGCGCACCAGGTCCAGGCGCTCCACCTCGGCCAGCTGGCGCCGGGCCAGGGACTCGTGCATGCGCAGCAATTCGGGGGCGGCATGGCGCGAGGTCTTGTCCAGCACCGCGGCATTGAACACCAGGCAATAGCGCTCGCCGCCCAGCAGCGCCGGGCAGCCGTAGACCTGGCGATAGCGTTCGGCCGGGGCGCCCTCGCCATGCATAAAGTGCACCTCGAAGGGCGTGAATTCACCCTCGGTCAGGGCGCCGAACAGACGGATCACCGCCCCGGCGAGCATTTCCGGGAAGTGTCGCGGCGTACCCGGCTGCAGGCCCAGGGTCAGCACCGCGCGCTCGCCCTGCACGTCCAGCTTGGCGTTCAGGCTGTCGGACAGCAGGCGCACATAGCGCAGGGCATGGCGCAGCCCCTCGCCAAAGGTTTCACTGGAAAGAAACAGGTACTCCAGCAACAGGCCATGGAAGGCCGGCAGGTGCTGGGCCAGGTACAGGCCCACATGCTCCTCGCCGCACTCGGCCATGGCAGCCTGCCAGAACAGGGCCTGGGCGGCATGGGGGAAACGCCCGGCCGGCAGGGTGCCGGGCGGCAGGCCGACACGGGCCAGTACCCGGTCCGGATCATGGCCGCTGGCACGCAAGGCGTCGATCACCGGGCGCATCAGCGCCACATCGTCTGTCAGGTCACGCATGGGTTTGGACATTCTTGTTATCTGCGAGGCGCGGCCATCTTAGGCGGCTTTGCCGCCCGGGCTCAACAATTGACTGGCCCGCCACGGCCCTGGGCAGGGCGGCCAATGCCGCCAGGGCCTGGGCGCCTTTAGATTGCCCGGCCAACCCCGCAACCCAGGAACCTGCCATGGCCATCGACTGGCTCGAACTGCCCAACCCGCCGGCCCTGCCCGGCCTGTTCGCCCGCGCAGCCCTGCGCCGCGGGGTTCGCGGCCGCCAGTTGCCCGCGCTCGGCCTGCGCTGCCCGATCGAGGTAAACCCGGCCCATCTGGCCCGCTACCGACAGATCTGCGGTTTTGCCGATGACGGCCTGCTGCCGGCCACCTATCCCCATCTGCTGGCCTTCGCCCTGCAGATGCGCCTGCTCACCGACCGGCGCTTTCCCTTCCCGCTGCTGGGCCTGGTGCACCTGGAAAACCATATCCGTGTGCTACGCCCCCTGGGCGGTCTGGGGCCCTTCCAGGTCAGCGTGGCGGTGCAGGACCTGCAGCCCCACGCCAAGGGTGTGACCTTTAGCCTGATCAACCGCCTGCACGATCAGCTCGGCCTACTCTGGGAGGGCGACAGCCGCATCCTCTGCCGCGCCCTGCGCCTGGATGGCCCCCCGCCCACCCCGGCTGCCGAGCACGACCTGCCCCTGAGCGAGCTGGCCCAGTGGCAAGCGCCGGTGGATATCGGTCGACGTTATGCGCGCATTGCCGGCGACTACAACCCGATCCACCTGTTTGCCACCACGGCCAGACTCTTCGGCTTCCCCCGGGCCATTGCCCATGGTCTGTGGAACAAGGGCCGGGCCCTGGCCGAATTGGGCGAGCGCCTGCCCAGCGCCGGCTATACCCTCGGCGTGCAGTTCCACAAGCCAGTGCTGCTACCCGGCTCGGTGCAACTGCTGGCCAGCGAGGCGGCGCCCAGCGGTCAGTTCCAGTTGCAGGGCCGCGAGGGGCTGCTGCATCTGCGCGGCAGCTGGCAAACGTTCTGATCCCACTTGCACCGGCAGGCGCCAGCCCCGAAGCTATGCGCCTGACCGGAGCTGCGCATGAACCTCGACGAACTGACCGCCCGCCTGCACGCCATTCGTGATCACAACGACTGGCGCAAATTCCATAGCCCGAAAAACCTGGCCATGGCCGCCAGCGTGGAGATGGCCGAGCTGGTGGAAATCTTCCAGTGGCTTGGCGAGGAGCAGTCGCGCACCCTGCCACCCGAACAGCTGGCCCACGCCGGCCAGGAGGTCGGCGATATCGTGCTTTACCTGCTGCTGCTATGCAGCGAGCTGGGCATCGACATGGAACAGGCGGTAAGGGCCAAGCTGGCCGACAGCGAACGGCGCTTTCTGTCATGAAGGACCGGCATTTCGACGAACTGGCCAGCCGCTTTGCCGAGAAGATCTACGGCGGCGCCAAGGGCGCCATCCGCCTGGCGGTGCTCCAGGCCGACCTGGCCGAAGCCCTGCCGGAACGCCCGCTGCGGGTGCTGGACGTGGGCGCGGGCCTGGGCCATATGAGCCTGTGGCTGGCCCAGCGCGGCCATCAGGTGACCCTGGCCGAGCCGGCCGCGCCCATGCTCGATGGCGCCCGCGAACGTTTTGCCAGCGCCGGCCAGTCGGCCACCTTTATCCAGGCGCCCTGGCAGGAGCTGCTGGGCCAGCTGCCGCAGCCCTATGACCTGGTGCTGTGCCATGCCGTACTGGAATGGCTGGCCGAGCCTGAACGCATCCTGCCGGTACTGCATCAGCTGTGCGCCCCCGGCGGCTGGCTGTCCCTGGCCTTCTACAACAAGGATGCGCTGGTCTACCGCAACCTGCTCAAGGGGCATTTTCGCAAGCTGCGCAAGGCCGAGTTCGCCGGCGAGAAACACAGCCTGACCCCGCAAAAACCCCTCGACCCGCGGGAGCTGGCCGCGCAACTTGTGCCCCACTGGCAGGTCGAAAGCCAGAGCGGGGTGCGGGTATTTCACGACTATATGCCGCCGCCCTTCCAGGCCAAGGCCGAACTGATCGACCTGCTGGAAATGGAACTGGCCTACCGCTGCCACCCCAGCTTTGCCGGCCTGGGGCGTTATCTGCACTGGCTCTGCCGACCACGCTGAAGGGGATCGCGCCTATGCTTAAACCATCACACCGCCCCCTGTACCGCTGGCAGGTCCGCCTGATGAAAGCCCTTGCCCCCCTGACCCTGCTACCCCTTCTCGGCGCCTGCCAGGGCCACAACCCCTATACCGCGCAGGCCGCCAGCATGCCGCCGGCTCCGGCACAGCCCATCTACTACCCGGACGCCAACAGCTACCCGGCGGCCCCGCGCGACTATGCGCGCTATCGCACCTGGAGCTGGCACAGCCTGCCGGCCGGCAGCCCCTGGGCCAACAGCGAGCAGCTGCAGGAAGCCCTGAGCCAGGCCCTCGACCAGCGCGGCCTGCGCCCACGTCAGGCTGGCAGCGACCTGCAGGCCCGGGTCGAGTTGCGCGAAGAGCAGCGCCTGCGCCAGGTCAGCCTGCCCCATGACGCCTACGACCCACGCTATGGCCATTGGCCCAGGCCACCCCAACAGCACAGCTACAGCGAACGGGTCGTGGTGGTGCATATCGAACTCTTCGACAGTCGCGATGGCCAAAGGGTTTGGCACTCGGGGGCCGAAATGCCCGCAAACGTCCAGCCCCAACAGCAGCTCCGGGCCCTGCACCAGGCCATGGCCGAGGCCCTGAGCGCCTTCCCTCCACACTGATCACGAGGCCCCTATGCGCGCACGCCATCTGTTGCTGCCACTGTTACTGCTGCTCGGCGCCTGCCAGAGCCCACCCCCACGTCCCGACTTCGACCCCGGCCGGGACTTTGCCGCCTACCGCAGCTGGAGCTGGCAGGAGCCGGGCCTGCAGTTCCAGCCGGACGATCCGCGCCTGCGCAGCGACCTGACCGAACAGCGCATCCGCGGCGCCATCGCCCAGCAACTGGAGCAGCGCGACCTGCGCCCGACCGCCAGCGCCAACGGGGCCGATCTGCGGGTGCAGGCCTGGTGGATAGTGGACAACCGCCAGGAGCAGGTCAGCACCCAGATCGGTGGCGCCTGGGGCGATCCCTGGCGTGGCGGCTTCTGGGGCGGACCGGGCTATGTGGAAACCCGCACCCTGGACTATCAGGTGGCCACCCTGCAGATTGACCTGTTCGACGCCCGTGACGGCCAGCTGGTCTGGCGCGGCAGCGCCGAACAGCTGCTCAATCGCCGCCAGAGCAGCCCGCAACAGCGCGAAGCCGCGATCCAGGCCCTGGTGGCGCGGATTCTCAGTCAGTACCCACCCCATTGACCACGCCCAGGACAGCCATGGCCCAAGCCCTCAGCCACCGCCCCGCCAGCGCCCAGGACCTGGGCGAAATCGTCACCTTCCCACAGAACGCCGACGAGCTGTTTTTCTGCTACCCCAAGGCCAATTGGCCGCTGAGCATCGCCCAGCTGGCAGCCGCCATGGCCGAGCGCCGCGACAGCACCGTGGCCCTGCTGCAGGGGCGGGTCGCCGGCTTTGCCAACTTCTACCAGTGGCAGCACAACGACCACTGCGCCCTGGGCAACCTGATGGTGGCCCCCTGGGCCCGCGGCCAGGGCGTGGCTCATTATCTGGTGGGGGTGATGGAACAACTGGCCCGCGAGCATTACCACGCCACACGCATGCTGGCCTCCTGCTTTAACGCCAACAGCGCCGGCCTGCTGCTCTACCCGCAACTGGGCTACAGCCCCGCCAGCGTGCTCGAACGCCGCGACCCACAAGGCCGGCGGGTAGCGCTGATCCAGTTCAGCAAGGCGCTATAGCAAGCTGCACAGAAGTGCTTGGCAAGGTGCGCTGCGCGCACCGAATGGCCGGGCGCACATGGTCCCAGCCTGGCGTGTTACAGATCCCAATCCGGCCGACCGGCCAGCCGTTCGATCAGAAAGTCCAGCAGCGCCCTTAGCGCCGGCGGCATCTGCCGGCGCGTGCCGTAGAGAGCGTGAATACCCAGCTGCTGCGGCTCGTAGTCGGGCAACACCTGCACCAGTGCGCCGGAGCGCAGATGCGCGCCGACCGAATAGCGTGGCTGCAGGCTGATGCCCATATCAGCCAACGCCGCCTCCAGCAGCACCATGGACTCATTGGCACTCAGGTTGCCGCCAACCGCCACGGCATGGGGCTCATCGGCGCGGGTGAACTCCCAGATACTGCGGCCGAAATAGGCATAACTCAGGCAATTGTGCTGGGCCAGGTCCTCGGGCCGCTGCGGCGTGCCGTGCTGAGCCAGATACGCCGGGGTGGCGCACACCACCGAACGGCATACCGCCAGCTGACGGGCAATCAGGTTGGGATCGAGCTGATTGGTGATGCGCAGGGCCAGGTCGATACGCGCCTCCACCAGGTTGACCGCCTGGCTGCCCACCAGCAGTTCGACACTGACCTGCGGATAAAGGCAGGTGAACTCATCCAGCGCATGCACCAGCCAGGCCTGAGCCAGCGACTGGCTGCAGGCGATGCGCAAGGTGCCGCGCGGCTCAACCTCATTCATACGACTGACGCTCTGCATGGCATCGGCCATGGCCAGGATTTCACGGCACTGCCCCAAAAGCTGTTCGCCGGCACCGGTCAGGCTCAGCTTGCGCGTGGTGCGGTGCAGCAAACGAGCACCAACCCAGGCTTCCAGCTCACCGAGGTAACGCGACACCATCGCCCGCGACATTTCCAGCGCTTCGGCCGCCGCCGTCTGGCTGCCGCGCTCTACCACTTCGACAAATACCCGCGTAGCTATCAGCCGGTCCATGATTAGTCCGTTTAGCGCAACAAACATGCGCAGATTAAGGGGCTTTTTGATCTATTTAAAGCAACTAAGATCGCCTCACTTACTCAACAGGAGATCATCATGTCTATTCTCGGTTACATGCGCAGCCTGCTCACCAGCGCCAGCCTGCTTACCCTTGCAACCACCGCGACTGCCCAGCCGCTGACCCTGGAGGTCTACAACCCGGGCGACAAGGCCATCTTCCCGGTGACCTCGACCCTGATCAGCGGCGAGCGCGACGCTATTCTGGTCGACGCACAGTTTTCCACCCGCGAAGCGCAGGAGCTGGTCGAGCGCATCCAGGCCAGCGGCAAGAACCTCACCACCATCTTTATCAGCCATGGCGACCCGGACTTCTATTTCGGCCTGGACACCCTGACCCGCGCCTTCCCCAAGGCCCGCGTGCTGGCCACGGCCGAGACCATCGCCTATATCGAAAAAAGCCGTGAACCGAAGCTGGCTTACTGGGGGCCGATCCTCAAGGACAGCGCGCCAGCCCGCACCCTGGTGCCGGAAGTGTTGCAAGGCGATCACCTGAGCCTGGAAGGCCAGACCCTGCAACTGATCGGCCATGACCCCAAGCACACCAGCCTGTGGATTCCGAGCATCCAGGCGGTGGTCGGCGGCGTGCTGACCTACGCCAATATCCACCCTTGGATTGCCGACGCACAAACGCCGCAAGCGCGCCAGACCTGGTTGAAATCTCTGTATGAGCTGGAAGCACTACAGCCGAAAACCCTGGTGCCCGGGCACTTTATGGGCCAGCCGACGCTGACCCTGGAGGACCTGCTCTTTACCCGCGACTACCTGCACAGCCTGGAGGCCGAACTGCCCAGGGCCCAGGACAGCCAGGCCCTGGTCGCGGCAATGAAAACCCGCTACCCGGACCTGCAGGATGACAGCAGCCTGGAGCTGAGCGCCAAGGTACTCAAGGGTGAGATGCAGTGGCCCTAACAGGCCGCGGATAACCGTAGACGAGGCAGGCAAGACAGGGCGCGACCGCCAGGGAGGGCGGTCGCGCCAAACGACAGGCCCTTACTTCAACTCACTGGAGCTCTTGCCCAGCAGCCGCCGCGCCACGATCAGCAACTGGATCTGCTGGGTGCCCTCGAAGATATCGAGAATCTTCGAGTCCCGCGCCCACTTCTCCAGTAGTTCGTCTTCGCCATACCCCAGGGCTCCGGCCAGCTCCACGCACTTGAGCGTTACCTCACCCGCCACCCGCCCAGCCTTGGCCTTGGCGATGGACGCCTCCTTGGAGTTGGGCAGCTTGTTGTCGGCCATCCAGGCCGCCTTCAGGCAGAGCAGGCGCGCCGCCTCCCACTCCGCCTCCAGGCGATAGAGGGTGGCCTCGGCGTGACTGACGCTGAGCAATGGCCGACGATAGTCCAGCTTGCAGCATTGCTTGAGCAGCTCGCGAGTGCGTTCCAGGGACGCGCGCGCCACGCCCACGGCCATGCCCGCCACCAACGGTCGGGTGTTGTCGAAGGTTTCCATGACCCCGGCAAAGCCCTTGTGCACGTCGATTTCCGGATTACCCAGCAGATTGGCGGCCGGCACACGACAGTCACTGAAACTGATCGAGGCGGTATCCGAGGCCTTGATCCCGAGTTTTTTCTCCAGCCGCGTCACCTCCATACCCGGCGTGCCATGCTCGACCACAAAGGACTTGATCGCCGCCCGCCCCAGGCTCTTGTCCAGGGTGGCCCAGACCACCACGGCGTCGGCACGCTGGCCCGAGGTGACAAAGATCTTCTCGCCATTGAGTACATAGTGTTCGCCGTCTTTCACCGCGGTGGTGCGAATGGCCGCCGAATCCGAGCCGCAACCCGGCTCGGTGATGGCCATGGCCGCCCAGGTGCCGGCGAAACGTTGCAGTTGCTCGTCATTGGCCACCGCGGCAATCGCCGCATTGCCCAGGCCCTGGCGCGGCATGGCCAGCAGCAGGCCAACATCGCCCCAGCACAGCTCCATCACCCCGAGCAGGGCGGACATATTGCCGCCATTCTTGATGCCTTCCTGCTGCTCACGGGCGGCGCCGCGCTTGCTCGCGGAGGTGGCCCCGATGGCATCGGGGGAACCGGCATTCATGCCGTCGAGCAGGGCGGCGAGCATGTCCAGCTCCTTGGGGTAGGCATGCTCGGCCTTGTCGTACTTGCGTGACAGCGGGCGGAAGTAGTGCGCCGCCACCTGCTGGGCCTGATTGACCAGGCCCTGGAATTTCTTTGGCGTTTCCAGATTCATTGTCCGTGCCCCTTAGAGTTGTAGACCGCCGGCCATCACCGCCACAGCCCGTAGATCGCGATACCAGCGCTCGACCGGATGTTCCTGGGTAAAGCCATGACCACCGAGCAATTGCACGGCATCGGTGCCGATCTGCATGGCCTTCTCGCTGCACAACAACTGCGCCAGGTAGGCCTCTCGCTGAAAGGGCAAACCGCGCTCGGCGCGGCTGCAGGCACGCCAGAGCAGCAGGCGCATGGCATCCAGCTCCACCGCCATATCGGCCACCTTGAAGGCCACGCCCTGGCGATGGCTGATGGGCTCGCCAAAGGCCATGCGCTCGTTGCAATAGCCGATCACATAATCCAGCGCGGCCTGACAGGTGCCCACGGCCAGGGCACACCAGGCCAGGCTGGCATGGTCGAGAAAGCCCTGATAGTCGAAGGCGGCGCCCGCCAGACGGGCACTGGCCGGCACCCTGACGTTTTTCAAGAGCAGGCGAGCCGTGCCTGCGGCCTTCAGCCCCATGGCCGGCTCCGGCCGGCGCTGCAACCCCTTGGCGCCGGCCTCGACAATAAACAAGCCGGGCCCGTCGGCCGCCTGGGCCGCGACGATCAACCGGCTGGCATCCAGCCCGCGCAGCACCAGGCACTTCTCGCCACTGAGCAGATAATGCTGGCCGCGTTTTTTTGCCTGGGTCGCCAGGCGGTGGGGATCGAACAGCGGCCGCGGTTCGCTGACCGCAATCGCCATCACTGGCGCCGGTTCCTCGCCGACAAAGGCGGGCAGCCACTGGGCCTGCTGAGCCTGACTGCCCCAGCGGCGCATGCAGTTGGCCGCCGACAGCGGCACCAACAGCGCCGCGGCCAGTGACAGATCGCCCCGGGCCAGGGCCTCGGCCATCAGGGCATTGGTCAGGGTGGTGCGTTCACCGGCCAGGCCGCCTTGGGCCTCACCGACGCCGTAATGGCTGAGCCCCAGTGCATGCACCTGATTAAGCAGGGAGGCAGGCAGCGCGCCATGGGCATCGGCCTCATGGGCCAGGGGCCGCAGCACCTCCAGGGCAAAGCCCTGGAGCATCTCCACCAGCATCTGCTGCTCGTCGGACAGCGACAGATCGAACAGCGCGTCGCCATCCACGGCTCGCGGCCCCTTTCCGGCCTGGGCCGAGCGCTTGGCCGCCGCGCGGAAACTGGCGCGGCTGCCACGGTAGATCAGGCGCTCGACAGGCTTGCGCAGCTTGAGGCGATCCGGCCAGTCGGCCTGGGCGAAACGATTGAGAAAGGCCAGGGCACGGCCCTGGAGATCGGCGGTCATGGCATTGGCTCCACACGAATGATGGAGCCGATCATGCGCCCCGGCTAACGGGGCGCCTATGACCAGAGGGACAACCACGACTGGCAGGGCGGCCAGTCAATCAGCGAAGAAAAATCTCTTTGAACATCGGAACCAGCAAGCGATTACCCGACTCACTCAGATGATCACCATCGCGATAAAGCGGACGCCCCTCCATGACTCCCGGACAACTACCACCGGAACAAAGATAGGGCAGCGGATCCAGCAGTTGCACACCGCACTGCCGCGCTGCCTCATCCTGCATATCCCAGACAAACTGATGGCGCCGATGATAATCCGTCAACGACAAACTCAAGTGCCTCTCATTGCCTAACAGCATGGCACGCCCAATCATAGTGGGGACATCAACGTTCAGCTCCGGGGTCGGCCGCATGACAAATACGGAATGATGCTCGGCCAGACGGCACAGAGTCGAAATGTAACGCTCACGAAACTCCGCCAAATAGGCTTCATTGATCCTAGAGTGGGGACTACCGAAATGGAAACGCGGTTTCACCTCACCCGGTCGGCCACCATTCAAATACTCGGAAGTTCTCCCTACCAGCACGATAGGTACTCCCGCGAACAGACCGGCATGCTCCTTCTCTAGTTGCTGGTTAAGCTCCACGCAAGAGGCTTCACCTTCGTTACTGCGCAAGCCGAAAATAATTGGACAGCCACTCCCACCACGAAACAGGACGCCACCCTCCCCCTCAGGCAAAGCCACCTGCAGGGCCGTCACTACGGCATCAGCATGACTATCCCCAATAATGATGCCGCGCACTGGTTCCTCGCCGTAGATACAGGCCGCAGCAGGATCCAGACACTCTTTCAATCGCGGATTATAGTTTGACCGCTCCCGCTCGATCGCCGCCACAGCCTCCGGCAAACGATCAGGAAAACCACTGCGTCGCACCTGCTGGGCCAGGAAGGCAACTATGACCAGAATGACCACCAACAGGATGCCTGCATGCAGGGCTTTCATCCTCCCCAAACGTTTCTGCGCGGCTACCTCCACCAGCACATAGGACAGATGACCCAGCAGCAAGGAAGCAAACAGGGAGCCCTCAGCGACGGATGCGAGGGAACCGGCGAACTTCAGCGCCAGATTGGACTGTACGGCCACGGCAATGACCACGCCGATGAAGGCAAAG
>OGCL01000374.1_pt1 | contig 49423 bp, 43 predicted proteins | sample 1570041 | NCBI WGS metagenome assembly OGCL01 (sample SAMN06266162, study PRJEB24511) | hot springs metagenome | isolation source: Hot spring water | place: South Africa: Limpopo | collected 2015-06-22 | reverse complement strand
CTGTTTGTAGTTGAGTAACTCCTTGATAGGAAAAGCCATACATTCCTAGCCTCCCATTGTTATTGGGAATTTCGGCAATGCACCACTGCACAGTGTCAAATCCATCGTCATATTCATGCTTGAATGGATAGAATTCGCCGCTGGAACTGCCCGTACCTCTAACTTCTTGAATTACCACGATGTAACCTTGATTGGCATACCAACTGGGGTGTTTGTAAACAACTGTAGAAGCGATCGCCCGACCGTAGGGCAGACGCATCAATAGAATCGGCAGAGGGGTATCTGTATCTCTAGGGCGATAGATGTCAGCCATTAAGTGCACTCCATCGCGCATGGGAATAGCTACTTTTCTTTGTACTGAGATGCGATCAGGAAACATAGTTGGCTGGGTTTCGGTTAGTATATTGTATACCTGTTCAGCAGTTACTCTGGGATGCTTATGCCTGTGCCCATCGATCAGCTAATCACCGCCGATATTCTCAAGCCTGCTCGCTATTTGGGTAACGAATTTGGCGCAGTGCACAAACCTTGGCAATCGGCGATCGTGCGTTGGGTTCTAAGTTATCCAGAAATTTATGAAGTCGGGGCTTCCAACCTAGGTCATATCATTCTCTACAGTATTCTCAATAGTCAGCAAGGACAATTGTGCGATCGCACCTACCTGCCAGCCCCTGATTTGTCCCAAAAATTGAGAGCCACAAATACACCTCTTTTTGCCGTGGAATCCAAACGCCAACTCAAAGATTTTGACATCATCGGACTGAGTTTGAGCTACGAACTAGGAGCCACCAACATACTGGAAATGCTGGACTTAGCCCACATTCCCCTAACATGGGCAGAACGCAACTCTTTGAGTCTTGAGGAATGTCCATTGGTGTTTGCTGGAGGGCAGACCGCCACTTCCAACCCCGAGCCTTATGCCGATTTTCTGGACTTCTTTGTATTGGGGGATGGAGAAGAGGTTTTGCCAGAGATTGGGGCTGTGCTGGTCGCAGGCAAGCTCGGTCAGAAAAGTCGCTTGGAATTACTATTGGAGCTTGCCGTGCAGGTAAAAGGCGTGTATGTGCCTCAATTCTACGATCTACAATCCGATGGTTCAATAGTTCCCAACCGTCCAGAAGTTCCCCAGAGGATACGGCGCCGTGTAGCCACACCCCAGCCAGAACACAGCATTGGTTTAGTGCCATTGATTGAGACAGTTCACGACCGTCTCACCATTGAAATCAGAAGGGGTTGCACCAGAGGCTGTCGTTTCTGCCAACCGGGGATGTTGACCCGCCCCGCCCGAGATGTCTCTCCCGAAGCAGTGATCAACACCGTAGAGAGAGCCATTCGGGAAACTGGCTACAATGAGTTTTCCCTGCTGTCTCTTTCCTGTTCTGACTATCTATCTTTACCAGCTGTGGGGATTGAAATTAAGAATCGTTTGGCGAACGAAAATGTTACCATCTCCCTGCCCAGCCAAAGAGTGGATCGCTTTGATGACAATATCGCCAATGTTTTGCAGGGTGAAGGCAGACAGCAGGGGCTGACCTTTGCGCCAGAGGCGGGCACACAACGACTGCGAGATGTAATCAACAAGGATTTGACCGATGAGGAATTACTGAGGGGCATCAAAACCGCCTACGATCGCGGCTGGGACAAAGTCAAGCTCTATTTCATGATTGGACTGCCCACCGAAACTGAGGAAGATGTTTTGGGGATCGTGCGAACTATCCGCTGGTTACAGCAAGAATGCCAAGCTAAGGGCAGAAAGCGGCTAGCCGTCCATGTTACCATTTCCAACTTCACCCCCAAGCCGCACACCCCATTTCAATGGCATCAAGTTTCTACCGCAGATTTTCTCCACAAGCAAGCACTACTGAAGGCAGAATTCCGCACCTTGAGAGATGTGAAAGTGAACTACACTGATGTCCGCATCTCGGCGATGGAAGACTTTGTAGGGCGGGGCGATCGCCGACTAGGCAAGGTGCTAAAACGCGCTTGGGAACTGGGCGCAGGCATGGACTCATGGTTTGAGAGTTGTGAAACTGCTTTTCAGGCTTGGACTGCCGCCATTGACGAAGCAGGTCTAGCTTGGTCATTACCTGCCCCCCAATTGGATCAGCCCCTGCCGTGGGATCACATTGACAGTGGTGTGGACAAGCAATGGCTGATCAAAGACTGGCAAAAAGCCCTAGCAGGCGAAGTAGAGCCTGACTGTTCTTTCCATAAATGTTATGCCTGTGGTGTATGTGGCAAAGACTTCGGACATAACATAGTCATAGAGCCTCCACCCATTCCAGACTACCGTCCAGGTAAATCGGAAAAACAACGGGTGCAGAGACTGCGTTTGCAATTTGGCAAATTGGGAACGATGGCGCTGATTTCCCATCTCGATTTGATGCGGTTGCTAGAAAGGGCAGTGCGCCGAGCAGGATTACCAATCGCCTACAGTGAAGGTTTCCATCCCCTGCATGGCCAAACGTGGCAACGACAATATTGTGTTTTTTTGAAATCTCCTGAATACCCACCAGCAACTCCGGTATATGGGAGATGGGCACGGTCACATCGTCCAGCGTAAAGCTGGGGCTTATCCGGGCCAGTGTCGCATAGGCGGATTTGCGGGCCTTCCAGAGATTGAGCCGTTCTTTTTCATCCTTAGCGGTCTTGATTTCGATGGGGTGGTTCTTTTTCAGAATGGACAGAACCACCTCCATCTGGGCCTCTACTTCCTCCCAGGTGAAGCCATCGGTTTCTGTCAGGATCATGGCCTCTGCATCCGGAAGGGCGATTTCCGTATTCTCTCTGATCGATTGAAGCGTGACTCTATCCAGGATTTCCATCACGCTGGGAAGGACTCCGCTCGTCATCGTCTGAAAGATTGCATTTCCTGCATCTTCCAGCCTGGCATAGGTAGCCACTGCAGTCATGGCATGTTTAGGCAGAGGATTAATCTTGAGGGTGACCTCTGTGATGATTCCGAGGGTTCCTTCTGCTCCGATGAAGAGTTTGGCCAGGTCATAGCCTGAGACGCTTTTCATCGTGTAGGCGCCAGTGCGCATCAACTCTCCAGTTGGGAGGACAACCTGCAGTCCCAGGACATAATCACGAGTTGTTCCATATTTGGCGCCCTTGATTCCGCCTGCATTGGTGGCCACATTTCCGCCGATCGTGGCTACGGAACTGCTTGCTGGATCCGGTGGAAAGATAAAACCATGTTTGGCCAGTTCCCGATTCAGATCATCACAAACCACGCCCGCTTCCACACGAGCGTACCGATTTTCAATGCTTATCTCGAGAATCCTGTTCATTTTGGAAAGATCAATGATCACTCCTCCCTGGATAGGGATCACCCCTCCGCTGAGGCTGGTCCCTGCCCCTCTGGGAATGACCGGGACCTTATGTTCGTTAGCAAACTGGACAATAGCTACGACTTGTTCTGTTGTTTCAGGCCAGACGGCGGCGTCCGGCCGATGGACATTCATGGAGGCGTCGTAACTGTAGGGTACCAACTCTTCCAGTTGGTCTGTGAAATTGTCTTGTCCCACAATTTCGATCAATTTTTTTATCATAAGGTAGGACCTTCTGTGCGGGAGGTCGCTTTTTTGACCTCTGCTTCGACGTAACTTAAGTGGTCGAGCGTTTTTTCCCTTGCCTTCTCAGAAGTCCGGCTCTTGATGGCGAGAAAGATCTGTTGGTGGTGATTCATCAACTTTTTAACTTTATCACGGTTAATAAAGACCTTGGACATAGATTCTCTGAGAAGATCGTAAATGGCGGACATAATATGGGTCTGGATGGTATTATGAGTTGCTTGAGCAATCGCGAGGTGAAAATCGGCATCCAGTTTCTCCCAGGACCTCCCTTCCTCAAAGGCTCTTTTCATCTCAGTGATGATGCCTTTGAGCTTCTCGATATCCTCTCTGGATGCCCTCTGAGCCGCATGGTAAGCGGCCCAGGCCTCGATGGCCTTTCTCACTTCGATGAGATCATAGATTTTCTGTTGATCTGTCTTGATCAGAAGGGCCAGGGGATCTTCGATCAATTTGGAGGTGACCGATTTAACAAAGGTCCTTTTGGCCTGCCGGACTTCAAGAAATCCCATGGTCACCAAGGATTTGAGCGCTTCCCTGAGGGAGGGGCGGCTCACCCCCAATTGTTTGACCAGTTCGCGTTCAGGAGGGAGTTTATCCCCAGGCTTCAGATTTCCATCCAAAATGAGTTGTTTGATCTGATTGGCGATTTCGTCAGAAATTTTGGTATGTTTAACGGATTTAAACATGGGGTTCATCCAGTGGTCTTCCCTTTTCATTTTTTAACTTAAATTGGTATGGGTTTCAAGGTAACTTGCCTAAAAAGGTGGTTCATGATTTAAGAAAGTAGGGGAACCATTGAAAGGAGGAGTGAATGATCGGTTTGGGAGAGATTCAGAGTTGTTTGGAACGGGTCTTCATCAGCACGCCTCAACCCTAAGTTGATGAAACCCCATTCGTTGTTTTGCTGAAGCGTATCAATGCATAAAGCATCAATATCCCTATCAAAATCACCAGTGCAAAATTGATGATAGGATGCATGGGTAGTTTGGTGATCAATGCCCACAATATAAAATTGGAAACGATCGATCCAACCATCGATAGAAATTTTTTCATCCATTGCTCCTTTGAATCATTTTATCGAATTTATTAAGCCATCTCCCATGGATTGTCAAGGTTTTTAGAGCTGCAAAGCCCTCCTCTTGGCTTTTACAAACCTTTTGTCCTTTCATCCTTTAAAAGGGATTGAGGAGATTGGGCGGTTTACCGGTGGTCAGCGCTGCCACCAGATTTTCCGCTGCCAACATGGCCATCCTGTAACGGGTGTTGCGGGATGAGCTGGCGATATGGGGAGCCAGAACAACATTTTTAAGTTCCAGGAAACCAGGATTGAACAAGGGTTCGTTCTCAAACACATCGAGGCCTGCTCCAGCGATGATTCCTGAACGAAGGGCTTCAATCAACGCTGAATCATCTACGATGCCGCCGCGAGAGGCATTGATCAAAACGGCTGTTGGTTTCATCCGTTTTAGTTCATTCTCCCCGATAAGGTGGTGAGTGGCAGCAGAGTAAGGGACATGAATCGTCACAACGTCCGCCCGTTGCAGCAGTTCATCTTTGCTAACGTAACGGGCACGACAAGTCTCTTCAACCTCCTGGGTCGCCTGACGGACATCATGATAAATTACCTCCATTTGAAAGCCGATTGCCCGACGGGCTACGACCTGACCAATCCGACCTAACCCAAGAATTCCCAAGGTTGCATGGTGAACATCGAGTCCAAGAAACTGTTTCAGTTTCCATCCATCCCACTGGCCAGCGCGCAGATAGGCTTCTGCTTCGGATAATCTGCGTGCTGTTGCAAGGATTAAAGCCCAGGTAAAATCCCCGGTCGTATCGTCGAGGACTCCGGGGGTATTGGTGGCCATGACCCGAGCTTGGGTGCAGGCCTCGAGATCAATATTGTTAAAACCGACCGCAATATTACAGACAGCCTTCAGATTCGGACAACGAGCGAGGAGATCCGCATGGATTCTGTCTGAGAGAGTAATCAGGGCTCCCTCTTTGTCAGCGAGTTGTTCTGTTAGGGTGGACGGATCAAACGGGATATCCGATTGATTTGAGGTTACATCGAAATATCGGGTTAGATAGTCCAGAACCTCGTCAAAAACTTCCCGTGTCACCAATATCTTAGGTTTCATCGCCTCATTCACCTCGTGAGATGAGCATGGAGATTAGCATTGAGGTTTCAATTGAAACAGACAGTCCGGCCAAAAGCCAGACTGTCTGTTTCATCTATTTACCGACCGTAAACCAGACTCGGTATCCACAAACCGATCTGCGGGAATATGTACAGCAGGGCAATAGCAATGACCTGGAGCGCCATGTATGGCAACATCCCAAGGAAGATCTGGTTCAGGGTGACATGTCGAGGGGAGACCCCCTTCAGGTAGAAGGCGGCCATTGCCACCGGTGGCGATAAGAAGGCCGTCTGCAGATTCAGGGCGACCAATAGGCCGAAGAAGAGTGGATCAATCTGGAAATGGGCCAGGAGCGGGAGGAAGATGGGCATGAAGATGACGATGATCTCAGTCCATTCGAGCGGCCAGCCCAGCAGGAAGATTAGAACCTGTGCCATAATTAAGAATTGGGTCGGAGTTACGTCAAGGGACATGACCCATGCGTTGACGACCTCCTGCCCGCCAAGCAAAGCAAAGGCTGCAGCAAACACACTCGAACCGATGAAGAGCCAGCAAACCATGGCACTGGTCTTGGCCGTGAGAAAGACCGACTCCTTGATAGCCTTAAAGTTCAATTGGCCATAGGCCGCCGCCAGGATGAGTCCTCCGAAAGCCCCCATGGCTGCAGCTTCTGTGGGCGTGGCCAGACCAGCAACAATGGTGCCTAATACCCCAAGGATGATCAGTGCCAGAGGGAAGAAAGAGGTTAAGAGCATCTTGAAGATCTCAAGCCGGACAAAGTTGAAGATTGAATAAAAACCGATAAATGCGATGACGTGGACTCCAATGGTGATCCAGTACCACTTGGGAGCAGGCTTACGTTCACCCACTACGGTTGAGGGTTCGGCTGGTTTTGATTCTACAGGCGTTTGGGTCGCCTCTGCAACAGCTCCGGATGTGGGTGCGGGTTCTGGTTCGGCTTCGGCAGGAGGGGATTGGAGGCTTCCGGCTTCTTCGGGTTCTTGCAAACCTGTGTCCGGTTTGGCTTCTTCTATCTCTGTCTCAATTCCCATGCCCATCTCTTGTACGCCTTCAACCTTCTCTTCGGGGACGGTGGTGATGAAATAGATCGAGCCCAGAAGCAGGATGGCGGCCAGCAATGGTAGAAGGGTGATTAATAGATGATTGTAAAGCGTACGCCTCGGGATCTCAGGGTTTCGTTTACGCAAGATTTCTCCAAGGAGCCCTTTGATGACATTTTTGGTTCTGGTCTGAGTGATGATTTGTGCAAATTCCGGAAGGTCGACGCGCCGGTCTTCCTCGGAAAGCGGTGGCGCCAAGCTTGGTTTAATTTTTGCGGAAACGATGATGTAACCGATATAGAGCGAGGCCAGCATGAGTCCGGGAAAGAACGCGCCTGCATAGAGCTGGACGACAGATACACTGGCTGTAGCGCCGTAAAGAATCAAAAGGACGGACGGCGGGATCAAAATGCCGAGGGTTCCGCCTGCGGTCACAGCACCCGCAGAGAGTCTGACATTATAGCCTGCCTTGAGCATCGCTGGAAATGCGAGCAGCCCCATAAGCGTCACTGCTGCACCGATAATACCCGTGGCCGTGGCAAAGACCGTACAGGTGATGATGGTGGCAACCGCCAGGGATCCAGGGATACGGGCTGTTGCCATATGAAGGCTTTTGAAAAGCCTCTCAATCAGATTGGCCCGCTCAACCAGATATCCCATAAAGACAAACAGGGGAATGGAGATTAATACATCATTGTTCATCACCGCATAGGCCCGTGCGACCACCAGATCGAGCACATGGATGACCGCTGTGTCCGGATTTGCACTTCGGTAGGCAAGCCAGGCAAAAAGCGTTCCCATGCCCATCAAGGTAAAGGCTGTGGGAAAACCGAGCATGATTGCGATGGTAATCATCGCCAGCATGAGCAGACCCAGGTGGCCACTGGTCATATTTCCCCAGGGCATCAAGGAGAATACCAGAATTACCACAATGGCCATGCATGCGAGTCCAAACCAAGCTCCTTTTTTCATTTGTCGCTTCCTTTCTCGTGTTTCACAAATTCATCAAGTTTGGCAATATCCTCGTCCTTGACGTGGACCATTTCCTTCAATTTTTCCACATCCACCTCCTCCACATCCTCTTCGCGGGATGGCCATTTTCCATCTTTCAGACACCGAATACAACGGATGATTTCAACAATCCCCTGAACAAAGACGAAGGCTCCAGCAATTGGGATGAAGGTCTTGAAATGATAGACCGGCGGGCCATCAGCCGTGATGCTGGAACGTTCCCAGATCGCCCATGACTCACCCGCATAGATGTAGCCTGCCCACATGAGTGCCGTCACTCCGGGAAGGAAGAAGGCGAGGAAGAGGATCAAATCGGAAGCTGCCTGGACCCGCTCCGGTAAAAAGCTGTAAAGGACATCGCCGCGAACGTGCCCTTTCTTTGAGAGCGTATAAGCGCCAGCCATCATGAACAGGATTCCATACATTTGAAGCATGATGTCAAAGGCCCAGGCATGCGGCGCATCAAGCGCATAACGTGAAAACACCTCATAGGTGATAAGCAAGGTAAGCGATAGAATGAGCCAGGAAAAAAGCTGACCCACAAAGGTGCTGATTTTATCAATCTTTAGCAGTATTTTTTGCATAGTCGTTCCTAGCTTGAAAATAAGCCACCCGAATGCGAATGGCATCCGGGTGGCTTATTGTGATGTGTAATACCCTCTACTTCTTCGCTGGAGCCTTTTCAGGGGCTTTTTTAACCGGAGCAGGTTTCTTAGGCACGAAATAATGGTTATAGGCCATACGCCTGTTAACCATGTAATCCATTTCCCAGGCTACTGCGCGCTTTGCAAATTCCCTCTGTGATTCATAAATTTCCTTGAACAGGGGGTTTTCAGCTGACTTCCTCGCCGCGATCTGGTCAAAAATTTCGAGCTGCTTCTGGAGGATCGAATCCGGAGTCTTGTAAAACTTGACCTTACCTTCAGTCTGAAGCCAGATATAGTCTTTTGAGCCGCGGTCGATTGATTTCCACCACATGTCAGAATTGGCCGCCTCCGCAGCGTTTTCAAGAATGGCTTTCAACTTGTCTGGCAGCGCATTGAATCTGTCCTTGTTAAACAGAATCTCGAACTGCTCGGCGCTCTGGTGAAAACTCTGGAGCATGCAGACCTTCGAGACATCCATGAAGCCGAGCGCGCGGTCTGAGGAAGCGTTGTTAAACTCCGCTCCATCCAGAAGGCCACGATCCAATGCAGGAACGATCTCAGCGGCAGGCAAGGCATTCACGGCTGCGCCCATGGCGGTGTACATGTCAACGGCGAGTCCCACGGTACGGAATTTTATTCCTTTCATGTCATCCAGCTTGGTGATGGGTTTCTTGAACCAACCAAAGGGCTGTGTGGCCATCGGTCCATAAAGAAACGAAACCACATTCGCGCCGATGGATGCATAGATCTTATCCCGCAGTTCTTTGCCGCCGCCGTATTTATACCAGGCCAACAGCATATTCGCATCCATGCCAAAAGCAGGGCTGGAACCAAACAGGGCCATCGCATGCTGTTTGCCGTAGGAGTAAACAATCACGCCGTGGCCGCCGTCGAGCGTGCCTTTCGATACGGCATCGAGCAGACCGAACGCGGGGACGACGGCTCCTGCGGGCAGCACTTCAATCTTCAGTTCCCCACCGGTCATGTCATTCACTTTTTTGGCATAGTCAAGGGCATATTCATGGAAGATGTCCTTGGTCGGCCAGGTGGACTGCCAGCGCCAGGTGATCGGTCCTTGGGCTTTGACGACTGCTGGAAAACCCATGGTTGCCGCGGCGCCTGCTGTCACGGCGGCTGCCTTCAAAAAATTACGACGAGATACTTTTTCTTCTTTTGCTTTTACCTTTTTCATTATGCCTTCCTCCTTTTTTAGATTACGCTAAACAATTGAGTTGGGAAAAAACAATGAGTGGAAGAATTCACCTCCTTTCCCCGAAAGATTCTATCGAAAATGGATGGATTCATGGTCAATGTTACATTTTCTATAGGATATTTCTTTCCTCTTTTCAAGACAGGTGGCCTTCTTCGTTGTTTCACTTGGGGTTAAAAGCCCTCACCATCAGTTGAAGACTTCCGTATGCACACGGTGTGCAGGTATTTTAGATTTCCCCCCGTGAAAATTTCTGTGGAGATTTGTTTTGTTCTTCAGCTGTCTTTAGTCGGTAGTGAATCCACCAGCGTGTCGCTGTTGGTAGTTCAATGGAAGCTTTTGGGGACCGGGATTCATCCTACCTGCCGGGCCCATCCTTTCCGCTAAAATGGATTGCCAGAGAATAGGTATAAAGTTGGTCAGACCATTGACTTAAACCCCATGAAATCCTGCAAAACCCATAACATTATAGGTGTTCTTTGTCAAGGAAAAAATGGATCTCCCGGAGGTCCCCATGATCGGTGCCTACAATAATCCCCCTTGATCTGCACTTTCCTTATTTTTTTAGCCGTTTCTCTTCCTCAGCAAAAAAATGAGTCGGGAAAAGAAGAAAAGAAGGATTTTTTTATCATCATTCTTCGATCAACCTTTATTCCCCGGACCATCAAGCTTAAGGGAAGGATCGGTTACAGGCCTTGGAAAAGTTTGGTTTAATGGTCTTACCTTTTTAATTTTATTGACAAGGCGCCTACCATTTGTTATAAGAAGATGGTTTTTGTTAGGAGAGGGGACCTGTCATTCCCCTTCGGGGTAAAAGTTAAAGAATAGAGACATCGGCGCTGCAATCCATAGAGACGAACCCGAAAGGCCGAAAAGAAGAGATGGGGAGGTTGTTATGGCTCGACTATATGAGTATCAGGGAAAGCAATTACTAAAAACCGTAAAGGTGCCAATTCCTCAGGGAGAGGTGGCCACCAACCCGACAGAAGCTGGGAAGATTGCCGCAAAGATCGGAAAGCCCGTGGCCGTAAAAGCACAGATCTGGGCAGGAGGCCGTGGAAAAGCCGGGGGCATAAAATTTGCCTCAACACCTGAGGAGGCCGAGAAGGTTGCGGGTGATTTATTAGGATCCACGTTAAAAGGTCTCACCGTGGAGAGGGTCCTCGTGGAGGAGAAGCTTGCCATTGAAAAAGAGTATTATGTGGGAGTCATCATTGATGCCTCAAGAGAGGTCCGTGCACCCGTGATCATGTTTAGCACAGAGGGTGGAGTAGATATTGAGTCCGTCCCTCCTGAAAAGATTGCACAAACCACCGTAGATGTGCTTCGTGGGTTCAGGTTTTACGATGCCCTCAACCTTGCCGTGAAACTAAATGTTCCGAACCAGAACCTGCCAGCCATTGCCCAGGCCATCATGGGACTGTTTCAAACCTTTAAGTCCTATAACTGCCGGACGGCAGAGATTAATCCCCTTGTACTGACCCAGGAAGGTAAAGTCCTGGCTGGGGACTGCAGGATGGCCATTGATGATTCCTCGGTCTTTCGCCATCCTGAATTGGGAATAGAGGTGGCCCGAGAGGCCGCCACTCCTCCGACAGAACTCGATAAGATCGCCTGGCAGATTGAGGAAGGGGATCTGAGAGGCACCTGTTATATTGCCCAGATGGCTTCTGAGATCAAAGAGCTGAACTACGTTGGATATCATGGCATTGGAGGAGGCGGAGCAATCCTCGGAGTGGATGCCTTAAACCGACAGGGGTTGAAGATTGCCAATTATGCTGATACGAGCGGAAATCCGACTGCGGCCAAGGTCTATCGTGCAGCCAAATTGATCATCAACCAACCCGGTATTGAAGGTTATATGTTGGGAGGGTTTATTGTTGCTAATCAGGAGCAGTGGCATCACGCCCATGGCGTGGTGAAAGCGCTCCGGGAGGAAATACCGAAGCGGCCCGGGTTTCCATGTGTGATCCTTCTTTGTGGAAATAAAGAGAAGGAGTCCATGGAGATTTTGAAGGAAGGGACGGCGGACCTACCTGGGCGGTTCGAGTTTTATGGAAGCGATAAGGTTTACGAAACGGAATTCTTAGCCAAGCGAATGAAGGCGTTGATCCTGGAATACCGGAAGGAGAGGGGGGTTAAAGAATAAACCTGATAGGGAGTAAACTTTTTAGAGCGAAAGCTTTGGGGAGTATGAGGAGGAATGGACAATGATTGAGTTTAGAGAGAGGACGATCAAGGTGATTATTGATGACAGCAAATGCGCAGACTGCAAGACCCACGCCTGTGCCGCAGGGTGTAAAAAGTATGCGCGGGGCATTCTGGTGATCAAAGATGGAAAGCCTGCGCTTGGAGGCGATGCTGCCTACGCTGAGCGGGTCGGGACAGAATGTTTGGCTTGCGAGTATGAATGCTGGTTCAGAGGGAATAAAGCGATTAAGATCGAGGCTCCGGTTGTCGGCTTAAAGGAGTATCTGGAGAAGAGAGGGTTATCCCTTTCGTAAATAGACCCCCTATCCTCCCCTCCTCCAAGGGGAAGGTTGGAAAGAAGTTTGAGAAGGAGTGAGAAATGGCTATTTTACTTAAGAAGGACACAACCGTTTTAGTTCAAGGAATTACTGGAAGAGAAGGGTCCGCAAGGGCAGCCTTCATGAAGGGTTATGGGACGAAAGTGGTCGCAGGGGTAACCCCCGGTCGGGGGGGAGAGGAAGTTTCAGGGATACCTGTCTACAATACCGTTGAGGAAGCGGTCAGGGCACAGGGCCGGATTGATGCCAGCGTCACCTTTGTTCCAGGCCCCGGGCTTAAAGAAGCTGTTTTTGAAGCCATTGATGGAGGTATTAAGTTTATCTCCATGCCTGTTGAGCGGGTTCCGCTTTATGATATTCTCGAGATGATGGCCTATGCGAAGCAACACGGGGTTCAGCTCCTGGGACCGGGGTCTATCGGCATCATCAGTCCAGGAATTGCTGTCATGGGATGGTTAGGGGGATCCCCAGAGTTTGCGAAGAGGGTTTTTGTCCCGGGACCGATAGGAGTGATCTCAAGAAGTGGAGGACAGTCCGGGACTGTTCCCTGGGCAATCAAAGAGGCAGGTATGGGGGTCAGCACCGTGGTCCACATCGGAACCGAACCAGTTCTGGGGATGTCTTGTGGCGACATCTTACCTCTGTTCGAAGAAGATCCAGATACGAAGGCGGTTGCCATGTTTGGAGAGATTGGCGGGCCCTACGAAGAGGAAGCTGCTGAGGCTGTGAGAACCCAGACCTTTACAAAACCCATTGTGGTCTATGTGGCAGGCGCATGGGCTCCTGAAGGGATGCGTTTTTCCCATGCAAGCAGTATCATTGAGAGAGGAAAAGGGTCTGCCAAAGATAAGATTAAATCTTTGAAAGAGGCAGGCGTCCATGTGGTGGACCGGCCTGATGAAATCGCTCCAACCCTGAAGCGATTGTTAAATCTGTGAGTTTTGTTTCAGAGATTCATCATGGAGCTGAGCCTAATGTAACAATAATACGAAGCACGAAATCCGAAATTCGAACCAATCTCAAATGACCAAATTTTTAATGCTCGAAACTATTTAGGACATTTGAATTTTGAAAATTTGAATTTGATTCGGATTTCGATATTCGAATTTCGAAATTGGAAATTATGGGAGGTGTCTTATGACTGTGATGCGATCTGTGTTTTACATTCCGGGAAATAATGAGAAGATGGTTTCTAAGGCTCCAGAGACCCCAGCGGACATCATTACCCTGGATCTCGAAGATTCCGTTCCCCCTGCTGAAAAGGCAAAGGCTCGGGAGATGGTGCGGGAGAATCTGAAATTTGCAGGCTCGGGTGGTTCCACAGTATATGCCCGGATCAATAACTGGGAGACGCTGATGACCAATGATGATCTGGAAGCCATTGTCTATGAAGGGCTTTCAGGGGTCTGTTTGGCCAAGTGCGGAGGCCCGGATCATGTTCAGCGATTGGACTGGAAACTGGAGGAGCTTGAAAGGAGAAGGGGACTTCCCGTAGGCAGTATTGCCATCCAGCTTCTCATTGAAACAGCCAAAGGCGTGATCAATGCCTATCCATCAGCCATTGCCAGCAAGCGGGTCAATTCACTCATCTTTGGGGCTGTGGATTATACGAAAGATATGAGGGTAAAATTGACCACTGAAGGAGATGAGCAATTTTACGCACGTGCTCACACGGCGGTTGCCGCAAGAGCTGCGGGTTGTATTGCTATTGATTGTCCCTTCGTCGCTTTTAAGGATACAGAGGCTTTTGAGAAGAACACCCGTTTCGGTCGTCAGTTGGGTTATGAAGGAAGGATGCTCATCCACCCGAGCCAAATCGAACCTGCCCACCGGATTTACACCCCTGCACCTGAGGATGTGGAATGGGCCAAAGGGGTCGTTAAGGTTTTCGAGGAAGAAGGAATTGCAAAAGGGGCGGCCGCCGTCTCTTATCAAGGGAAGATGGTAGACACTCCTGTTTATGAGAATGCGAGAACGATTCTGGCTATTATGGAAGAGATCGCAGCATTCGATTCAAAACGGAAGAAATAAGATTGATTCAATATTCCAAAGGGCAAAGCTCATCTCCAACCGTCACCCCACCCAATTTTGATGAGCCTTGCCCTTTTCATTTCATGAGGGTTCAGCCATGAGAATCATCATTGTAGGTCAAGGTCCTTTCGGGGAGAAGGTTCTGGAAGCTCTTATTAAAAATGGTGAAGAGGTGGTGGGTGTTTTTTCTCCCCCGGATAAGAGGGGAGAGCCTTTGAAGATATTGGCAGAGAAGTCGGGAATTGCTCTTTTTCAGCCAAAACTGATGAAGGATCCTCAGGTTTATGAGGATTTTGTTAAGTTACAGCCAGATCTTGCCATCCTTGCTTTTGTCACGGACATCATTCCAGAAAAAATCTTAAACGTCCCATCACTCGGAACCATCTGCTATCATCCTTCCCTCCTGCCCAGGCACCGGGGAGCGAGCGCCATTAACTGGGCGATCATCCAGGGAGATTCCCGAACCGGTCTAACCATATTCTGGGCGGATAAAGGAATTGATACCGGTCCCATCCTGCTTCAGAAGGAGGTGGCCATTGGTCCGGATGAGACCACAGGGAGTCTCTATTTCAACACCCTCTTCCCCATGGGGGTAGAGGCGATCGTAGAAGCGGTCCATTTGATCAAAGAGGGAAGGGCCCCCAGACTGGCTCAGGATGATTCCAAGGCGACGTATGAACCACCCTGCGATGACGGTGTGGCCTCCATTAATTTTGAAAAGCCAGTGGATGAAGTTTATAATTTGATTAGAGGGTGTGATCCCCAACCGGGTGCTTATACGACCTTTAAAGGCAAAAGGATCAGGTTCTACGATGCGAAGAAAAAGCCATCTCCCTCAGAAAAAGGAGGCGGAGAGGTTTTGGCTATTGAGAAGGAAGGATTGGAAATAGCCGTTCGAGAAGGGATCCTTGTCATTGGCAAATTAAAAGTGGACAAAGGCGAAAAGATGGGACCGATCGAGTTTGCACAATTGGTTGATTTGAAGATCGGAGATAGGCTGGGAGGATGACACGCAATAACCAAACACCAAGCACCCATCACCAAATAATAACCAAACGCCCAATAACCAAAAAGGAAATTTATTTTAGTTTGGTTATTGGATCATTGGAATTTATTTGGAGCTTGGAATTTGGTTATTGGAATTTTTAAAAGGAGGATCCATGCAGCGCGAGCAGATGATCGAAGAACTCTCAAAGATCGTAGGGAAGCAAAACGTCCTCTCTTCGGAGACCGACCTGTTGCTCTATGGGTATGACGCCTCTCTCTTTAAGGGAAAACCTGATTGCATCGTCTTTCCAGGATCAACCGAGGAGGTCTCACAGATCGTCAGGTTTTGCCATCGTGAGCATCTCCCGGTTATCGCGAGAGGGTCTGGAACGAATCTGAGTGGCGGGACCATTCCCACACGGGGCGGGGTCATCCTTCACTTCTCCAGAATGAACAAGATTGTTGAGATTGACATCGAAAACCAGAGGGCGGTGGTGGAGGCCGGTCTCTTTACCCTTGCATTGAAAAATGAGTTGGCGCGTTATGGATATGTCTATCAACCTGATCCAGCCAGCGAAAAGGTTTCAACCTTCGGAGGAAATTTTGCTGAAAATTCCGGAGGGCCTCATTGCCTCAAATACGGAGTGACAACGAACCATGTCTTAGGAGCCGAGATCGTACTTCCAGATGGTGAAGTGATCCAGGTGGGAGGAAAGACGCTGGATCATCCAGGGTATGATCTGACCGGGCTTTTAGTCGGATCTGAGGGGACGCTTGGAATTGCCACGAAGCTGATCCTCAGGATCATGCCGAAGTCTGAGGCCGTCAAAACGATGTTAGCCATTTACAACTCCTTAGAAGATGCGGGAAGAACGGTTTCGGCCATCATTGCCGACGGCATTGTGCCAGCCACGCTCGAGATACTTGACAAGCTGACGATCAAAGCGGTTGAGGAATCGGTTCGTGCGGGGTTTCCGCTCGATGCAGAGGCGGTTCTTCTCATCGAGATTGACGGGTTGAAAGATGGGATGGAAAGGTTGGCAGAACGGATCATGGAGATCTGCCGAAAGAACAATGCCCGAGAGGTTAAATCGGCAAGGAGCGAGGCAGAGAGAGCTCAACTCTGGGCAGGCCGAAAAGGGGCCTTTGGAGCGATTTCAAGGCTTCGGCCCAATTACCTGGTCTGTGACGGGACCGTACCCAGGACCAAACTCCCGGAAGTCTTGACCCGGGTGATGGAGGTGAGTAAAAAGTATGATCTTCCCATCGCCAATGTCTTTCATGCAGGCGATGGAAATCTTCACCCTCTCATTCTCTTTGATGAGAGGAATGAGGAAGAACTGAGGAGGGTTCACCTGGCAGGTTCGGAAATTATGAAGCTATGCGCAGAGGCAGGCGGCACCATCAGCGGAGAGCACGGGATCGGCACGGAGAAGATGAAAGAGATGTTCTTTGTCTTTTCTTCTCAGGATATTTTAGCCATGAAGAAGGTGAAGAAGGCGTTCGATCCAGAAGATATTTTTAATCCCGGGAAGATCTTTCCGGAGGTTCAGGCGTAAACCGACACGGATGGTAATACAAACGCCTTTGATCATTTAACAACAACCAAACACCAAGCATCAATGACCGAATAATCACCCGTCTCACAATCACCAAAAGGAAAATTAATTTTTATTTGGTTCTTGGGTCAATGGGATTTATTTAAAGCTTGGAATTTGGGTATTGGTGACTGATTTTCTGAATTGTCATGCCCGAGGAGATTAATATGTCGAACATTGAAAAGCTAACTCTTAGATTGCAAGAGATCGTCGGTAGAGAGAATATCCTCAAAGACTCTGATAAGCTCAAGGCCTATGCCATAGATGGGAAGAGACCGAAACGCATCGTGTCACCAGGCACGATCGCTGAGGTCTCAAAGATCGTTGCCTATGCGAACGAACAGAATCTCACCATCATCCCCATGGGAAATGGTTCGAAGATGGGAATTGGTAATGTTCCTCAAAAAGCAGATATCCTTCTTCGGACCCTCCGGTTAAACCGAATCACCGATTGTGATTGTGACAATCTGACCCTCTCCGCAGAATGTGGAATCACTCTGGACGAGGTCCAGAAGAGACTGGCCCTGGAAGGGAGGGGATATTTTCTTCCCCTTGATCCCCCGCACACCACAAAGGCTACATTAGGTGGAATCGTGGCGGCCAATTCGAGCGGGCCCAAAAGACTGCTCTACGGGACGGCAAGAGATCTCATCATCGGGACCAAAGTGGTTTTTCCAAATGGGGATCTGGTGGCTTCAGGCGGAAAGACGGTGAAGAATGTCTCGGGTTACGACCTGAGTAAAGTCTTGATCGGTTCTTATGGCACTTTGGGGATCCTCTGCGAGTTTACCTTTAAACTCCTTCCCCTACCCGAGAAAACTGCCACCTTGCTTCTCTCCTTTCACACCCTTGAGGCTGCGGCCCAATTCGGCCGTAAGATCCTTCAATCCCAATATCTTCCCTCTGCCATTGAGATTCTGAATGGGTCCGCTTCAAGACGATTAAAGGGGTCCATCTCACAGGAGGGACATTGCCTGGTGGCGATTGGATTAGACGGGGTGATGGAGGCGATTGATCGGCAGACAACTGAAATAAGCGATCAGGCCAAGGAGATGGGATGCCTGGAGACTGCAGTCCTTCACGCAGAAGATCACCTCTCTTTCTGGAAGGCCCTGAGAGATTTCTCTGAAGGCGTGGTTGAAGATGGAGCAGGGGTCCTTTGCTTAAAATCGAATGTGTTGATCTCAAAATGCGGGGAGATGATGATTCAACAGGAAAAGATCGCTAAAGAGTTGGCCATGGAGTGTGCCCTCATCTGCCATGCAGGGAATGGAATACTTTACTCCTATGTCTTTATGGGAAAAGCGAGACGTCCTGGGAAAGGGGCGGCCCTTCATCTGATCCGGGAATTTTCTTCTTTAGCCGGTCAAGCAGACGGTCAGCTCATGGTGGAGCGATCTCCTGCCCCGCTCAAAAAGGAGATGGACGTCTGGGGAGGGCCGAGAGGGGACTACGAGATCATGCGGCGACTGAAACACGAGATTGATCCAAAGGGCATCTTCAACCCAGGGAGGTTTGTTGGAGGTATTTAATAACCAAAAATTCGAAATCCGAATATCGAAATCCGAAACAAATTCGAAATATAAATTTTCAAAATTGAAACTTTCTCAGTTTAGACAATTGGAAGTTTGAACATTTGATATTGTTTCGAGTTTCGTGCTTCAAATTTCGGATTTATACTCCATTCTGTAGAAAGAGTGAGGAGTTCATTTATGAATAGAGATGAATTGAAAGTGCAATTCTATGATGAGGTGGCCAAGTGCAATCACTGCGGCTTCTGCCTGGCCCACTGTCCTGTTTATACCGTGACCGGAAGAGAGTGGGCGACCCCACGAGGTAAAAATGCCCTGGTGAAGGCGATCATCGAAGGAAAGATTGATTGGACGCCAGAAATTGAAGAAACACTCTTTCGTTGTACGGGCTGCCGGCTCTGCACCCAAACCTGTTTTCCGGCGGTGGAGACCAATCAGGGGGTCCTGGCAGGAAGGGAGTGTCTGGTTGATCGGAAGCTTTATCCCAAAGTGGTTGACCGGGTGGTTGAGGCGCTGGAGACCCAATACAATATTTTAAATGAGCCCAATACCAATCGTACGCAATGGATGGAGAAACTGGAGGGGCTACCAGTGGAAGGCTTTCAAAAGGAGAGGGCCCGGGTGATCTATTTTGTGGGGTGTGTCGCAGCCTTTTATCCGATGGCTCAAAAGATTCCACAAACCTTTGTTCAGATTCTGCATCAGGCAGAAGTGGATTTCACCATTCTCGGGGGAGAGGAATGGTGCTGCGGGTTTCCGCTCATCCAGGGGGGCATGAAGGAGAAGATGGGAAAACTGATCGAACACAACCAAGAGAAGGTGAAGACCGTGGGCGCTGAAACAGTTGTGTTTGCCTGCCCCTCCTGCTTTCATACCTGGAAGGAGAAGTACCAGACCAGTGCCGAATTGCTCCATTCCACTCAATATATTGAAAGGCTGGTCGGGGAGGGAAAGATTCATTTTAAGAACGGGGCCGAGCGCATGGTCACCTATCATGATCCCTGTGATTTGGGAAGAAACAGCAAGGTTTTCGATGCCCCCAGAAATGTATTGAAGAAGATCCCCGGAATGAATCTGGTTGAACTTGAGGGAAATCGCCAGCTCAGTGTCTGTTGCGGGGGCGGGGGAGACCTTGAAATGATCGATCCGGTGCTTTCGGCTGCCATTGCCCAGAGAAAGATTGAGGAAATTCAAAGAACCGGGGCCGAAGAGGTAGTCACCTCATGCCAACAGTGCATCCGTACGATTTCAGGTTATGCGAGGAAAAATAAGATCAAATTGAAGGTCAAGGACATCACCGAGGTTGTCCTGGAGGCGATGCGATGAGGTTCAAAAGGGATGTGAACCATGTTCCATCTTACGAGGATGTCGTCTTCATAATCCCAAGGGCATGATGATCATTCCTGTGAGAGCCCTCTCCCCCCCGTGTTGTTCAGGGCAAACTTAGGGGAGGTTAAATCAAACCCGCAATAATAACCTCAAAAAATCACCTATGGAGAACGACACTGACGGCTAATAATTTTTTACAGCGTTAATGTACCTCAGGGATGATGTTTCCGCCAGAGGGAAAGAGGGCGACATCGGCTTGAGGGAATTTTTTATATAATCGATCGATCCCATCCTGGATTGTGGGAGCATATTCAAATTTCATCATTGCCACCTGTTCAGCTGAAAGCCCTTCCGTGACATGGACCACTGAAAACTTTTCTGCCAATTCCTTAAAATAGACGACCTGCATGATGTATGAAATCCCGAAGGAGCGGAGATGTTCTGGAATATCACCCAGGATCAGACGGCGATGAAAATCACCTGCACTTTCCGAACTTGCCATCTCCTTAACCAGAGGGAGGATGGTGCCAGCCTGTTTCTGTGGAGCCACCCAGAGGATTCCCCCCCCTGATCGGGTGCAAAACCCCGCCATGGTCAGGGCTTTCGTGGCTTGAACCCCTATCTCAAGGGGAAAGGCAGAGGTGATGGTGACATCTGCCAGTTTCGCCAAGGGGACCGAATAGAGAGAGGCAGCATATTCAGAAGCCTTCTGGTGTTCGGCTAAGGGGTCTCCAGCAAAGGCCCGGATGATCTCCTTTTTTTCATTGATGATGAAATCAAGCTTAAATGCCAGCCTGGATAATCGGCCAGCGTCAACGAGATCTTCAAAAAAGTGATTTTGATCAAGGAGGTTCACCCTGCTGTTGCGGTGACGCATCCAGTGGAAATGGTGGTCTGCAACCGATCGGTAGGAGCATATCCCTGGCATGATGATTTTATATCCTCCGCCATATCCTGCAATCGGATGGGGCATACATTCTCCGACACCGATAATCAGATCGGCAAAAGCGACTCTTCGGTTCACCTCGACCAGGGTTCCCCGATGCGTCTTTCCAATGATCACATTGTCTGAGGCGTGAGGGTTATGGGCAAAGAGACGTCCGGATAATCGAGTAAATGCTTCTTTGCCGACCTTTGTTTCAAGTTGTTCAAGAGAGGGTATCGGATGTGTTCCAAGGGCACAGATTCCAGTGATCCTTTCATCAGGAATACCGGCCTCATTGAGACGGTTCATCACTTCGGGCATGGCAAGATGAGCAGGTGTAGGCCGCTGAAGATCATCAAAGAGCAGAACAACCTCCATCCCTGGCCGAGCCAGATCTTCTATCCTTGGCGATCCAATTGGATGATCAAGGGCCTGTCGAATTTCCTCAATGGGATCTTCTACTCCCGGGATAGGGGGTTTGTCTTCACTGGAGATCAGATTCCATTCCTTAGGAATGGAGAAAGTTTTCTTTCTTCCGTCATAGTTTAGATAATGGATCATTTTCTACTCTCCTTCAGGTTACAATCGGATCATCACTAATATGAATGGAACATCAATTTTGACAACTGGCTGATCCTCCCTAACCCTTCCCTCCTTTGTTATGAGATTGCCATACAGTCTCAAGGGCAGAGGAAGAGAATAATAAAAAAATCATAAAGTTAAATTGAGGAGTTGTCAAGTTAAAGAGGTATTGACAATATAGAATAACTGGGGTACAGTACACCTGATGAGAAGGCTGGTCATCAAGAATCCAAAGACAATCCGAAAGAAGGTTTACGATTACTTAAGAGAAAAGCTTTTAAGAGGAGAGATACCTCCTCGTGAGCATCTGATTGAAGCAAAGATTGCAAGGGAAATCGGGACTTCAAGAACGCCTGTGAGAGAAGCCCTTCACAGCCTCGAACTTGAGGGTTTGATCGAGTCCATTCCAAGGGTTGGATACGTTGTTAAGGCTATTCATGAGCAAGAGGTTGAAGAGATCTGTGAGATCCGGGCAGCCATAGAGATGCTTGCCACCCGCTGGGCTATGGAAAAAGCCCGGGAAAAGTTAATCGAAGCCCTTGAAGAAAATATTTCCCTTTCAGAGGAGAAGGTCTCAGAGGGCGATCCAAGAGCTTTTATTGAATTAGATGCCATGTTTCATGAGATTATTGCGAAGCACAGCGGAAGCCAGCGCCTCCTTGAGTTGGCACAGACCCTGAGGCGGCATATGTTAAGATACCGAATTGAAAGCATCTATCTGGTTGAGAATGTCTCCAGGGCAATCACAGGCCATAAGGGGATTCTTGAGGCCATCAAGAAGTCGGATCCAGAGGGGGTGAATCAAGCTGTCCGATATCATCTCCAGCAATCCAAAAAGGATATTCTGCGATATGCCTTTCAAGGGGCATCGGGAGAAAAGGAAGAGAAACTCTATGATTGAGATTAAGTTTAGAGGTCGTGGAGGTCAGGGGGCGGTTGTTGCCTCAGAAATTTTGGGAAGGGCTTTTTTCTTTGAAGGAAAGTATCCCCAATCTTTTTCTCTTTTCGGATCGGAACGACGGGGGGCACCCGTCTATGGTTTTTTACGGGTGGATGACGAGCCCATACTGCTTAAATGCCAGATTCGACATCCCGACCATATTCTTCTGTTTGACCTCTCTTTGGTGAATGAGACAGAGATTGCCCAAGAGATAAAGCCCAAAGGGACCATCCTCATCAATACTGAGAAAACCATTGAATCCTTTGAAGGATGGCGTTCATTTAAATTAGGTTTGATCCCTGCCAGCGCCATTGCCAGAGAGGTAGGATTGGGCGACACGTTTAATACAGCGATGCTGGGAGCCTATGCCCGCCTCACGAACCTTGTGAAGATGGAGACCCTGATTGAAGCCATCCGAATGATGGCACCCTCGAGAGTAGAAAAGAATATCGAAGCCGCTGAGGCTGCTTATCAACAGACAAAAATCTATGAAGCAACGGGATTGGATGAACCATGAACCTCCAAACAGATCCATCACATGAATTGCTCATCCCCATCTCTTATGGGAGCACTGCTGTTATTGAGACTGGGAAATGGGGTTTCCAAAAGCCTTATACGAATTTCATGACTGCTCCCTGCCAGGAAGCCTGTCCTGCCGGGATCAATGTCCCTGAGTTTCTCTATCTGATGAGCGAAGGAAGAGAAGAAGAAGCCTTCTTCTCTGTCCTGAGGGAGAATCCCTTGCCAGGGGTTTGCGGTAGGGCCTGTTTTCACCCGTGCGAACTTAGTTGCAATCGAGCCCAGTTTGATGAATCGGTATCCATCCAGGCATTGGAACGGTATGTCTCGGATCGGGTTTCGATTCATATTGATCAGATCCAACCTCTTTCCAATGCGACCCCCAAGCGCATTGCTGTGGTGGGAGGAGGTCCCTCAGGTCTTTCCTGTACCTATTTTCTCTCGATCCTCGGGCATCGGGTCACCTTGTTTGAAGCCAAGAATGAGCTCGGGGGAGTGCTACGATGGGGAATCCCGGAATATCGGCTTCCCAAGTCCATACTCAAGAGGGAGATTCAAAGGATATTGAGCCTTCCTGTGGAGGTTAAGACCGGGATGGCGGTGGGAAAGGATCTTACCCTTACCGATCTGGAGAGCTTCGATGCGATCTTTCTTTCTCCTGGGGCAGGGCAAAACCTTCCATTGAAGATTGAAGGCGAGGCCATGAAGAGGGTTTGGAGGGGAGGCGAATTTTTAGAGAAGATCAATACAAAAGAGAAGATCAAATTAGGGAGGGAGACCCTGGTGATCGGTGGGGGCAATACCGCTATGGATGTGGCTCGGTCGGCCATGCGGCTTGGTTCAAAGGTGACGATTGCCTACCGGAGGACCCGAAACGAGATGCCTGCGATCAGGGATGAAGTCCATGAAGCAGAGGAAGAAGGGGTGCGATTTGAATTCCTTATCCAACCGATCAAGATCCGTCCTGGCCAGAAGAGAAGATTGGCGGTTACTTTTCAGTGTATGAAACTTGGCGGCCTGGATGAGAGTGGACGGGCCCGGGCGATCCCTGTTAAAGGAAAGTTTCTGACGCTTGAGGTGGATGATGTGATCACGGCTGTGGGTGAACAGGTGGATCTCTCCTGGGTCCCAGAGGGGTTTATCCAGGGAGGACTGATCGGTTCAAATCCTTCCCTGAAGGTTTTTGCAGGCGGCGATGCGGTGGATCAACCCCGAACCATAGTGACGGCCATTGCCTCAGGGAAAAAAGCAGCCATTTCCATTGACCTTTTTCTAAGGGGCGAATCGAAGGAAGCCGTGCTTTCAAAGATCAGTGTCGGAAAGAGAGGTTCCCTTTCAATGGCCTCTTACCTTTCGATCAGACAGGGAGAGTCATGGCCCGAACCCAAAAGGGTGATCACCTATCAAATGATGAACCCTCTCTATTTTGAGGAAAGCCAGAGGGTGAAGATTCGAAAACGGAGTCGGGTAAAGAGGCTTCAGGGGTTTTCCGAGGTGAACGTGGGATTACGAACGGATGAAGCCCGCTTTTCCGCCTCGAGATGTTTTTCGTGCGGTACCTGTAACTATTGCTTTAACTGTTATTTCTTCTGTCCCGAGGGAGTGGTTTCACTGGATCCATTCTCCAGGACGAGAAGCGTGGATTTCGATCACTGCAAGGGGTGTGGAACCTGTGCCAAGGCCTGCCCGAGGGCAGTGGTGGAGATGAGAGTAATCTTATGAGAGAATTTATGACTGGAAATCATGCAGTGGCCCATGCGGTTAAACTTTGCCGGACTCCTTTAATTGCCGCCTATCCAATCACCCCTCAGACACCCATTTACGAAAAACTCTCTGAATGGGAAGCCACCGGTGTCTTGAAAGGGATCATGATGCGAACCGAATCTGAGCATTCGGCCATGGCCTCCTGTATTGCGGCTTCTCTAACCGGCGTAAGAACCTTTACGGCGACCTCCTCTCAGGGGCTTGCCCTCATGCACGAGATGCTCCATTTTGCTGCTGGATGTCGGACCCCTGTGGTCATGGCTAATGTGAATCGCATCATCGCAGCCCCCTGGGGGTTTTGGGCTGACCATCTGGATAGCCTATCTCAGAGAGATACGGGATGGATTCAGTTCTATTGTGAAAACGGACAGGAGGCTTTGGACAGCGTGATCCAGGCTTACAAGATTGCTGAACAGGTTTATCTTCCAGCGATGGTTAACCTTGAGGCCTTTTTTGTTTCCCACTTCATGGAGCCTGTTGATCTTCCAGAACAGGAGCTGGTGGATCGCTTTCTTCCTCCCATAGATCTTCCACATCAATTTGATGTGGATAAGCCTGGATTTCTCATGACCGTGGTCCCCTCAGAATTGTATCGGAAGTATCGGCATATGGCTCAGGTCTCGATGGATTCTGTAAATGACGTTGCCATGCGCGTGGATCAGGAGTTTAAAGAAATTTTTGGAAGAGGGTATGGGATGATAGAGTCTGTCGCCCTGGAAGATGCTGACGTGGTGATCGTCACGGCAGGATCCATCACGTCCACGGCGAGGCTGGCGATCCGCTCGCTTCGGGATCAGGGGCATTCGGTTGGGCTGTTAAAGATACGCCTCTTCAGACCATTCCCGGTCCAAGCCCTTCAACACGCCCTGACGGGAAAGAAGAAGATTGCGGTCATTGACCGGAATAATTCTATTGGCAGTGGAGGGATCTTCTGTCAGGAGTTGAGGGCGGCTCTGGTGCATTCGCCAGATCGTCCCCACATTTATAACTATATTGCTGGAGTGGGTGGGACGGACGTGAACCCGGGGATGATCCAGAGGATTGCTGTTGATGCCATGGAGCGATCGGAGCCTTTGGACCAACCGATGTGGGTGATGGAGGATTAGCCAATTGCGGATTTCGGAATGGTTAAAACTCGAAACGCTAACTCTAAATCCTAAACAAATTCAACATCTAAAACTCAAAAGATTATATTTGGAGTTTATGATTTAGAGTTTCGGATTTGGGGTTTTAAAATAGCCTAAGTTTCTAAGGGGAGAATGAGAATGGTTTTTCAGCAGCAGGAGCCCAGTTATTTAAGGCCTGGCCATGCGGCATGTGCTGGCTGTGGGCTTGCCGTGGCCATGAAGCTCGTTTTTCAGGCCATGGGACCCAAGACGATTGCTGTGATTGTTCCATCCTGTGAAGGATCCATCGGTGGCGTCTATCCGAACACGGCCTATGGGGTTCCGACCTTCCATTCCGCTTTCGAGATTGCGGCACCAACGGCCGCTGGCATTGCCAACGCCCTTAAAATTAAGGGAAAGGATGAGATTCAGGTGGTCGCCTTTGCTGGAGATGGAGGGACGTATGATATTGGATTGGCTGCCCTATCAGGCGTGACCAAGAACAACGATGATATTATCTACGTCTGCCTCGATAATGAGGCTTATATGAACACGGGGATTCAGGTCAGCTCGGCAACCCCTTCTTATGCGTGGACCGGAACGACTCCAGAAGGCAACCCCCGACGCAAAAAGAATATAATGGAGATCATGGCCGCGCATTACAATCCCTATTCGGCGACTGCGACCATTGGTTTTCCCCGCGACCTCCAGCAGAAGATCAAGAAAGCCAAAGGTGTCCGTGGCACGAAATTTATTCAAATCCTTGTTCCCTGTCCGACCGGCTGGAGGACCCCCTCAGACCTTGCGCCAGAGCTGTCCATCCTTGCGGTTGAGACGAAGGTCTTTCCCCTTTATGAGGTGGAGGACGGGAGGCGATATACCCTCAATCATCAACCCAGGGGGTTCCCTGTTCGGGAATATCTCCTGAAGCAGGGGAGATTTAAACACCTGAATGAAGAACAGATACGGCAGATTCAAATGGATGTGGATGAGGAGTGGGAGAGATTAAAACAGAGGGCAGGCCGTTTTGCCTCAAGAAAATGATGATGGTCCTGTCCATTTTAGGGCCCATGAAAAAGCAGACATTGCATTTTGGTTGTTTTTCGCATTCTTGTAAAAAAGGAAATCATCCCGAAGGAGGTGAGGCTTGAAGGAGAGATGAATCAACCCTTATCGACATAAGGGCACATGAGGTCAAGTTAACCATTTCGTTGGATTTAGGAGGAAACTATGGAAAAGAAAAAGATGATGGCTATATGTGGATGCATGATATCGGTATTTTTCGTGGCAGTCTCTTTAACCGCTTTACATGCTCAAACGAAACCCGTTGAGTTAAAATGGGGACACTTTGTGCCGACCTCGCATGCCATGCATGCCGAAGTGATTGACCCATTGACTAAAGAGATTGAGAAGGCAACAGAAGGCAGGGTGAAGATCACCATCTACCCCGGAGCGACTCTGGCAAAACCCGGGGATCTTTATGATTCAGCCGTCACAGGCATTGCCGATTTTGTTTACACCCTCCCAGCCTATTCTCCTGGCAAGTTTCCCCTGTCAGAAGGCCCGGAGCTTCCATTTCTGTTTTATTCTGCCAAACATGTGACTGAAACCCTCTACGGGCTATGGGAAAAGTTTCCAGAGTTCAGGAAAGAATATGGCGAAACGAAGATGTGTTGGATCTGGGCCGGAGACCCGGGTCAGTTGTTTACGAGGAAACCGGTTCGAACCATGGCAGACATTAAGGGAATGAAGATCAGAGTCCACGGTCCAGCCACAAAAGACCTGGCCACCGGTTTCGGGGCATCACCGATTACATCACCGGTAGGCGAACAGTATGAGATGCTGAAACGAGGTGTGATTGATGGTGTTTTTACACCATGGTCAGCCAGTCTCCATTTTCGTCTCTATGAGGTTACTTCCCATGCAACCATTGTGAATGCCTATGTCCCGATCATGGTTACCGTGATGAATAAGGAAACCTTTGCCAAACTATCCCCCAAAGACCAGAAGATTCTTGATGATATGATGGGGAAAAAAGTGGCTTTGAAAGGAGCCGGGATTTATGACGATCTTGCATTGAAATCGATTGACGCTCATAAAAAGGCGGGCATGCAAGTCTATGAACTCCCTCCGGCGGAAATGGAGAAATGGAGATTAGCTTCAGAGCCCCAGTATAAGGCTTGGATGACCAAAATGGATGGCAGGGGGCTTCCTGGAAAAGCGTTTTTCGATGAAATGATCAAGCTTAGCAAGGTATCTGCTCCCAAATAACATGTCCCTCAAGCACTCCCTCCTCTCATGTGAAAACATGGGGAGGAGGGAGAAGTGGATCGGTTGGGTTTGAGATAGGAGAGTGGGATTATGATTTTTAAAAAAATGGCTCGCTTATTAGAAAATATTTTCTATCCGGTCATCCGATGGGTTTATAAGATCGGGCTGGGTATTTTACTGGTGATGATGTTTCTCACGATTGTGGATGTCACCGGCCGCAAATTCTTTGCGGCTCCAATCACGGGCTCCTATGAATTGACCGAGTTTTTGCTGGCTCTTCTTGTTTTCTGCTCAATCGGTTATACCCAGATTCAGAAAGGACACATCGCTACGGATGCTTTGGTGTCCCGTTTTTCACCGAGAACACAAGCATGGATTGACAGTATCGTCTATGCGATCAGCCTGGGGGTGGCCTGCGTGCTTACCTGGCAGTTGGCGGCGCAAGCCAAACGGTTGTGGTCAGGGCAAAATGTAACCGGTGTGCTCCATCTTCCCATCCACCCTTTTGTCGTAGCCGCAGCCTTTGGCAGCCTGCTTTTCTGTTTGGTGCTGCTTGTAGATTTTCTTAATTCCCTGGAGAAAGCGAGGAAACCATGAGCCCTGAGATGGCGGGTGTTGTGGGAATCGTTCTTTTTTTCGTTGCCCTTGCATTCAAGATGCAGATTGGCTTATCCATGCTCTTTGTGGGACTTTTGGGTTTTGCTTATCTGTCAAGCCCGAAAGCGATGTTAGCCAAACTGGGGATGGATGCCTTTGCAAGCGCCAGTGTTCATGCTTTGAGTGTCATTCCGCTTTTTGTGCTGATGGGTTTATTTCTCTTCCATGCGGGATTAGGGCATGAAATTTATAAAGCCCTCTATGCCTGGATCGGACGTGTGCGTGGAGGGTTGGGAATGGCAACGATTGGCGCCTGCGGGATTTTTGGCGCGCTTTCGGGCTCCATTATTGCAACTGTGGCGACCTTCACAGCCGTTGCCCTCCCTGAGATGAGGCGCTACAAATATAAAGACATTTTAAGCACGGGTTGTATTGCGGCAGGAGGCGGTGTGGATATCCTCATCCCACCGAGCACGGTCCTTGTCCTATACGGAATACTCACGTATGAATCCATTGGTAAACTCCTGATTGGCGGCATTGTGCCTGGAATCCTTCTTGCCTTTCTCTTTATTGGCACGATTTATATCTGGGTGAAGCTTAACCCAAGCCTCGCTCCTCTTCAGCCCAAAGAAAGGGTGACGTTTATTGAGAAAATTAAATTATCTTCAAAACTTTATCCTGTTGCCGGTTTATTCCTGTTGGCCATGGGGGGGATTTATTTAGGTGTGTTTACGCCAACGGAGGCCGCGGCTGTTGGCGCTTTCGGAGCCTTGATTTTTTCGCTTGTGACAAAGCATTTGACTCGAAAGGGATTCAAAAATGCTCTGGAAGAGGCTGCCAGCGTTACCGGGATGCTGTTTCTTATTCTGATCGGGGCCGGCATTTTCGGTCGCTTCATCACGATTAGCAAAATCCCCATGCAATTGGCAGCATTTGTTTCCGGGCTGGACGTCTCTCCTTATGTTGTTCTGCTGTGCATCTATCTCTTCTATATCCTCCTTGGTTGTTTTGTAGAAGGGCTTGCCATTCTCGCTTTGACCGTGCCTATTCTCTACCCTCTGGTGACCAGTTTGGGATTCGATGGGGTGTGGTTTGGCATCATCGTGATCATCATGATCAGCATCGGGACGATCACCCCTCCGGTCGGCATCTGTGTCTATGTGACTGCTGGAGTTGCCAAAGACGTTCCATTGGGTACAATCTTTAAGGGAACCACCCCCTTCTGGGTGGCAAAGATCATCCTGGCCATCCTTCTGACCATTTTCCCGGAAATTGTGACTTTTTTGCCGGGCCTGATGAAGTGAGACAAGAAAGTTGTCAACGAGTTTGCTTATTTTGTGATATAGGAGTGAAGTGATGAGAAAGAGTCTGAAGATATGGGTTGCTCTTCTCCTGATTCTCGGGATGACCTCCGTTGCAACGGCAAAGGATTTAGAGATTAAAGGGAAGCAATTGATCTCCCACAAACCTCCTTTCACCCTGCTGATGCCCTCGGAATATCGCTTGATCCATTCCTTCTCTCACGACAATCCTTCAGAACATTCTCTGACGAGGGTCTACTTTTATATTAAAGAGAAAGAGAAAAAGGCAGAGGAGATGTTCATCCTCCAGATTTCAGACAAGACCAATCCTCAGGCTTTGCCCATGACCGCTCCCCCTCTCAAACCCTACACAGAGAAGAGAATGTATTCAAAGGCGAAGATCAAAAAAGGGGACCTGGAGATTGAACATCTGACCCAATTGATGGCATGGAACCCGGAGGCAAAATCGCTTCAGCCCATCATTAAAAAAGGGATCACCATCCCGCCTCACTGGGCCCTTCAGGGTCAGTTCCAGTTCATCTACCTTGGTGAACATGGCGTATTCATCCGGTATTCGAAAGATGTGAATACCTTTGGTTTGAAGGTTTCAGGCGAGGGAAAGGACTGGGATAAGGATACCATTTCTAAAAATGAGAAGAAAGTGTATGAGTCTTTTCAGAAAAGTTTTATAGAAATGGTCAAGTCCATTACGATTCAAAACCCCTGATCTCAGATGACCAAAAGAGATGCGGAAACTGGTCAATTTTTTGCCGCTTTACCCTAAGGCCTAATCTTTTTTTTCCTTTTATCCAATCTTTTACATTCCTGAAAAAATTAAAATTTAAATAATATCAAATAGTTACTTGAATTTCAGGAAAAATATCCTATGCAGAGTTGTGGCACTTATTTTGCATCAATATTTTTTTTATGGCGGAAACATTTCTCGGGGAACTTGTTCAGACAAAATTTTTTGATATCCTCAAGCCCTTATTGACTGAGAAAAAGAGCGGAAAGATTACCATCAAAGGAAAAGAGGAAGGGGAAATTTACCTTGACAGGGGAGACATCGTTCATGCCAAAACAGAATATTTTAACGGAGAGAACGCATTTTTTATTCTGATGAGCATGAAGAGCGGAAGGGTCTCATTCGAACCCGAGGCCCTTTATAAGGAAAAGACCATCCCGATTACGACTGAACAGTTATTGCTCAACTGGTCTTCTCGAAAGCAGGAGTTTGAAAAGATCAGAGAGGTTGTTCCATCCCATAAGAGTATTTTCCATCTTTCTCTTCAGAAAGATGGAAAAGAAAAAAACCTAAACGCTGACCAATGGAATATAGTTGCCCTCACCAACGGGAGAAGAACCGTTTCAGAGATCGCAAAATCTCTTCAATGGGATGAGTATAAAACCATGAAGGTGGTCTATCAACTCGTTCAGATGGGGCTGTTGGCGAGAGCGGATGATTCGAGCCCAACAAAGAAAAAGTTGGTTCGAGGAGATTTTTTTACCCTCCTCGATCGGGAATTGAAAAAAGTGATGGGACCGGTAGCCCCTTTTATCATTGATGATAAACTCATTGAATTTGGAGAGAGCAAGGAGAATTTCCCAGAGGAAAGGGTTTTGCCTTTTATGGAGTCTTTGAGCAAGGAGATTCCCAATCCACAGAAGCGGAGTGAATTTTTAAACATGACCATGAAACTGCTTTCTTTCTGAACAGGACTGAAGCGTGGCAGATCCTGTTCGAACAACGATTCATCTTTTTATAAAAGGAGGTCCTTATGGCCGATCAAAAGAAAATTAAGTTTGGGCTTTTGCCGAAATTGCTTGTGGGAGTGATTGTCCCGATTCTGATCGCATTTGCAATTATCGGGAGCCTGGTCTTTTATAGCTGGGATCTCGGAGAGTACCGGTTTACCAGCATTAAAGATATCGGAACGGATAGCCTGAAGGAGTTGAGCCTTACCTCCACTCGGGAGTCAAAATCCTCTCTCGACCGGTTGGGCGAGAGGATGATTCGGGAGAAGGCCATAGATGTGGCGGCCCAGATGGAGGTTTTCATCAAGTCTCGTCCGCCCAGAATGAAGAGAGAAGAGGTATTAAAAGATCCTCAGCTCAAAGAGATTGCTGTCCAAAAAGTGGGGGAGACAGGTTATACCGCAGTCCATGATACGAATGCGATCAACCATTTTCATGTCAATCCTCAGATCGTTGGCACGGATCTCCATCAGCTGTCCGAAAGGTTCCCCGCTTTCTGGAAAATCCTGGAGGCCAGTCTGAAAGGCCCTGCTTCGGGCTATTATGACTGGAAGGATGCAGACGGAAAGGTCCGCCCAAAATATATGTATCTGGCACCGGTCAAAGGGACAGACCTCATTGTCGCGGCGACCACTTACATTGACGAGTTTTCAAAGCCCTCGAAGGCGATCGAAGCCAAAATGAAAGAGATTGAGGGAAGATATGTGGAGGAGTATGAGAACAGGATCAGAATCTTTTATATCGTTGTTCTTGGGGTCCTTCTCATCCTTCTGTTGAGGATCTTCTTTTATGCCCGTTCGGTCATCAAACCGATTTTGCGTCTCGCAGAGGTTGCCGACCGAATCAGTTTGGGAGAATTGGACACTCCTGTTGATGTCAAGGCCAAAGGAGAGGTGGCCCTCTTGGCGGAGTCGATCGAGAGGATGCAGACCAGCATCAAGGCAGCCATTGAGAGGCTCCAGAAGCGGAAGGAAGGAAAGAATTAGAACTGGCGCACAGTTTTTGGGGGTTGGAAAGGGTGTGAGCGAGAGAAGTGAGAAGGTGGTTTAACCGAAAGGCTTGAGACTCCTCTTGAAAGGGATTGCATCCCTTCCAACCCGTTTTGGAGGTCACCGGTGATATTTCCAAAAGGAGAGGTCGTTCATAGAAACCTATCGACTGCCTATACAGATTTTTCGGCACTACTTAGCACCCTCAAATTGGAAGAGTTCTGCGGAAGCATCGAGGTTGACTTTCCTGGGGCCAAAGGGCTTCTCTTTATCGATTCAGGAGAGATCCTCAACGGTGAAGTCCAGACCGAGGAAGGTTCTAAAAAGGTGGTCGGACCGGAGGCAGCCCAGACCCTTCTTGCCCTTTCAAAGCAGAAGGAAGGGGTGATCAACATTTACCGGTTACTTCCCGAGCAGGTTGCCCTCATCGCCAACCACCTTGACAACGAAGCGCTTTTTAAAGGCCTGTCCACCCATTATATTCGTCTGGAGCAGTTTCTGCAGAAATTGAAGGAAGACCAATATAGTGGTTTTATCGAAGTGACGACCCAAGACCGTCACCCCATGGGGGTCATCTTCATTGAGGGAGGTGAACCAGTGGAGATGTTCACCACCCCGAAAACCGGGCCATCGGTTTTTGGCCGCCTGTCCATTCCCATCTTCATTAAAAACGCCACCCAGCATAAAGCCTTTTTCAATGTTTATGGGAAGAAAGGACTTTCTGCTCCGGTGAAGGGCATGGTGAGCGATTTCGTCGAAAGCGAATCCCCTCAAGAGAAGGGTTTGGACTGTCGAGACCTCCTGCCTCTGTTTCAGGATTTACTCTTCAGCGCCGAGCGGCTGGTGGATTCCCTTTCGTCCGGGGGGACGTTTAAAAAGGCATTTAAGAAGGCCCTGATCGCAAAGTCGGAAGAATTTGGTTTTCTGGATCCCTTTGCCGGAGAATTTCAGTATGGGAACGGAACGATCCAGTTTAACGGAGAAACCGATTTCGGAGAATTTGCAAGAGGCATGATTGAATGCTTCCGGTTTACCCGTTTCCTCCTCGAGGAAGAGTTTCCCAAAGACAAGATGGTCTCCCTGAAATTGAAGGCAGGCATTGAATCTTTTATTGAGCAGCATAAAGAGATTCTAAGGCGTCTGGAATTGGGAGATATGTTTTTGTCACTGCTTCAGTAAACCCGGTTTATCCTCCCTCTCCCTCAGCGCGGCTCTCACTTGATCAGGCCGGGTAAGATGAGTGCAATTTTCGGGAATACCATCAGGATGCCAGTGATCACAACGATGGCAATGAGGAAAGGAAAGATTCCTTTGAAGATGGTTTCCAGAGGAATTTCGGGAGCGATTCCCTTAATCACGTAGACGTTGACTCCAACCGGCGGCGTGATAACGCCCATCTCACTCACCAAAACGATGATGACGCCAAACCAGATTGGGTCAAAACCGAGACGGACGACCACTGGGTAGATGACCGGAACAGTAAGAACCACCAGGGCCATGGAGTCCATAAAACAGCCGCCGATCAGATAGATCAAAACGACCACTCCCATGACCGCCATGGGATGGATAGGAAGTCCGCCGATCCAGTCTGCGAGAATGAAGGGGATGGTTGAGACTGCCATGAAATGGCCGAAGACGGTGGCACAGGCAATCACACAGAGAACCATACAGGAGGTTCTTAATCCATCTCTGGTGGATTCGATAAATACCTTCCAGCTCAATTGACGTCTTACCAGGCCAATGGCGAGGGCACCAGCCGCTCCAATCCCTCCTGCCTGAGTGGGGGTAAACCATCCGAAGAACAGCCCTCCAATCACCAGACCGAACAAAATCAATGCTTCCCCAATTCCCACCATGGCCTTCAATTTTTCTTTCAATGTGGTTTGAGCACCGGCTGGACCAGCGTTTGGACTTACCCAACAGATCAGACTCACGGTGATGACAAATAAGATGGCCAGGAGGATGCCTGGAAGGATGCTGGCCACAAAGAGTTTTCCAATGGACTGTTCGGTCATAATCCCGTAAACGAGGAAGATCGTACTTGGAGGAATGAGGATGCCGAGCGTTCCAGCGCTGGCAAGCGTGCCGGTTGCCAGGGTATCGTCATATTGATACCGTTTCATCTCCGGCAGGGCGATCTTTCCGATCGTGGCCGCGGTTGCAGACGTCGACCCGCAGATCGCAGCGAAAAAACCACTGGCGACAACCGTGGCGATGGTCAATCCTCCCCTGAGGTTCCCCAAAACCGTATAGGCAGCATCATATAATCTTTTACCAATCCCCGAGGCAAAGGCAAAAGCCCCCATGAGGATGAACATGGGGATGGCGCTTAGGGGAAAGTTGGAGAACTGCTCAAAGATATCCCGGGCTAACAGTTTATATCCTGCTTTAAAAGAGCTAAGGTAGGAGAAACCGAGAAACCCGACAAAAGCCATGGCAAACGCAACTGGCATTCGGATGAGAAAGAGCAGGATGAGTAGAACAATGCCAGCAATACCTACATTAACGGGATCCATTGCTAAACACCTCGGTTAAAGATTTTAAGACTTCCACGAGAAAGGCCAAACAGACCGGAATGGAACAGAAGGCAATGACATAGGCAAAGGGATAGAATGGGATATGGGACGTTGAGCCAATTTCTCCTGCTTTTTGAAGGGATTGTCCATAGACAAAGCTCTGCCAGAGGATCAATAGGAAGGTGATCAAGGAAAGAAAAGAGTGAAACTGTTGATCGCTTCACGAACACGTTTTGGAAACCGCATGAGGATAAATTCCACCCGGATATGCCGGTTGAGGAGAAGGGTGATGGCAATGGCGGGAGCAATGGCCAGAACTTGAGAAAAACTGATCACTTCAGTTGCTCCTGGTATGGGCCATAGAAAAAGTTTTGCTCAAACAACATCAATAAAATTGGCCAGAAACATCAGGAGGATACCGATGACTCCGACCCACTCGAGATGGCTGCTGAAGAGCCTTGTCAACCTGTCCATTTGGTTGAGCCAGTTCTTAAATTTCATTCTTACGATCTCCCTTGATCAACCGTTCCCCTCCGATCAGGAGGGGAACGGTTGTCGGCATGATGATCATTTCATTCGAACTTCTGCAGGGCCGGTGGACGATTTAATGCCCAGATCTTTCTGTTTCTTGGTCCAGAACTCTGTCTTCATCCGGGCGAAATTGATCAATTCCCTCGTCTCTTTTTCCTGATAGCCGGCCGCTACCATGGTTTTGACATATTTGTCCAGAATCGGCTCGACCGCATCCTTCCATTTTTTGATCTCATCCTTCGGCAGTTCGATGAACTTCAAACCTTTTTCAATCCCCAACTGTTTTCCATCAATATCCACTTCATTCCACATGGCGGCCAATTTCTCTTCAAAAGGGTATTCGTTAAAGACTTTTTGAAGTGGTGGTGGAAGCTTGTTCCAAGTATCTTTGTTCATGATCAGATAGAAGGTGTAGACCTGGCCGATCTGCCAGCATTCGGTGACATACTTGGTGACCTCAGCCAAACGGAAGGCCCGAAGGGTTTCCATCGGGATCATCAGTCCGTCAATCACCCTCTTTTGAACTGCCTCATAAGATTCTGGCATGGGAATGGACCGTGGCGTTGCCCCTAATGCCCCAACTACCTCGGCAATCAGCCCCAGTCCTCTGATGGTCATCCCTTTGAGATCATCCATCTTATAGACCGGTTTGGTAGCGGTCAGAACCACATTGGCAGGGCTGGTATGCATGGAGAGCATCTGGACCCTATCCCATTCTTTCGGTTTGAATTGCCGGAAAAAGTCGTTTGCAACCCGATTGGCTACCCAGGCATTAGGAAATCCAAGGGGCAAATCGAGGGCTTCGGTCATTCGAAAACGGCCGTAGGTGTAGCTGATATTCGAAAAACCGATATCCGCGATTCCCTCCACCACCCCATCGTAAATCTTTGGGGCCGTGACCAGTGTCCCTGCGGGGAAATAACGAATCTTCAACTGACCTCCTGAGCGAGCTTCAAGGTCTTTCACAAATTCTTCACAGATTTTTGACTGCCGGGCTGGTACCGGAAAATAGTTGACGAATTTTAATTCGGTGACTCCGAAGACGATCGAAGGCACACACATGGCCAAGAGAATGGAGATTATCAAGACGCCTTTTTTCTTCATAAAAACATACCTCCTGTTAAAGTGTTAAAGACCTTTCGATTTGAACAGACCGCTCCTTAAGTTGTCCTTCAAAAATTCAGATTCACCTCCCTTCATGCAATCCACTTCAAATTTTGCCTTCTTGTTTCAGTTTTTCCTTGATCTCCTCTCTTAAGCGTTTCTTATCAATCTTCCCCACATTGGTCAGGGGAATGTCTTGAATGATTTCGATTCGTTCGGGTAGATAAAGAACCGATGTTTTTCGCTCTTTGAGATAGGCAATGATCTCTTCAAAGCAGAGGGTCATCGCCTGCCTGGGTTTGATATAGGCACAGGCTCGCTCCCCGAGGATCGGGTCCGGCATGCCCACCACTGCCACCTGTTCCACTTTGGGATGGCCGGCGATCAGATTCTCCATCTCTTTGGCACTGATATTTTCTCCTCCACGGATGATGATATCTTTCTTTCTGCCGGTTAGGATCAGGCGACCGAGCGGATCAAATTTGGCGATATCCCCGGTTCGATAGAAACCATCTGGGGTAAAGGCCTCTTTGTTTTCAGCTTCGGACTTGTAGTAACCTCTAAAGATGGTGGGGCCCCTCACTACTAACTCTCCTTCCTCTCCGCAAGGCAGCGAGTTTCCTTCCGAATCAATCACCTTATATTCATCATACGGACAGATCGGCCATCCGACGGTGTGAAAGACAACCTCTTGCGGATCGTCAAATCGGGTTTGTGTGCACGGGCCTTCCGAGCTTCCATAGACATTGAAAAATTTACACTTCAGCCTATCATATATTTTTCGAATCGTTTCTGTGGGCATGTGGGAACCGCCGGTGGAAATCACCCGCAGAGATGAAAGATCATATTGATCCAGATTCGGATCATCCACAATCTGCTGAGCTTGGGCAACTGCAAGGATCGTCATGGTCACTTTTTCCTGTTCAATTGCCTCAAGGATCTCTTTTGGCCGTGTGGAAGCGATCAAAACCACCTTTCCGCCTGTGAGAAAAGCCGGATTCAGGGAGACTTCAATAGCCATATTGTGGGTCAGAGGAGTGGCAATCAGGGTGATATCGCGGGGACTTCGCTCCCAGGCTTTTGCACGGTGATCAATATTGCAATACCAGTCGTTATGAGTTCTCGGGACAAGTTTGGGAAGGCCGGTGGTTCCTCCTGTGGCCATCATATGGCAGATTTCATCTGGATCGGGGCGAAATGCGTCAAGGTAATCTTTTGGGTACCGGTTCAGATCAATCTTTTTTAAAAGACCATTCAAGGGGATCGTTTTTTCAGGGAAAGAAACATCCGCCTCTCCCGCGGATTCGATCACGAGGATATGCTCGAGGGAAGTGGATTGGGCGCGAATTGCTTCAATCATGGGTTGATAGGTTATCTTCTCAAACCGAAGCGGAACAATCCATGCCTTTGCCTCGGTGACCTTCAAAAAATGTTCAATCTCTCTTTGAGAGAATCGAGGGATGCACATGACGGGGATGGCGCCGATTTTATAGAGACCATAGTAGGCCAAGACGAACTCCACCCAATTGGGAACTTGAAGCAGGACTCGGTCCCGTTTCTGTATGCCCAACTCGAGAAAGGCAATGGCGGTTCGGTCTGTCTGTTCCCGAAGCTGTTGGTAGGTCAACCTGACCTGCCCTGCAATCAGGGCTTCCTTATAGGGATAGAGATGGCTGGTCCGATTTAGCATTTCTCCCATTGGGATGTCGAGCCACCATCGTTTCCTCCTGTAGAGTTCCGCCCATTCCTTTGGAAAGGGATTTGTTCCTTCAAGAACCATCGTTATTTCTCCTTTAGACGCCCTAAGACGAATGGGGGTATCTTTTAACCCATGAGAAAGCCCGTCTCATGGCCTGGCACAAAGATGAAGACGACCTTCTCCCTTTTCAGTCGGCCATAGCGGGGTTGCCCCGGAATTTAGGAAGATACTCAATTTCCACTTCCGCCCTGAGCCTCCGGTGGTTCAGGGCTTTCCCGGGAAGCCTCCCTAACGGGATTTGCCTTCAAGACCTGCCAGGAGCGCTTCATTATTCCCTGGAATCACCATTTCAAAGAGTGACTCTACCATTGTATAGTCATAGTAACCGAGTCGAGCTAAAGGACGAATCTTCAATAGGTCAATCCTTCCATCCGGAGTGATGTAATCATCTTTAATGTGAATTAGAACGACTCTGCCAATAACGATGTCCACCGTGCCCATGGGGCCGTTTCCAGGAAGCCTAAGCGTGCTGTGGTAAAGGCATTCGAATTGAATCGGGGATTCGGCGACCCGGGAAGGTTTTACCTTGAGGGACGGGGCTTTAGTCACCCCCGCAAGCACAAACTCATCCACCTCTGGTGGAACTTCTGCAGCGGAGCGATTAACCGCCTCCCGTAGGTCATAGGTCGCCATATTATAAACGAATTCGCCGGTCTGCTCGGCGTTCACGACAGAATCCTTCCGTTTCCCGTGAGTATTTTGATTTGCTGAAAACATCACATAAGGCGGATCAAAGGTCAGGTTTTGAAACTGGCTGTAAGGTGCTAAATTGTGGATTCCATCTGGGCTGATCGTTGAGATCCATCCAATGGGTCGGGGGACGACGCAAGACTTAAAGGGGTTATGGGGAAGACCATGATCATTCTTTTCAGGATCGTAATACATCATTCCTCCAGAGAGAGACGATTGCCTTATGGAACAAAGGGTGGTAAGGGGAAAGAAGGTTTAGCCCTTTGGGAGGGATTTTCTAATTTAATCGTTCTCTTCACCGAATCTCATCCATTCAAAAATTTTTATGTTGAATTGTTTCTTAGCAGATTGGATAATCTTTGTCAAATTGGAAAAAGGGGGATGCCGGGTTACAGAATCTTTGCTCCTTTATCCAAAGATTTACAGAGCGTTTCATCAAAGAAGGCGTTTCTCAAAAATGACTTGACAAAAAAATTGAACCGATTATACTTGTTAAAAAATTCTCAAAGCAATGACTTTCTTTTGAATAGTTTCATTCAGTTATCGTCTAAAAGGAGTAGGTTCTTTTCTTAAGGAGAAATTTACTGTGAAAAGGGGGTGATCTTCAGAAGTCAGGTGATGTCGAACGAAATTCTTTTGAGACAGAGTTGGAAAAATGAAAGGAGGGAACACATGAGACGTTTTAAGCTTATTTCTATGGCACTATGCATTTCAATTTTAGGTTGGTTGCTCTTCGTTTCTTCTGCTTCTGCCCAGATCAAACTAAGCTATTCTATCTTTTTCCCTGCGACTCATAAACACAGTGTGCTGGCTACGGAGTGGGGAAAAGAGATTGAGAAAAGAACGAATGGGAGGGTTGTGGTCACCATGCATTATGGCGGCACCCTTACTCCAGGGCCCGCGATCTATGACGGGATTGTGAAAGGGCTTTCGGATGCTGGCATGTCCGTTTGTGGCTACACGCGTGGAAGATTTCCCCTGACCGAGGTCGTGGAGCTTCCCTTGGGCCATAAAAGCGGGTGGGCCATTACAAGGACGATCAATGATTATTTTAACCAATTTAAACCAAAGGAATTTGATGATGTGAAGATGATGTATATGCATGCCCATGGGCCAGGACTTCTTCACACCAAAAAATCAGTAACCAAGCTTGAGGATCTCAAAGGCATGAAAGTCCGTGTCTTTGGAGCGGTTACAAAGCTAATCACCCTTCTTGGAGGAGCTCCCGTGTCCATGGCCATGGGTGAGACCTACGAGGCTTTGAGCAGAGGTGTTGTGGAAGGTTCGGTCGCTCCCTATGAAGCCTTACAAGGATGGAAATGGGGAGAGGTGGTGAAGTTTTCGATCGAGGCGCCCGCGATGTATTACAGCTCTGCCTTTTTCATCGCTATGAATAAGGCGAAATGGGATTCCATCCCCCCGGGTGACCAGAAAATCATTGAGCAGATTAACACGGAATGGATTGAGAAACATGGAAAAGGTTGGGATGAGATTGATAAAGCAGGGAAGGATTTTACAGTTCAAAGGGGAAACCAGATCATTGCTCTTTCCGTGGATGAGAACCGAAGATGGGAGAGAACACTGAAGCCCATGTATGATGAATATGTGAAAAGCATGAAGGATAAAGGTTTGCCCGGAGACAAGGTGTTGGAATTCTTTCTCCATACCCTCTATAAATATCAAAAGTAAAACCTGGGAAGAGGGGAGGGCATAATAAATTCCTTCCCCTCTTATTTTTTTGCCCAATCGAATCCCCCATCTGAGAGCTGGTGGTTTCATAAAAGATTGCCACATCGGTGAAAACCGATGCCCAGGGGTTTTCTGATAGTCTGAAATTACTCCATTTAGGCTGGCGTTTATCCCGAGGTAAAACCCGTAAGAGAGATTTCAACTGTCTAAGGCGGAAAGTCCACGCCCCGAAAGAAGGTATGCTTTTAACGGAGAAACCAGAGAGGTTTTCCAATAGGTCAATCATGGCCGCCAAGGCGATTCATGACCATTTCTGATTTTTTATGAATTCATTGTGATCATGAAGTCTTTGAAGGAGCGATTTATGGGATGGTTTCTGGATAAAGTATGGAAACTGATTCGATACATCAATGTCCTCAGTGGGGCGAGCCTGACTTTTATCATGTTGCTTACCGTGGCAGATATTATTCTAAGGGATCTGAGAATGCCCATCATTGGAACGTTTGAAATTGTGGCTTTCTCAGGGGCGATCGTGATTGGTTGCTCTCTGCCCTTTACCACGTGGGTGAGGGGACATGTGAATACCGATTTCCTGATCATGAGATTCTCCCAAAAAACGAGGAACATTTTTCATTTCTTCACAAGATGTCTCGGGTTAGGACTTTTTTTCGTGATTGGCTTCGAATTGATTAAGTTTGGAATGGATCTCAGAAGAGCAGGAGAGGTTTCTCCCACCCTGACCTTGCCTTTTTATCCGATCGCCTATGGATTGGGAGTTTGTTGTTTTGTTCAGAGTCTTGTGCTGCTGTGTGACATTTTTAAGATTGTTGGAGGGAAATATGAGTGAGGTGACGGTCGGAATTTTAGGCCTGGTCGTGGTTTTGGCATTATTCCTAACCGGCATCGAGTTGGGTTTTGCCATGGCCCTCGTGGGTTTTCTCGGATTCAGCTATATTGTCTCTTTTCAGGCCGGATTGAATTTACTGGCAAAGGATGTTTTTGATGTCTTCTCCTCCTATGGGTTCACGGTTATTCCTCTTTTCGTCCTTATGGGTCAGATCGCTTTTAATGCGGGGATTGCGAAGAGATTATATGATACCTCTTATAAATTTATCGGACATATCCCAGGAGGGTTGGCCATGGCCACCGTAGGAGGGGCCGCGGCGTTTGGAACGGTCACGGGGTCAGCCATTGCGACGGCAGCAACTTTCGGGAGCGTGGCCTATCCGGAGATGGAGCGGTACCATTATAAGAGAAAACTCTCAACGGGGATTATTGCAGTGTCCGGTACGCTTGGCAGTCTCATTCCTCCCAGCGTCACCCTGATCGTCTTTGGGATGATTACAGAAACATCCATCGGCAAATTATTTTTAGCCGCCATCGTTCCAGGCCTCATCATCACCTCCTTGTTCGTCCTCATCATCTTTGGATGGAGCAAGATGGATCCAGCGCTGGGCCCCAAAGGGGAGAAGTCAGGCTGGAAGGCAAGATGGAAATCGCTCAAAGAGGTGATTTGGGTCATTCTGATCTTCATCATTGTGACCGGAGGAATGGCATGGGGGTTCTTTACGCCCACAGAGGCAGGGAGTGCCGGGACGTTTGCGGTTCTCCTTCTGTCCGTCATTAAAAGGGATATCAATTTTAAAGGGTTTATCCTATCGGTTGCAGAATCTCTCCGAACGGCATGTATGGTGCTGATGCTGATTGCGGGCTCCACGATCCTTGGACATTTTCTTGTTGTGACAAAAATTCCTATCCTTGCGGCAGATTGGGTTGGTGACCTACCTTTTCCTCCATTTGTCATCATGATGCTCATCTTGCTGATCTATGAAATCGGGGGGTCTTTTATTGATGACCTTGCCTTCATGGTTCTTGCCACTCCCATCTTCTTTCCAATTGTGATCAAACTCGGCTATGATCCGATATGGTTTGGAGTCATCCTCCATATCTTTGTGATGATCGGTGTCATCATTCCTCCTGTGGCGATCAATGTCTTTGTGGTCAAAAACATTACCAAAGTGCCGTTTGGTGAGATCTACAGCGGGGTTTATCCTTTTTTGATCAGCATGATCGCCTGTGCGCTTCTGCTGTTCATCTTTCCGCAACTCATCACCTTCCTTCCGTCTCTCTTTCACATTTATTGATGGAATCCACGGGCTCTGGAAAGGTCCGGATTTGGTCGGGGCCTTTCCACCCTCTCCCCGAGTGGTGTCCTTAATATTTTTATTGACAAAGGAGCGTTTTGTTGTTAATGAATAATTCGAACGGACGTTCGTTTGATATATTTCGATGGGTTTCGAAGAAAAATTTAACCACATCTGTTCGACCGCCTCGCTGCTGATCCATCAAAAAGGGTTCGCCAACACGACGCTGCGGGATATTGCCAGAGCCACAGGAATCAGTCTGGGCGGGCTCTACCATTATTTCGATAACAAAGAAGACCTTCTGTTCAAGATCCTGAAAAACTACATGCATCTCACTTTATTCCAATTAGAAGAAGGGCTGGCTGAGAGGGTTTCTCCGAAAGAGCAGATTGCCTACCTCCTGAAGCGTCATATCCACCTTTATGTCGGGCACTATTACGAGGCGAAATGTCTTCTCCATGAGAGGGAGTATCTGAGGGGAAAGCGTCTGGCTTTCATCAAAAAACAGGAACGGCAGTATTTTGAAATATGCCGAAAGGTGATGGGACGTCTTTCCCGGGAGGCCCAATGCCGGTGGATTCATCCAAATGTATTGACCTTTTCCTTTTTTGCCCTGGTAAACTGGATTTACCAATGGTATGACCCCAACGGGCCGGTTTCCCCATCTGCTTTAACCCGACAGCTGACGACCTTTCTCTTTCAAGGCATCTATGGAGCCAAAATGAAACCCATTCAAGGAGAACCTGATGAAAAACTCGAATAAACCCTTATACGACCGATACCTCAAAGGAGAGCGGCTTCCCCATTTCAGGTCACTCTCAGGGATTGAGATGAAAGAAAGTTATGACCGTGGAGATATCTCTGAAGACCCACCCCGTCCGGGGACATTCCCTTTTACCCGCGGGGTTTATCAAGACATGTATCGGGGGCGCCTCTGGACCCGGAGGCAACAGAGCGGGTTCGGTTCCCCTCTTGAGAGCAACCATCTCATCCATTTTCTTTTGAGCAAGGGGATGACCGGGCTCAATATTGATTTTGATATTCCCACCAAATTAGGGTTGGATCCAGATCATCCTCTGGCAGAAGGGGATATCGGGCTGGTCGGGACATCCATAGCTACCCTCGAAGACATGGAGACCCTGTTTCAGGAGATTCCGCTGGACAAGGTCAGCACGACCCTCATTGCGAACCCCCCCTATTCGGCCATCATCATGGCGATGTACCTTCTGGTTGCGAAAAAACAGGGGGTGGACCCTTCCCGTCTGATCGGGACGATCATGAATTGTGCCATCACCCAATTGGTGGGTCCGACTTACCAATCAGGGACACATTTTTTTCCGCTCGACCCTGCGATGAAGATTGCCTGCGATGTGATGGAGTATTGTATCGAGCATAGCCCAAGATGGAATATCCTCAATGTCAACCCGAGGAATATCCGGGAATCGGGGGTCAATGCTGTTCAGGAAATTGCCTTTGCCTTCTGTCTTGCCTTGGAGTATATCCGCCGCCTATTGGTTAGGGGCTTGGAGATTGACCGATTTGCTCCCAGGATCGCTTTCTTTGCCAGTGTCCACATTGACTTTCTGGAAGAGATTGCGAAACTTCGGGCGATGCGACGGATCTGGGCCCGCATCATGAAGGAGACTTTTGGTGCCAAGGATCCGAAGAGTTGCATGTGTCGAATTGCGGTCCAGACCTCCTCCCTTCCCCTGACCGCACAACAGCCTATGAATAATATCGTACGTTCAGCCATCCAGACCTTGGCCGCCATTTTAGGGGGGAGTCAATCTGTACATACCACCTCTTATGATGAAGGGTATGCCCTGCCCACAGAAGAGGCGCAGGTGCTTGCCATTCGAACCCAGCAGGTGATCGCCTACGAGACAGGGGTGTGCCGGACAGCTGACCCTCTTGGCGGTTCCTACGTGATCGAAAAATTAACCGACGAGCTGGAGTCGCGTGTGCTCGAATTGATGGAGGTCATTGAAAAGAAGGGAGGGTTTTTAGAGTGTTTCAAATCTCAATGGATTGAAAATCAGATCAACGAAGCCCGTTACGAATATGCCCGTCAGCTGGAAGAGGGGGAATTGATTCAGATTGGGGTCAACATGGAACGTGAAGAGGACGAAGAGGTCAAGATCAATATCTTCCGCCAGGCTTCGGATATGCAGGAAAAGAGGATTCGATATATCCGTGACTATAAGCAGTCTCGAAATGGAGTCCAGATCAAGCGGGTTTTAGAAAAGCTGTATCATCACGTGAGGCATCATCCTGATGAAAACTTCCTCCCTGCCATCCTTGAGGCTGTGGAACATAAAGCTACACTGGGGGAGATCAGCGATACGTTACGTAAAGCCTATGATTTTAAGGTTCACTATGTTTAGAGAGGAGACCGATTCCTAAGGAGGAGATATGCAAAAGAGTAAGCGGATTCTTATTGGAAAGGTCGGCCTGGATGGTCATGACAACGGGATCCGGATTGTCTCAAAATGGCTGGCTGATGCTGGATTTGAGGTAATCTATCTCGGGCTCTACAATACCCCTGAAGGGGTCGTGAAAGCGGTCCTTCAGGAGCACGCGGATATCATCGGATGCAGCTTCTTAGGCGGTGAACACCTTTTCTATTGCCGGAAGTTGCTGGCCTTGCTTCGCCAGCAGGGATTGGAAGATAAGAAACTTGTTGTGGGCGGGGTTGTCCCTCCGGATGATGTGAAGGTTTTAAAGGAGATGGGCGTTTCAGCCATTTTCACTCCGGGAACGATGCGGGAGACGATCCTAAGGCAGATCAATGAACTGGTAGGTCCATGATTTAGGTTGAGAGACAATGTTATAAGAGGATGGTGTTTCCCTGAACTCATTTCTTGGGCTTATCAATATTACATTCTAAGAGTTGCTGGACCAAGTTCAGCAGGACCTTGTTTTTAAAGATTTGGATTTCGTCCGGTTTTTATTGAAAGTGCAAGGGGCAGAAGGAACGAGGGGATGAGTATGTCGAACTACTTTAATGAATTTGATACGGTCTCGATTCAGAGACTGCGTGAAATCCAGAATGAGCGCCTTCGGGTACTGGTCGAGCGATGTTACCGCGAGGTTCCCTATTACCGGAACCTTTTTGACCAAAACGGCATCAAACCAAAGCATATTCAAACGACGGATGACCTGGCGATTGTCCCGTTTACCGAAAAAAAGGACCTTCGATCCCTCTACCCTTACGGCCTTCTCGGCGTTTCCCTGAATCGAATTCACCGGTTCGCCGCCTCTTCGGGGACTACCGGCGTTCCCACACTGGTTGGCTTCACCCGAAAGGACTGGATGGAGACCCTTCGGGAACAGATGGGCCGGATCTTTACAGCGATGGGATTTCGACGAAACGACCTCATCTACCAGTGTGCTGGCTATGGTCTATTTATGGGGGGACCAGGGATGGATGCTGGCGCGGAGGCCATCGGGGCAACCATTTTCCCGGCTGGTCCTGGCAGGACATTGGCTGCCATCCAGTATTTGAAGGATCTGGGATTTCAAGCCATCACCACAACCCCTTCTTTTGCGAGCTACCTAATGGATGTTGCCCTTAAAAACGGTATTGATCCTAAGAAGGATTGGAAGCTACGGACCAGTCACATCGGAGGGGAGCCTGCTGCCCCAGCGTTGCGACGTCGGGTCGAAGCCCTGATGCCAGAGGGATTCGAGTGGCAGGAGGGATATGGGATCACCGAGTTGGGAGGTCCTACGGTTGGCCATAGCTGTTCCTACAGCAGGGAACCCTGTGAGCTTCATGTCCTGGCCGATCATTATTTTGTCGAGGTGGTTGATCGAGCCACAGGAAAGAGGCTTGAACCTAACCAAGAGGGAGAATTGGTGATAACGACCCTTACCCGGGAAGCCACGCCATTAATCCGCTGGCGAACGCGCGATGTCACCGCATTTTCAACCCATGACTATGGGTGCCCCTGCGGAAGGGTGGCCCATCCGAGGATTCAACGGATCACAGGTCGTACCGATGATGTATTGAAGGTGAGAAGCACCTTAGTCTTTCCGTCTCAAATCGAGGAGGTTCTTAATTCAACTCAAGGAGTGGGAGAGGGGTGGCAGATTGTGATTGACCGTCCCAAGGATAGGTTGGACAAACTCACTGTCCATGCAGAAGTTCAATCCGACATCTGGAAAGATAGGAATCAGATAAAAGCGATCGAAGAGAAGATTGGCCAGGGAGTTTATGGGCGATTGGGGATGAGCATTGAGGTTGTTTTGCATCCCCCTGGATCCCTGCCTCGATACGAAGGGAAGGCCAAAAGGGTTCTTGACCAGAGGGAGTTTGAAGGGGGACATTGATCGTAAGGCTGTACATCCAAAGCATCTGCTTATGTCTTGCAGGGAAGGGTTTCATCTGAGGTAGGCTAACTCTGGATGGATATTGGTTCAAAGCAAAAGGCCTATGATTTCAATGTTTCCTTGGATTGAACCTCTTTCTGCCCCCAAACCTTTTGAGCTACCAGGGTAAACTGGGTCAGAAAATCTTCAACTTTCAGATCTGTTGGCTCACAGGGGAAGAAACCCTCCTATTCGATTTTTCACGAGATATAAAGTTTCTAACGGGGTAAAAAGTCTCGTGGCATTGTCCTGCGAATCATGGCGGGTATATTCCTTCTGGTTGCTTCTGCTTCGATTCCAAAAAATAAGACCGCCTCCTTGAAATATTTCTTTTTCCAAAGTCGTCTGGGCACGACTCCTGTTTGAATCACATGCCTTAAGGTCGATTGAGCCGTTAGGACTTGAATCGTTGTCTCCTTTGAGCTCCTTGGAAAAGAAAAGGGATTGAGAAGATGGTTCACTGCCCACCGGATCGTCTGAGTTCGGTAATGGGACTGTTCCCTCTTTCCCACGAAGGGATGGTCCAGGAGGAGTCCCCGCATAAAGACCGACACGAAACAGGCATAGAGAATGGATTCAGGAATGGGTCGCCTTGCCTTCACCAGCCGATCGATTGTTGAGAAGAGGGAAAGAAGGAGTTTACGATTCTTTTGTCCAGAAATCGCATTGTTCCCCAGAGTCCTCTTTAGGTCTGGAAAGAGTGAAAAAAGCAGACCGGTTTCAATCATCAATTGAAGGGAGGGAGCTGCAGCCCCCTCTTTTAATTCGCGTAGAAATTCATCTCGTACCCTTGAAGAAGAACATTTCTTGATCTCCTCGCGATGCCTCAGGATAGCCTGGTAAGTCTCTTCTTCTATTTGAAATCCAGTCCGAGCCGCATGTCGGATGACCCGGATCATTCGCACAGGATCCTGCCTACATTTTTCATCCGGAGGGCCAATCATCCGGATCATCCGGCAGTCGAGGTCGGCTTTTCCACCCACATAGTCAATGATGGTGAAATCTTCAATGTTATAGAAGAGACCGTTAATGGTGATGTCGCGGCGGAGGGCGTCCTCCTCTGGCGTTCCGAAGTTGTCGGTTTTAAGAATCCGGCCATCGTCGGTCAGGATTTCCTCAAATTCCGAGTGGGACCTGAAGGTGGAGACCTCCACTACCTTTCCGCCCTTAAAAAAGACGTGGACCAGCCTGAAACGTCGGCCGATGATCCGGCTGTTTTTGAAGAGGGCATGGATTTCGTGCGGATGTGCATTCGTGGCCACATCGAAATCCTTAGGAACCTTCCCAAGGAGAAGATCCCTGACACTTCCTCCTACGAGATAGGCTAAATGTCCGTGACGATGGAGACGGTAAAGGACTTTTAATGCCTCCTCATCGATCATGGATCTTGAGATTGGATGTTGAGACCTTGGTATGATAAGCGGGTACATGGTTGATTTTTTATCAAAAACTAAGACATTATAACAGAAACGACGGCAAAAAACGCAACCTCAAGGATTGAACGGACCCTGTATATCCCCGCCCTGAAGGGCAGACCTTTTTTTGTCTTTCCAGGCTTCAAATTCTATTTCCCCGAGTCTGAAGACCGGGGCTTTCGGGATGAAAGGGTTAAGGGGGGTGAAAGATTGTTTTGCTCTCAGTTATTTTTGGGCCTCGATAGGAGGGAAGAGGGTGGAGTGAGGGCGAAAAGAGATTTCGTCGGGAATTGACAACTGGAATGCTTTTTCTTATATTGAAGTCTGTGCCGGAGTGGTGAAACTGGTAGACGCACGGGACTCAAAATCCCGCGGGGCTCACACCCCGTGTCGGTTCGATTCCGACCTCCGGCACCAAGGATTACACCCCCTAAAAGTCTTCTTTTTAAGTCCAACGATTATCTCCTTAAAATTTATCTTGGTGGAAAAGGGACGTAGTTCAGTTATTTAAATAAATTGACAGTCCTCAAGGGTTGTGATAAGCGGGATACATGCCAAGGGGGCCGCGATTAGATGCTCCTGGAACTCTGCATCATATCATGGTGCGGGGGATCGAAAGGAGATCAATTTTTGAGATTGACCAGGACCGCGAAGACTTCTTAAACCGACTGGGGCGGATCATTGAGGAAGGACAGGCGAGTTGTTTTGCATGGGTCTATACTGCGACCCATTAGGAGTGGACACACCGAAGGTGTAGAGGTAAACTCTGTGCAGAGAGCAGAGGAAAGCATAACACTGGAGGTGA
>OGCL01000373.1_pt1 | contig 49457 bp, 50 predicted proteins | sample 1570041 | NCBI WGS metagenome assembly OGCL01 (sample SAMN06266162, study PRJEB24511) | hot springs metagenome | isolation source: Hot spring water | place: South Africa: Limpopo | collected 2015-06-22 | reverse complement strand
ACATTGCCCACCAGGAACACGAGTTAACCGATAAAAACTTAGCTGAGCAAGAACTCAAAATCTGGATCGAGGCATTGTCTATGATTGGAAAGTAAACGAAACGTACTTGCCAAGTGAGATAACAAATCGATGGAGCCGACTGCCGAGAGGTTATCTGTGGGAACCAAAAGTGATCTGCAGCGGGCGAGTTCAACCGTTATGTTGCCAGCCCCAGTAGATAGCTGATTTTTGGGATAAAGGATACCTGGGGACTGGTCCACTAAGAATCTCAGTACTTTTGGCCTTGTGCTAGATTTTTGCTAGCTGCAAAAGATCACCGTTTGGAGGCGAGTTAAGATGAATCTATACCGAAGGCAGCGTCGGGAAACGGGTTCAATCGCGCCGAAGGTACGCACCCAACAAACCCCCAGCAAACTCAACAGTGAGCAGTTGACTGTCCTAGTCCGTCTGGTGGAAAAGAATAACGATGCCACCCTAGAAGAATTACGCTGAAGAATTACGCTGGTTATTGGCGAATGAAACCGGAGTTACGATGAGTACCTCCACCCTTGATCGGATGCTCAAGAAGCTGAATATCACGCGCAAAAAAACATTCCATACCGACGAGAAAGAAACTGAGCGAGTTCAAGGAAAAACGGGTCCAGTTTTGGCAAATCCTCCAAGGGATTTTAGCAAAAGACCTCATTAGAGGTGGCTTTGAGTCGTGTTTCTTCAGAAGACATTGAACACTCGTATACTCATTGCCGTTATATACTTATTGCCGTTATATACTTATTGCCGTTATATACTCATTGCTGTTACTGTACCTCAGTAGAATGGGAAATACTGTAGGACAATTCATATTTTACCGATTTTGCCCGTCAAGTGACCGTATTATGTAGCAATCCCAGATGATTCATGAGAGAAGCCAATCCTATATCTACTGATAGAGATTCACTATGTCCCTTCCCATTCTCATAAATGACTTAGGATTGCTATGACAGCCTGATTTCAGGAGTGTGCGGCTGGCATAGGTAACAGAATTCGGCGTAAATATTGACCCGTATAAGAAGTCGGGACTTGGGCTACTTGCTCTGGCGTCCCCGCTGCGATAATCTCCCCGCCCCGATCGCCCCCCTCTGGCCCCAAATCAATAATCCAATCGGCACAGCGGATCACATCGAGATTATGCTCAATCACTAGGACCGTGTTGCCCTTATCAACAAGGCGTTGGACGACATCGAGCAGCTTGTGGACATCGTAGAATGATAACCCGGTAGTGGGTTCGTCAATTAGATAGAGGGTTTTGCCCGTGGCCCGCCGGGAGAGTTCCGAGGCCAGTTTTACCCGTTGGGCTTCGCCACCGGAGAGGGTTGGGGCCGGTTGGCCCAGGCGCACATAGCCTAGGCCCACATCCGCTAGGGTTTGCAGGCGCGTGGCGGCTTGGGGAATGTTCTGGAAGCAGTCGAGGCTTTCTTCAACGGTCATATTTAGGACATCGGCGATCGAATAGCCCTTGTACTTCACTTGGAGCGTTTCCCGGTTATAGCGAGCACCCTTGCACACTTCGCACTGGACATAGACATCGGGTAGGAAGTTCATCTCAATCACATTCACCCCTTGCCCCGCGCAGGCTTCGCAGCGGCCCCCCTTGACATTAAAGGAGAATTGACCGGGTTTATAGCCCCGTGCCTTGGCTTCGATCGTTTGGGCAAACAGATCGCGAATTGAGTCGAAGGTACCGGTATAGGTGGCAGGGTTCGATCGTGGGGTGCGGCCAATGGGAGACTGGTCAATCACGATCGCTTTATCTAGGGCGTTTAAGCCTTTGATCTCATCCAACTCTTGGGGGAAGGGGACCTTGTGGCCGAAGTGATGTTGCAGGGCGGGGTAGAGCAGTTCGTTGATCAGGGTGGATTTACCGGAGCCGGAAACGCCCGTGATGCACACCAGCTTACCCAGGGGAATTTCCACATCCAGGTTTTTAAGGTTATTGCGACGGGCGTTTTTCAACCGCAGACTGCGCCCATTGCCCGTTCGCCGTTGGGTGGGGGTTTCAATCCGGCGACGACCCGATAGGTAGGCCCCCGTGAGGGACTCCGCTGCGTTGATCAAGGTCTTCAGATCCCCCTGGGCCACAATACGCCCCCCGTGAACGCCGGCCCCTGGACCGATATCCACCAGATGATCAGCCGCCCGGATGGTTTCCTCGTCGTGTTCCACCACGATTAGGGTATTGCCCAGATCCCGCAGTTTGGTCAGGGTACGCAGGAGCCGCTCGTTATCGCGCTGGTGCAGGCCAATGCTGGGTTCGTCAAGAACGTAGAGCACCCCCGTCAGGCCAGAGCCGATTTGGGTCGCCAGCCGGATGCGTTGGGCCTCGCCGCCGGAGAGGGTCATGGCGGTGCGATCGAGGGTCAAATAATCCAACCCCACATCCAGGAGAAATTGCAACCGGGCGCGAATTTCCCGCAGCACCCGATCGGCAATTTGCATCTGGCGGGGGGACAGCAACGCCGAGGTTGCCCCGGTCTCTCCCGTCAGCGATCGCACCCGCTCCAAACACTCCCGAATGGACACCCCGGTCAAATCCGTAATCCGATAGGGACCCAGGCGGACGGCCAGGGATTCGGGTTTCAGCCGCTTACCGCCACAGGTGGCACAGGGGCAATCGACCAGGTATTGTTCCAGCTTTTGCTTATAGAGATCAGAACTGGATTCCTGGTATTGGCGTTGCAACATGGGCAGAATGCCTTCAAAGCGGCGGTAATAACCCTTAGTTTGGCGATAGCGGGAGTCGGCCTCGATCAAAATCGGCTCCGGAGAACCGTTGAGGAGAATATCCTGCTGGGTTGGGGTGAGCTTTTCCCAGGGGATATTCACATCGAAACCAAAGGCTTTACCTACGCTGAACAGGAGCGAGAGGTAGTAGGTATTGTCCTTGTCGGACCAGGGGGCGATCGCGGCATAGACCGGTAACGCGGGGTTAGGAATCACCAGATCCGCCGCAAAAACTCGCAGGCTACCCAAGCCGTGGCAATCGGGACAGGCCCCATAGGGGGAATTAAACGAGAACAACCGGGGCGACAGTTCCTCCATCACCGCGCCATGTTCGGGACAGGCAAAGTTTTCGGAAAAGACCAGCGTCGCGGGGTGTGCTGACTCAGTTGGGGAATGTCCATTGCTGGCGTAGGCCCCGCCTGCTTCCGCCGCTTTCACCTGGGACAATTCAAGGCCGCTGGCAACTGCTTTACTGTGGGGCAGTTCAACAACGTTGGAGAGGGCCTGAGAATCGCGGGCATCGCCCACCAGGTCAATAACAGCAATCCCCCCCGCATGTTTGAGGCAGGTAGTGAGGGAGTCCACGAGGCGCTCTTGCAACCCGTCTTTCTTGACCAGGCGATCGACGACAATTTCGATCGTATGCTTCTGGTTTTTATCCAGGTCGATCGCATCCCCCAGTTCCCGCACTTCACCGTTGATCCGCACCCGCACAAAGCCCTCGGCAGCCAGACTCGACAGCAGCTTTTTATGGGTCCCCTTTTTGCCCCGGACCACGGGAGCCAGGATTTGGAAGCGGGTGCGATCGGGCAGTTCCATAATGCGATCGCACATCTGGTCAATGGTTTGGGGCGCGATCGAGCGATCGCAGTGGGGACAGTGGGGTTCCCCAGCCCGTCCGTACAGCAGACGGAGATAATCGTAAATCTCGGTGATCGTGCCAACGGTGGAGCGCGGGTTATGGGAGGTGGATTTCTGGTCGATCGAAATCGAGGGACTCAAGCCTTCGATCGCATCGACATCGGGTTTATCCACCTGGCCGAGAAACTGGCGAGCATAGGCACTCAGGGATTCCACATAGCGGCGTTGGCCCTCGGCAAAAATCGTATCGAAGGCGAGGGAGGATTTACCGGACCCGGAGACACCCGTGAAGACAATCAGGCGATCACGGGGCAAGTCAAGATCAATATTTTTCAAGTTATGCTGCCGTGCGCCCCGAATGCGGATCGTATTCTGGTTATTTGGGGTATTTGGGGTATTCTGGCTGGACGATCGGGGCTGGTCGCCCTGGTCAGGATGGCCGTTCGGCGTTGGGTTGGCTGCGGTAGCCAAGTTCTGGGGAACATCCGAGCGAACATCCGAGCGTTGACGACGTTTAGGCATGGGGGCAGCAGACGATGATCCTTAACACTATAACGCTCCGAATAACGCTCCGATCCGCCCGCCAACTGGCAAGCGTCGTGGTAAAAAGGTGGAACGGCCAACCCCGTCTTTAAGTTTGTCCTGCGGCCAGGAGCGGTGGCAAAAACTTGCCCCAACCCCTGGACTTTCAATACAATCGCTACAGTTAACGCCCGCCACTCTTTCTTGCCTGCCATGAATTCTTCCCCCCCCACCTCACGCTCTAATCGCCTGTTAATCGGCACGGGTCTAGGGATTGCCCTGATCATTGCCGTGCTGCTGTCGCCCTGGGCTAGCCAACACCCAGATGGCCTCGATCGCGTGGCCCAGGATTTGGAATTTGAACATAAAGCTGTCTCTGAGCCAGTGGCCCATCGGTTGCCGTTCTATCGTGTTTTTGATGAATATGCCCTGCGGGGGGTGCCGGAAGCAGTGGCCACGCCCTTAGCCGGTCTGTTCGGTACCCTAGCGGCCTTTGGGTTAGCCTGGGGGATCGGTAAGCTGGTTATACGACCTGCCAATGGCAAGGTGAGGGATGGCAACGGGGAGACTGATCACGCGGGGGCTGATTACGCGGGGGACGTTGGGACAGCTTTGCCCCCAGACACAGAGCAGGATGCGTGACAGGATGCGTGACAGGATGCGTTAACTGATGGTACTCCTGCACATTCCGGCGTTTCGTCTGGATGTCGATCGCCAACGATCCACGGTTTGGCATTCCCTGACCCCGCCGACGCGCGTGTTGTGTGTGTTGCTGCTATTGCTGGCGATCGCCCTGACCCCCAACGGGCACTGGTCTACCTGGGCGGTGTATGGGGCTGGCATTGGCGGGGTGTTGTACCTGAGCCAGATTACGTTTTGGGTACTGCTCAAGCGGCTGGTGGTGGAATCGGCCTTTGTCGGCGTAGTGTTGGTGGGAACCCTGTTCCGTTCGGAGGGGGCAGTGCTGTGGCAGTGGGGACCCTTGCAGGTGACGACGGGGGGCGTGTTAGTGCTGGGTAGTGTGTCGGTGAAGGCGCTGCTCTCGCTGCTCCTGCTGAATTTGCTAACCCTAACCACCTCGGTGCCCGATCTCCTGCAAGCCCTCTTGGTGCTGCGGGTGCCGCCGCTGTTGGTAGCCATTTTGGCATCCATGTCCCGTTACTTGGAGGTGCTGCTGGCAGAATTTGGGGCCATGCGACGGGCGGCCCTGTCCCGTAACTTGATGGGGCAACGCCGCTGGCAACGGCTGGTGATTGGTAACATGATCGGGTCCCTCTTTATTCGCACCTACGATCGCGGCGATCGCATTCACCAGGCGATGCTCGCACGCGGTTACCAGGGGTTAACCCCCACGGTCACCCAGCCGGTCATCCGGGGCTACCGCGATATTCTGGCCTTAACCTTTACGCTGCTCTTGGCCTTGCTGGGACAGGCGATGTCGCTGGATTTCTAGCTGGGATACGATCGTCGGGATGCGCTATTCTGGGTCGCTGTATTCTAGGTTGCCCATGCACCACAACTCGATCGCCATCCAAAACCTCAGTTTTACCTATCCCGATGGGACGCAGGCATTACGGCAAATCAACCTCCACCTGCGGGCAACGGAGCGGGTGGCGCTGGTGGGAGCCAATGGTTCTGGTAAATCCACCCTATTGCAACATCTCAATGGCATCTTGGCGCACCAGAGCGGGGCGATCGTCATTGGTCCCTACGAAATGCGACCGGAAAACATTCCGGCGATCCGTGATTTCGTGGGTTTGGTGTTTCAAAATCCCGATGATCAGCTATTCATGCCGACGGTGCGGGAAGATGTGTGCTTTGGTCCCCTTAACCAGGGCATCCAGGGGGCAGCGTTAGCCGATCGCTATCACCAGGCAATGACGGCGGTGGCCCTTGATCCGCACTACTACGGAGATCGTCCGCCGACGCACCTATCGGGGGGCGAGAAAAAGCGGGTGGCGATCGCTGGGGTTCTTGCTATGCAACCCCAGGTGTTGGTGTTTGATGAACCGTCGGCCCAGCTTGATCCGCGATCGCGACGGCAGTTGATTGATCTGCTGCGCAACCTGCCCCTGACCCAGTTAATTGCCACCCATGATCTGGATCTGGCCCTGGAGTTATGCGATCGCACGATCGTCCTGCACCAGGGTCAAATTGTCCGGGATGCGCCCACGGCTGAAGTACTGTCAGACACGGTCTTTTTAGAGCAGCATTGCCTGGAAGCCCCCGCCAGCTATCGTCGTCCCTATTGTCTCCTGGCCGATCGGCCTCACCTGCCCCTGCCCCAACCCTTGCACCCATCCCAATATTTAGTCGAACACCCCTGAGCTTGGCCCCTGCTGGGATAACGCATCGCTCAGGGCGACCCACTGGGCTACACTGATGGCTTCCGCCCGGACCTGGGGGTCAATGTGGAGATCGGCCAAGACCTGTTGCAACCTGGCGCGATCGCTCACGGTATCCAGGTTATTGCGCAACATCTTACGCTTATTGGCAAAGCCCAACCGCACGAGCCGATCTAAGAACGGGGGATTGGCCGCTGCAATGGGGATTTGGGGGCGTAAACACACGATCGCCGAATCCACCTTGGGTTTGGGATGGAAAGCACTGGCTGGCACGGTGGCGATCCGGTCGCAGTGGGCCAAATACTGCACCCGCACCGAGAGGGCACCAAAGGTCTTCGATCCGGGCTGCGCACACAGGCGATCGGCGACTTCCTTTTGGATCAGCAGGACGATCCGCTCAAAGGGGGTTGGGTTGGGTTGGGCGATCGTCCCGAGGAGATGTTCCAGAATCGGTCCCGTGATGTTGTAGGGGATATTGGCCACGACCTTCTGGGGAGCCTGAAAGCGGGGAAAATCCGCCAGCAGGGCAGGCCAATCGAGACGCAAAACATCCCCCTGGAGCAGCAAAAAATTCTCCCGTGCCCCCAGTTGTTTGGCCAGCAGTTGGCAGAGATCCCGATCGACTTCGATCGCCACCAAGGCCGCCACCAAGGGTAATAATCGCCGCGTCAGAATCCCGGTACCGGGACCAATTTCCAAAATGCGATCGTCCGGGGACAGATCGGCAGCGGCAACTATTTGATTCAGGGCGGTTTCACTGCGCAGCCAGTGCTGGGCAAAGCGTTTGCGGGCGTGGGGCATGGTTAGATCCCACTCCCTACTTGGGCCACTAACACCCCCAGGAGGATGGCCACCAACGCCCCGATCGTGGTGTTAATCCCGTTCACGACCTCATTGGTGAGCCAAGCAAACCGGCTTTGGAGCGTCGCCCCGATCACACTTTCCAGGCTGGTGGCCACTAGGGCCGCGATCGCGCATAGCACCACACCCACCCCAGCAATCAGGTGCACCGCCCAGCCGAGGGCCGCGATCGCCAACGAGGCCACCACCCCCGCGAGGGTTCCCTCCAGGCTCACGGCCCCTTCGGTTCCCCTGGGTACCGCCTGAAATGTTGTAATCAAAAAGGTGCGCTGGCCGTAGGCTTTCCCGACTTCGCTGGCACAGGTATCGGAAAGTTTGGTACTGAAACTGGCCACATAACCCAGCAGCAACAGGGGAATGGGAATCGGTAAATAGGCCGGTGGCAACAGGGTCATCAAGGCCAGGATCGTGGCCGTGAGGGCGGACCCCCACACATTTTCTGGTCCCCGTGCCCCCGATCGTGCTTCGGCAATCCCAGCGGCTTCTTTTTCCGCCAAGCCGATCCGAGTAACGGCTGACCCCACCAAGAAATAGAACATCACCACCAGGTATCCCGGCCAACCCAAGGTTCCCCAGATCAGGACACCGAGTAACCAGGCATGGGCCAGTCCCGCAGGTGTCAGGAGTTTTTTGGGGGCCAAGATGGCCAGGGGGAGGAGGAGGAAGTTTAACCCCACAGCAACTAACCAAGGGGTTAGCGGGGCAAGGGCAGTGGGCATAGTGGTTCAGAGAGGAGGGTGATCGCGATCGGGTCAGCCAATCATACCCCTAAACCCGAAGGTGCCCACACGGGAATCGGCTTAAGACTATCTAGATTTAGGGAGGGATTTAGGGAGGATCTTGCCAATCAACTTCACCGGTATACAGGCGCACCCTACAGCGACTTTGATCAGGAATCCCTTGGGCATTGATATAGCTCACCTGATAGGTACGAATGGTTTTATCCATGAGTAGTCGCTCTGTGTCAAAACACACACTCGATATCCTGATCGGGGTGGCATGACAATCATGCAAATCGCGACTGATAAGCTGTTGGGCTTGGGTTTCAGCATGCCGATCCAATGCGATCGCCACCAGGCTAACCAAGCTGGCTAGCACAATAAAAGCCATAAAAATTACATACGTTGGCATTGCTGTGCCGTCCGATTCGCTGATTAACCCTGCCCTGATATCACCCTTTGGGCTTCTCCCCCATAATGGCGTTTTCTGGCTTAAATTAAATATTGCCCTTATATTATTGCCTATTATTGCCCTTATATTGCCCTTATATCGCCCGCAGTTCTGACTGTCTCCCCTAACCGCCCGTGGAAGCAACGCCAACCGAATCTGCCCGCCCGCATCTGAAGCCGATCGTGCCCCTTGCCCTCGGCGCGATCGCCTTGGGGGTAGGGCTAACCCTCTGGCGGGTGTGGCCGCGCCCAGAAACCACAACCCTGCGGTTGAGTGGCCGGTTGGAAGGATATCCCACCCAAATTGCGGCGCGAGTGGCTGGTCGGGTAAAAGCAGTCACGGTGCGAGAAGGGGATGCGGTGACCGCCGGGGCGATGATTGTACAACTCGATGATGACGAACTAGAGGCCCAAATTCGCGGGGCGGAAGCTCGATCGCAAGCCGCCCAAACCCAGGTCCAACAGGCCCAACGCCAGGTGCAGGTGATCCAAGCCCAGATTGCTGAAGTCCGACTGGGACGGCAACAGGCCGAGGGGGATACTGCCGGACGGGTAGCCCAAGCGGAGGCAAATGTGGCAGCGGCGATCGCGCAACTGAGTCAGGCTGAGGCCCAGCAGGTCCAGGCCCAGGCGGAGTTAGCGCTGGCCCGGAGCGATCGCGATCGCAGTCAGCAATTAGTCCAGCAAGGTGCGATTCCCCAGCAACAGTTTGACCAGGCCCAAACCCGTGTTACCACCGCCGAAGCCACGGTCGCTAGTCGTCAAGCGGTCGTCGCCGCCGCCCAACGCCAGGTTGCTGCTGCCCAAGCTGCCTTAACCCAGGCCCAGACTAGCCGCTTTAACCCGGAGATCCGCACCACCCAGATCGAGGCCCTCACCCAACAGATGGCCGTTGCTCAAACCCAGATCCGGACGGCCCAGGCCGAACTGGCCAATGCCCAGGCAGCCCAGCAGCAACTCCTTGCCCAGCGGCAATACCTCAACATTGTCAGTCCGCTCACGGGGGTGGTGGAAACCCGCAGTGTCGAACCAGGGGAAGTGGTAACGACGGGTAAGACCGTGATGACCGTGATTGACCTAGATCAAATTTATTTGCGTGGTTTTATCCCAGAGGGGGATATCGGCAAAGTCCGGGTCGGGCAAGCAGCCCAGGTCTTTTTGGATTCAGCCCCGCGGCGCCCCCTAGCAGCGACCGTAACCGCGATCGATACCCAAGCGTCGTTCACCCCAGAAAATATCTACTTCCAGGACGATCGGGTGAAGCAGGTCTTTGGGGTTAAACTGGCTTTGGCCTCACCCCAGGGCTACGCTAAACCAGGAATGCCCGCCGATGCGATTATTCAACTAGATCAGGATCAGCCCACTGACTTTTAGGACAGTAAACACAGTCAACATAGCGTTACGCGACGTTCGTAGTAACGATTTTAGTCATTGCACGCTAAAGCCAGCCCTACAAATGTGACTGGATACTTTTCGAGCGGCTATTTGTTCTTCGCTATCCTGACGAATTATTTTTGGAGATGAGGGAAGTCGCTAGCTTAATTTCAGAACCGATCAGGATCAGAAATCCGCGACCGAAATGCTGAATTTCCAGGAAACTAGCCTGTTGGGGCACGGATTTATACACCCGAAAGGTTTTCATAATCCCCAGAGTTGCTGCGCTTTCCAAGGGGCCGACAAAACGGATATCGCGATCGAGAAAATAGGGTTGACTGGCCCAATGTTCCATCTGACTCCGATTCAGAAAATAACACCCAGAATGGGGGTTGAGTGCCCGCTGGAAAGTGAGTGACATCCCCAGAAATGAAGCTTGTATCTCCGGGACTTCATGAACATTTTGGAAAGGAGCCGTCGCTGCCAGCGACAGATCGCCATCCAGGTAAGCTTTGTTCACCAAGGTTTCGATCCCGGCTTCATAGCGATTAGGTTGGAGAAGACTGAGGGGACCTGCTTGTTGCGTAAACCAATCTAACTTGATAAAAAACCAGGGATCATGGAGGATCAAATCATCTTCCAGGAAACAGTAATAGTCATATTGGCCTAGACAGTCGCGCAACACAGCCTGACACTCAAATCCTAAGAGGCGAGGGGTAGCTTGGGTGGGATGATGGCGATAGAAATGCCTAGGCAGAGACAAGGTGTCGAGTAAATGATGGCCTTGGGTCGTACAAATGACCACATCAATATCGTTGGCATGGATGTGATTGACGGGCCGGGTCATCCGCTGTTTCACGTCAATCATTACCTGGGATTGGCTAAATAGCTGATGTAAGGCTGCAAGGCTCAAAGTTAGGGCTTGCAAGCGGGGGCGAGGATATTTTTGTTGCGAGCCGTGGCGACCGCCATCCGGATTGAAGTAATGGGGAATCGTGAACAGGATTCGCATTCAGGTTGCAGCCAAATCAAAGCCACTGCAAAAACAATTGATCCAAACAACACTTCAAAAAACTATCCGCTCTTGCCAGACGTAAAAACCCCTAGAGAGTCTTCACAGGACAAGAGCGGTGTAGCGGGTCTTCAGGTTAGTACCAGGCTGCCGGGAGGAACTAGAAGTTCCGCCTTCCGGGAAAGTCTTGGACTTCCAAGAATGGGCACCGAACTTAGAGAACAGCCCCGGCGCACAGCCGGACTACACTAACCTGATGACCCATTGATTGACTACTATCTTGCATGGGCATCACCTCCTTTTCGCCTTAGCGGCTTGGTATCTCAAGCGTGGATTGTTCCGAGTGTACCACACCCCATCGATTCACGCAGCGATCAACGCAAAGCCCCGGCCCGACAATCCCGTAACCACAGACGGACCGCCTCGGCCACAACCCCCTGGCTACTGTCCTGGGGGGGTGTTGGCGGTTTGCTCAGGGGATGCCCACCCGTTCGGCTAAAGCTCATAATGAGCCACCAACCCTGCTCGTTACGGCTGAGCAAAAGCCAGTGGAATTGTTGCAGGTTGATTGATTGACCAAAGCTGTGACTACGGCTCAGGGTGGTTAGGAAAATTTGTTGGGGGGGGTCGATCGCTGGAGTGGGTGAGAGGGTTGAGCCGCCGCTGCTTCCGCCCAAGGGTAACGGTTCCAGTTCGGGGCGGCTGGCAACGATCAGGGTGCTGGGTTGAATATCCGACACTAGGCGCGATCGCTGACTCACCCGATTGGCATAGGCGGGTAAATCTTGGGCAAGGCGATCGGCTAGGGTTTCCAGGTCCAACGGGCAAGTCGCCGGGACCGATCGCGATCGCCCATCTCCCTGTAGCTCAGGGGGAGCGGCCAGTCCAACGCCAGCCCATAGCATGACCCCACTGACAAGCCCGTGGCTGAGCGATCGCCGCCACCCCGATCGGGAAACTACCGGGAACCGCGATCGCGCCTTGTTAAACCACCGTTGCCAGTTCATCACAGATTCGCTGAAATGCATCTGCCGGATCGGGGGCTTGGGTGATCGGACGACCAATCACCAGATAATCGGCCCCTGCCTGCACCGCCATCGCGGGGGTGAGGGTTCGCCGTTGATCGCCTTTCTCCGACCAGGCTGGACGCACTCCTGGACACACAAGCCGGAAATCGGGACCGCAGACCTGACGCAGTTGGGCCACCTCCTGGGGCGAACAGACGACTCCGGGGATGCCCTGTTCCTGGGCCATCAAGGCCATGTGTAGCACGTATTCCGGCAACTCGATGGGGATTTTTAGATCCAGGGCCAGCGATCGTGCCGTCAGGCTGGTCAACACGGTAATGGCCAACAGTTGGGGGGGAGGCTGGCCCGCAGCCGTAGCGGCTTCAACAACGGCTGTTTGGGCTGCTTTGAGGGCATGGGGTCCCGCCGCCGCATGAAGGGTGACTAGATCCACCCCGTAGGTGGCAACCGATCGACAGGCTCCGGCGACCGTATTGGGAATATCGTGGAATTTGAGATCTAGAAAAATGCGCTTTTGTCGTTGCTTGAGTTCGGTCAAAATCGCTGGTCCTGCACTGACAAAAAGTTCCAACCCTACTTTCCAGAAATTGACCTGGGGTAAACGGTCTACCCACGCGATCGCCGCTGAGAAGTTGGGAACATCCAAGGGCACAATAATGCGATCGATCATGGCTATCATTACCGATTCAATTCCTCTGCTAACATGAACCACCAAGACACTAAGCCCACCAAGATTCACCAAGCTCTTTGTGTATCTTTGTGAACTTTGTGACTTTGTGGTTAATGCTCTCCCCATCCCCCTAACTAACCAAACGAATAAATTTCTTCTTGCCCACTTGTAACACCTTACCCACCACATCAGCCGGGGCCGCGATCGTCAGATCCACCTGCTCAACGCGATCGCCCGCCAACCGCACCGCCCCGCCCTGAATTTGCCGACGGGCCTCCCCACTGCTGCTACACAAACCGCTGGCACTCAGGATATAGAACAACTTGGCCGGAAACTGGATCTCAGCCAAAGAGAACTCCGGTACCGCATCGACTTCGGCCTGCCCCCCCACCACCAAGGATTGGGCCGCTTGCTGGGCTTGCTGGGCCGCAGCTTGACCGTGAAATTGACTTACCACCGTCAGCGCCAGTAATTTTTGACGATCGCGGGGATTCTCTGGCAACGCATCGAGGGGCAAATTAGTCAGTAATTCAAAGTAGTCCTGGATAATGCTATCCGGTGTTTTCTCCAGCTTGGAATACATACTCAAGGCATCTTCAGCAAGACCGACATAATTGCCCAGGGACTTGGACATTTTTTGCACCCCATCCGTCCCCAACAAAATCGGCATGAGCAAGCCAAACTGGGGTGATTGACCAAAATGCCGTTGTAAATCCCGGCCCACCGCTAGATTAAACTTTTGGTCAGTTCCCCCTAATTCTACATCCGCCTGAACAGCAACGGAATCAAAACCCTGCATAAGTGGGTAGAGAAATTCGTGCAAATAGACCGGATTCCCCTGTTTGTAGCGTTCGGCAAATCCCTCCTTGGCTAACATCTGACCCACGGTCATGGTTCCCAGCAGTTCTAGAATTTTAGACAGATCCAGGACTGCCAACCACTCCGAGTTGTAGCGAATTTCCAAGCGGCCAGGGGTATCGAAATCTAAAATCGGTCGCAGTTGCTTGAGGTAGGTTTCAGCATTGGCCGCAACCTCATCAGCCGTCAGTTGTCGCCGGACTTCCGATTTACCCGTCGGGTCGCCAATCCGGGCCGTGAAATCACCAATGATCAGCACCGCCGTATGCCCCGCATCCTGGAACGCCCGCAGCTTCCGGAAGACAATACCATGTCCCAGATGAATATCAGTCCCAGTGGGATCAATGCCCAGCTTTACCCGCAGGGGGCGATCGGCTTGGTGCAGGCGATAGACCAGACTCTCGTTCGGGTCCTGAGCAGTGGGATTGTCGGGGAAGATCTCGCAAATGCCCCGATAGAGCCAGTCGGGGGCAGGGAGAGTGGGGGTAGGTTCAGCGGCCATTGGGGTCTAGGAAACACGGTGCAGTAAGCCAACTTCAATACGATACTGCAATCCGCTCCTGCATTTGAGCCTAGGGGGCCGTAAATCCGAGACGGGCCGGATATCGCACAATCAAGTGGCGGTTGGCATCGATCGTTAACCAGTTTTCCCGCCGCAGTTGCCCAATCAAGCGGGTGACTGTGACCCGTGTGGTACCGATCGCGTTGGCGAGGTGTTGATGGGTCAGCCGTACCGTAAGCCGCAGCCCGTCAGCGGTCGGTTGCCCCATTTCCTGGGCCAAGAGCAACAGCAATTGCCGCAGGCGTTCTTCCACGCGCCGGTAACCGCCAAGCGCTAACAGGGCCTCGGTTTGCCGCAACCGTCGCGCCAGTTGGCGATCGATGCCCTGGCGTAGGCTGGGGGATTGCTCAATTTCAGCCATCGTCAACCGCATGACATCCACATCCGTGAGGGCGGTAGCCTGGTAGGGCACGATCGCGGTTAAGGGTAAGCCAAAGGGCATGGCGGGACCAGCTAATCCCAACACGGCCTCATCCCCGGACTGGTACAGGGTACTGAGCACCACCACCCCGCGTCCGACAATCCAAATTTCATCGGATTGCAGGGGAATGGTTTGACCCGCCGGGTAGGGCACCAGGGTCCGCTCCTGGTAGTATTCCTCTAGCAGTTGGCGTAGGTCCTGCGGGGCCAGGGCCTCGGAAGTGGCGGTGGGCGGCATAAGTAATCCCCAATACAGTTGTGGTTGCCGCTATTCTAGAAGTTTGCTTACGTCAATGGGTAATCAGCACTTTAGTATCAGGTTAAGCTCTGGCAAAGGTTTGCAGGACAGTGGTCAAGGATAGTGGTCAAGAACAGTGGTCAAGAAAGCCGATATTGGTGGGAAGCGCCTGATTGGGCTAGCCCCGACAGCCTGGGTACAGTGGGTAACGCAACAGGCCGATGTGGTTGCCCAGGAAATTCTGGCATCCGAGTTCCAGTGGGTGAGCCGCGAGAATGATGTCCTGGTGAAGGCATACAGTCCCACCCACGGTGATTTTTTAATCCTCAACGAATTGCAGCTACGCTACAGCACCCGCCTCCCCAAGCGAATGCACGCCTATGCGGCCCTCGCCACGGAAAAATATGACTTGCCCGTCTATCCCGTGTTGGTCAATATTTTGCCACCCTCTCCATCAGTCACCATTTGCGATCGTGATGAGTCAACCTTTATGGGACTGCACAGCCGCCAGTACTATCGGGTGATCAACCTCTGGGAAGTGGAGGCCGCGATCGTCTTTCAACAACCGCTGCCTGCCCTCTTACCCTTTGTCCCAATCCTCAAGCAGGGTGGCGAGGTAACGACGGTCGAGCGGGCCTTGGCGTTGCTACGTCAAGACGAACAGTTGGTGGAGTTGGAAGCTTTGCTGGCTTTTTTTGCTAGTTTTGTGTTGGAGAGTGACGTTGTACGGCAAATCATGAGGTGGGATATGACCGTTCTGCGAGAATCACCCTGGTATCAAGAAATTCTGCGCGAAGGGGAACGCCAAGGCAGGCAACAAGGTTGGCAGGAAGGCTGGCAAGAAGGACGACTAGAAGGACGGCAAGAAGGACGACTAGAAGGACGACTAGAAGAAAGCCGATCGCTTGTGCTGAGGCTGCTCAACCGCCGGGTTGGGGATCTGCCACCTGCCCTGACCGCCCAAGTACAAGCGTTATCGTTGGTGCAATTGGAGGCGTTGGGTGAGGCATTGTTAGAGTTTACGGCGTTGGTGGATTTGGAAAATTGGCTCGATCGCAATATCTAAATCTCGATCGTTGTGATTCTTTTTGCGCTTCTCGTTATACCAGATCGCTCCGTCATTATCTTGAGGGGGAAGGAGCGATCGTGAGTAGCGCGAATAATACAACGTGTGAAATTCAAATTGTTGTGTATGAAACCGTAAAAAAATGACTGAATGTGGTACTGATAGGCATAACAGGAGAGATAATGAAAGGATCTCTATATCGAAAAATTGAAAAAATTGAAAACTTGAAAAAATTGGAGACCCTATTTTATTATCATACAGATTTTATTATCATACAGTAGCCCCTTCCGAACCATTGACTGGACATTGAGTGTGAGAAATCCCCTGCGGCGGTTATCGTTAAGAACAATCCTTACAATTCCAAATGTGCTGCAAACCTTAGTTGTTGTAGGTATTGTTGGTTATCTTTCCTTCCGGAATGGGCAATCGGCTGTCAACAATTTAGCGTTCCAGTTGCGCACTGAACTAACGGCTCGCATCCTGAAGCAATTGGAAGTCATGGTGGAGCAGCCCTATGTGATCAATAAGATTAATGGGAGTTCCTTGCTCGAAAATGAGATTGATCTCAATAAGACAGCCCATGCCCGTCAATTTTGGCAGCAGATTAATGTTTTCCCGTTAACTAATCTGATCTACTGTGCGACGGAAGCTGATGGGGCATTTTTGGGAGCCGGACGTTCAGAAGGCGGCGTTGGCGATACCCTTCAAATTGTAGTGGCGAATCGCAGTACAAATCGCTTCATGCATTACTACAAGGTTGATCCCTTTGGTCGCCCCTTGCTGCTGGTGGAGAAGAGTGAGAAAAGCTATGATCCACGCCTACGCCCGTGGTATCAGATGGCCAAACTGAAGGGTAAGCCGACCTGGAGTGACGTGTATCTCGACTTTGATGCGTTGGTGCCGGTAATCACGGCCAATACGCCCATTTATGATCCCCAATCGGGGCAATTGTTGGGTGTTTGTGCTACGGATATCATTCTCTCGGAAGAACTCAACAAGTTTTTGCAAGGTCTCAAGATTGGCAAGTCAGGCATTGCCTTTATTATGGAGCCGTCCGGTTTCCTAATCGCTAGCTCTACCCCGGAGCCAATTACCGTGGGCAGTGGCAGCGAGACGACGTTATTAGCCGCAACGGCTAGTTCGAATCCCCTGATCCAAAAGGTTGCCCGTTATTTAGCAGATACCTATAGAGACTTAGATCAGCTTAAGACCCAGCATTTGAGTGTGCATCTGGCTGATCAATTGCTTTATGTCGAGGTGGTTAACTTTGCGGATGATTATGGCCTTGATTGGCGCGTAGTGCTGGCGATTCCCAAGCGAGATTTCATGCAGACAATCAACCAAAACACCCAGACTACTATTCTGTTAATCATTTTTGCCTTAATAGTGGCTATTTTCATTGGCTTTGTCATTACCCATTGGCTGACTAAACCTTTAGTACAGCTACAGGCAACGGCACAACGTTTAGCTCAGGGAGATTGGGATCAGGAAATTGCCCTCGATCGCGCAGATGCGATCGGTGATTTATCGCGATCGTTTGCCACAATGGCACAACAACTGAAGGCCGCGTTTTCTGATCTAGAGAAGCGCATTGAAGAGCGGACGGTAGAATTGGTGCGACTGAATCAGGAACTTCAGCAATTGGCCCAGACAGATGGACTAACTAAAGTAGCCAATCGTCGCTATTTTGATGCGTACCTGGCGGAGCAATGGCAGCGACTCGGTCGCGAGGGTCAACCCTTGGCGTTAATCCTTTGTGATGCCGATCATTTTAAGCAATATAACGATATCTATGGCCACCAAGCGGGAGATTTCTGTCTTCAACGACTGGCAGAGATTTTCAGTCGGGCGGGCAGTCGTCCTGGCGATTTGGTTGCTCGTTATGGGGGCGAGGAATTTGTGGTGATCCTACCCAATACGGATATCAAGGGCGCCATTTACGTTGCGACACGCATTCGGACCAATCTTCAGGTGGCGGCCATTCCTCACCAGGTAACTGAAAGTAAGCAAGTGACGGTGAGCATGGGGATCGCGGCACTCATTCCCAGCCAAGAACATCATCCTAAGGATTTAATTGATGCTGCTGATCACGCGTTATATACCGCTAAAGCCCAAGGTCGCGATTGCTATTGCGTGGGAGAAGTGGCAGCAAGAAGCTGAATTGGATAACCCCAAAACGATCCTTAAACGATCCTTAAACGATTCTCGCTTATTTGGCGTAGGCGAGTTGTCCCATGATGTAGGTAGCTTGAATCGCCCGATCGTCGCCCAGCATGAGGAGCGCAAACAGGGCATCGGCCAGTTCTGCGATCGTGGTCGGTGTAGCTGTCGGATTGCGAAAGGCCATCAGGGGTGTTGCCCGCATATCCACCACAATAAAATCGGCCTCCTTACCTACATCAAAATTCCCGATCTGGTCCTGCAATCCTAAGACCCTTGCGCCCCCTAAGGTTGCTAGGTAAAGGGCTTGGAAAGCAGTGAGTTTCTGGCCGCGCAGGTGGGCAACTTTGTAGGCTTCATTGGCCGTTTGCAGCAGGGAGAAACTGGTGCCTGCTCCCACATCCGTCCCTAGGCCCACTTTGATCGGGGTCTCGGTCGATTTAGCCCGCTCTAGTTTAAACAGACCACTCCCCAAAAACAGGTTTGAGGTGGGACAAAAGGCGATCGCGGCCTTGGCCTCCGCTAAGCGCTTAAACTCCTCATCGGTCAGGTGAATCCCATGCGCAAACACCGATCGTTCGCCGACTAAACCTGCCTGATCGTAGCTATCGAGATAGCCGCAACAGTCTGGAAATAGGGACTTAATCCAAGCCACCTCATCCACATTTTCCGAGAGATGGGTTTGCAGGTAAACATCCGGGTACTCCTGCAATAGCTTACCCGCTAGCTTTAATTGGGCAGGGCTGGAGGTCGCGGCATAGCGAGGGGTCACTGCATAGCGTAATCGACCCCGTTTGTGCCATTTCTCAATCAACGCCTTCGTTTCCAGATAGGACGATTCAGGGGTATCCAGCAGAAAGTCCGGTGCGTGGCGATCCATCATCACCTTACCGGCAATCATACAGAGATTCCGACGCTCCGCTTCTTCAAAAAACGCATCTACGGATTCCGGGTAAACGGCTGCAAAAACAAGGGCTGTGGTTGTACCATTACGCAACAATTCATCGAGGAAAAAGGAAGCCGTTTGTTGGGCGTATACTTGATCCTTAAACTTTCTTTCTGTCGGAAAGGTATAGGTCGTGAGCCATTGCAACAGTTGTTCCCCAAAGGCCGCGATCATTTCCGTTTGGGGGTAATGGATGTGGGTATCAATCAACCCTGGGATGATGAGCTTCTCTGGATAGGTGGTAACCGGTAGATGGGCATAGCGATCGCGCAGTTGCTCGTAGGAGCCAAAGTCCTTAACGTGACCGTTCTCAATGACCAAAAGTCCATCGGCAAAAAAACGGACACAGTTGGACTCCGGCCCATAGAACGGGTCATCCACAAAATCGAGCAGTGCTGCACGGTAGACAGTCATTCCCGATTTGGACAAAGTAGAACTTTCTGTCATGCTCATTACTCACTAACTGGCTTGTTTGGCCTGCCAATTGCTGGGGCCTGGACGATCGTCGAGGGATCGTTCAGCCCCTCGTGTTTGCTCAATTTCCCCGTGGGCCTTCAACAGGGCCGCAAATTTTTTACGCATGATCAATCCGGGCTTATCGGTGAACATATGCTGCTCCCACTTGGGGCTGAGGGGGACATCAAAATCTGTGCTTTCCAAAATCCGTTTGTCCTCCAAGGTAACGGCGCGATCGAAGGCAATTACATCGGCGGTTGGGGTATCCGCTTCGGTGTCATTACGAACACAAAACTGCACCATTTGGGAAGTCGAATCATTAATGGGTGTCATGGTATTGACCACGATATGTACCCGGCCATTGGGGTAAGCAATGCGCAGTTTTACTGTAAATGGCATAAACCAAGTCATGTCTAAGGTGCGCACCGTTTCCGCCGTGTCCATACTCAAATTCTGTTGTTGCAGTTCAGGATTGACCACCCCTAAGGTGCCGTGGACATGTAGGCCCCATTCGGTTTCGTCAAAGCTCATGTGATCCGGTGTGGTGTGTTCCTCCGTGCCAAAGGTTCCTTGGTGAACAAAGGCAGGATGGGCCAGATCAAATTCATTCTCCATTACCCGTAATCCTGCACAGTGCCAAGTTTCATAAAATTCCTGAATGCTGCGATAGGCTGGATCACTGGCTTCGGCAATCTCTGGAATTCCAATTAAGGGATCATTCGCCAAACATACCCAGACATAGCCATAGCGTTCGGTACAGGCATAGCTGGCTATCTGGTAGTTCGGTGCAATATCGCACCCTTTTTGGGGCACCTTGACACAAGCCCCTTGGCCATTAAATTGCCAGCCATGATAGGGACAGACAATATTCCCCGCGACTACTTTGCCCAAGGAGAGTTTCGCCGTGCGATGGCAACAGCGATCGTCCGCCGCACAGGGATGGCCGTTTTCGTCTAACCAAAGAACGAGGGGGTGTTCGAGCAGTTCAAACGCTTTGGGTCCGTCTGCCAAATGTTGAATAGGCATTACGGGATACCAGAAACGACGCAAGACCGGTTGTTTAGTGACAAGCATAGGGGAGTCTCAATAGGGGTTTTCTAAGGGGATAGGGAACCGGGAACAGAGAACAGGGGATAGGGAACCGGGATTGGAGGAATCTTAATGGAATGGCCCCGCCAAAATGGTACGGGCTAAGGCATTAATCACCGCACTTTCGGGTTCTTGCCGGAGTGTCTCGTACCATTGGCGTGTGACGGCGGGATCTTTGCCGTAGATCACATCTGCACGTTTGCGGGCTTTCAAAACCAGTTGTTCTGTCCGCTCCCGTCGTTCCGCCTCGTAACGTTTGAGGGCATAGTCAACCCCAATATTCGTGGTCACCAGGTAACGACTGAGAATTTCCGCGTCTTCCATTGCTTGGCAGCCCCCTTGGCCTAGGGTTGGCGTGGAGGCATGGGCCGCATCCCCCAGCAGGGCGACTCGACCTCGGACAACACAGGGAAGGGGATCGAGATCGTGAATATCCAGGCGATTGGTTTGCAGCGGATCAAGCTGTTCGATCAGCTTACCCACTTTGGTTGGCCAGCCTGCAAATAGTGTCGCTAATTCCGCCCGACGTTGGTCCGGTTCGACGATCGTTCCCTTTGGCATAGGGGCACCGAAAAAGTAATAAAAGCGATCGCCCCCTACAGGCATCATGGCAGCGCGTTTACCTTCACCCACATACAACACCCAGGTATTTGCATCCCCCAATTCGGGACTCGCGGTGACTAATCCATTCCAATTGACATAATCCGCATACCGGGGATTCACGGCAGTGCCCACCACGTATTCGCGCAAAACCGAATGAATCCCATCGGCAGCAACTAAAACATCGCCAGTGGTCCGATGACCATCTGCAAAAATTGCCGTTACCCCTCGGTCAGTTTCTTCAACAGCAATACATTTGGATTGTAAACGCACTGCTTCGCTACCAAAGGCTTCCAGAAGTAACTGCTGAAGGTCTGTGCGGGAGACGGGATAGGGTCGTTGACCGACGGTTTGCACCAATGGTTCAAGATCAATGGCACTCAATAATTCATCCTGATGGGAGCGGTATTCCATCCGATCCATTTGCCCCCCGATACGCGCGATCGCGGTCCCTAATCCCAATCGATTCAGAACTTTGACCCCATTTGACCAAAGAGAAATGGCTGCACCTGCCGGACGAAGTTCGCTGACTTTATCGTAAATTTCAACCTGATAGCCAAGCTGTCGGAGGGCAATTCCGGTTGTTAAACCGCCAATCCCTGCGCCAATAATGATGACTTTTAAGTTATACATAATTTTTAAGGCTGTTTTTTTATTTTTAATGGCAAATTTAAGGGTAAACGGAATCGTATGCTGAATCTCAGATTCAATTTTGGATTGGATCTCAGATTGAATCACAGATTGAACGTAAACTGAATCGCAAACTGATCATATCCACACACAACAGTTACAGTATACAGTATGTGAATAGAATCGCGATAATTTTGTGATTTTGACTACGATTTAATGCCTACCCCGAAGTGTGAATACACGTTTAAAATCAAGGTTACCGGTTACTGATCTAGCCAACTTGTCGTGACGACTTCTGTCATCATCGGAGACAGCTAAGACGGTGATCCCACATTTAATTGACGATCGGCTGCGATAGCATTACTGGCATTCGATGCATTTGACGACGTGAGCGGCACGGTTCCCTGCCGATCGAGGTTCAGCAAGGTCTGGAGCAAGACATTCGCCCCGGCAGTGCACTGTTCCGGTGTGGTGTATTCCGCTTCCGCATGGCTCAAACCCGCCACACTGGGCACAAAGATCATTCCCATTGGGGCAATCCGAGCCATTGCTTGGGCATCATGGCTGGCCCGACTGGGCAGGTGGGTATAACTCAGCCCTAGGTCGTCGCAGGCTTGGGCAATCAGACGTTGAATCACCGGATCGGCGGGGGCCGGTTCATTTTTCAAGCAGGGGGTCAGGTGGATCTGGGTTTGGGTTTGGGCCGCGATCGCCGTCAACTGGTGGGTCAACTGGGTCATCAACTCATCCAGGCGAGCATCCGATAAATCCCGGACATCGACACTGAGGTCTACCCGCCCCGGAATCACATTCGCGGCATTGGGGTAAACGTTGAACATCCCAACCGTTGCCACCTGCTGCCCTGGCAAATTGCCGATCGCCTGGACGGCCAGCACAATTTGCGCTGCGGCGACGAGGGCATCCTGTCGCAAATCCATTGGCGTGGTCCCCGCATGGTTAGCCCGCCCGGTCACCGTGATCTGATAGCGCCGTTGGCCGACAATGCCCGCAACGATCCCGATTTGCTTGTTCTGGCTTTCCAGGACGGGTCCCTGCTCCACGTGCAGTTCGACAAACGCCGCCACGCGATCGGGGGACCAATAGGCTTGGGCGATCGCGGCCCAGTCTCCCCCAATACGGTGCAGGCAGGCATGAATCGTTTCGCCATCGGGCCGTCGGTAGTATTCCGGGTCCGGCACAACACTGCCCGCGATCGCCTTGCTGCCGATCATGCTGCCCTCTTCATCGGTGAAAACCACCACCACAAGGGAATGCTGGAGACGAATCTGTCGCTCGGCTAGGGTCCGCACTGCCTCTAGGGCCGCCAATACCCCAAAAGCGCCGTCATAGCGACCACCCGTGGGGACCGTATCGATGTGGGAGCCGGTCATCAGGACGGGGAGGTGGGGATCTGTGCCTGGATAGGTGCCGATCAGGTTGCCTGCCGCATCCGTGCGCACCGTCATCCCGGCGGCGATCATCCAGGCTTGCACCTGGGCACGGGCCGCCAGATCCTCCGGGGTATAGGCAATCCGGCGCACCCCGCCACCGGGCAGTTGACCGATCGCGGCGAGTTGATCCACCGACTGGGCCAGTCGATCGGCATTGATCAATAATTCAACCCGTGTTTGGTTCATTGGTCTTTCGAGGGCAAGGTTCCCCATGCTTTTCGGCCTTGACATTTTGGCCTTGACATTTCGGCATTTACATTACCCCGGCCTGGGGGCTGAATGGCGTAGCCAGGGAAACGGCTACTCAATGGATTGTAGATTGGCCGCTGAGAAGTGCAGCAGGCGAGACGCTAACCCCACGGGCGTATCCGCTTTGCGGGATAGACAGGTGAGACGCTGACCCCAGGGCTTAGGCTTGGCGCATAGTCAACCAGTGTTGGCGATATTGTTGTAACGCTGAGGCTTCCAGGGGATGCAAAAATTCACAGCGATCGAGTAAATCCGGCTCTGGTAATTGTAGCGATAGCTTGGCGAGGTCCTTGTCCTGGATGGCTTGCGGTTGCCGGGTAGCCGGGGATGGGGGCGCATCCGATTCGCGTCGCGTCTCCGGCGGCGAATCCCGGTGGCCAGACTGGGGGGTGACGATCGGGGAAGCGGCACGGGTGATCAGGGACAGTTGTAGGGCCACATCGGGGTCCCAACAGAAATCAATCCAGGCATCGGCGAAGGTTGGCGGGTGGTTGGCGGGCAGGGCGGGGGCTTGGGCCGGACGCACCCAGACATCGTTCCAAATCGCCGTTCCCGATCGCGGGATGACCACTCGAATACCCCGGTTATAGGCCAATAGGGGCAAAACCTCGTTGGACCATCCCACAGCAAGCCAGGTATCTCCTAACAACAAAGGCTGGAGGTAGGTGTCGGAACTGTAGAACTTGACCTGTTGGTGCAGGGCGTGCAAGGTCGATCGCAGGTCGGAGATGGCTTCCAAATCGGTCTCGTTGTAGGAATAGCCCAGGGATTTGAGGGCAAGACCAATCACCTCGCGGGGTTGATCCAGCAGGGACAGGCGATGCCGCAATTCCGATCGCCAGAGGTCTGGCCAGTCCGTCGGTTGCCAACCCAGCCGTTGGAACGCATCTTCCCGGTAGGCGATCAGGGTTGTTCCCCAGCGGTAGGGCGCAGCCCACACTTCGCCGTTCGGCTGGAGCATCCCCTGGCGATCGCGGCGGACTAGGGCTTGCCACCGTTCCGGGACCTGTGCCCAATGGGTCCAGGGTTGGGGCCGGAGGGGTTGGATGAGTCCTTGGCGAATGGCGGGTGTTAGCCAGTAATCCCCCAGGCTCACGAGATCGGCGGCTCCCTTGGCTCCTGGGCGGGACCCGAACCGTAGCCAAGGGCTGGATGCTGGCTCAGCTTGGGTTTGGACCTGTTGCTGCCACTGTTGCAACTGCTTAAACAGGCCATCCAGTTGGGGCACGGCGGTCAGTTGTAGGTTGGGCCGCTGGCTGAAAAGTTGGGCAGCATGGCGACGAAAGCGATCGGGCAGTTGGGCCGGAATCGATCCCTTCAATGCCTGGACGGTGAGGGCGGCGTTTTCACCCACCTGACACCCACTGAGGCCCTGTTGCAGCAGCAGCCCCGTTGCTGTCATCAGAAATTCCCGTCGGCGCATCACGTTAAGCACTCACCTGGCGGTTTTCGAGGCCAAAGCCGACTAAATTGATCGCCGTCGGCGGGAGTAAGCGGTCGTCGGGCCGTTCGTAGGTGACGATCGTGCGCAGGCGGGTATGGGGGTCAATAAAGCGCATTTGATCCACAGCCACCGATCGCCGGTAGTAGGTTGTCATTTCCAGGGTTTGGCGTGTGGGTTGGTAGGTGAAGCGTCCCGTAATCGCCCCCGCTTCGGAATATCCCTGATCCCGTAAATAGAACCCTGGTAACCATTCCCCACCCCCCGCCGCCGGCATTTGGGCCGCGAGGGGCAACGGGGGCAGGGCCGCATCCAAAGGTTGGGGTTGGACATAGGTCGCGGGAATAAACAGGGCTTGGAGGCTCATGGAAACTTCCTCACCCGTTTCCGACTGGGTATCAAAGGCGATCGCAAACCCTGGGCAATCCTGTTCAATCTGGGCCACACTCGCCGTCAATCGGGCTTTAATCGGGTCATTCACCGCCAAAATTTGTTGCTTTGCCCCTAAGTCAAGGGCCGTCACTCGGAACTCAGTATACGATCGTTCGCTGTCTCCTTTTTGGGTGAAGTGGTAGATCCGTTCCGTGTGCCAGGTTCCCGTACAAGCAGCGAAAAATTCTTGAAAACTCAACATAGCGGTTGTGACCGTTAACAATGGGCGATCGCGTAACAATGGGCGATCGCAGCAGTGGTCTGCGACAGCGATCTCAGGGCAGCCCATTCGACCAGCCCAGATATCGTTATTGTAGGGGGAATCGTCGGGGGGAGTATCAGGGAGATCGTCAAAACAGCGGGTGATGTCCCCCTCTAAGCCGGAAACCGATCGCACGGTTCGTAGTAACGACTTTAGTCGTTGCAGGCTAAAGCCAGCATTACCAACGTACCAGAATGGACTTTGCGGGATACTCGCTCAACCCCCAACAAAACAAGAGGGCAGGCTTAGCCCGTTGGCCTGGGGAAACCAGACACCTCGGTCAACCTGCCCCTAGGGCGGGAATGTTTGCTGGCGAGGGTCTAGCTCAGCAACGCCTTGGCTTTTGCCAGCACGTTATCCACCGTGAAGCCAAACTTCTCCATGCAGAGATTGCCGGGAGCCGATGCCCCAAAGCGATCGATGCCAACCACGGCCCCAGCATCGCCCACATAGCGACACCAGCCAAAGGTCGATCCGGCCTCGACCGCCAGCCGCCTGGTCACAGCCTTGGGCAGAACCGACTCCTTGTAGTCGGCATCTTGCTCGTCGAATAGCTCCCAACAGGGCATGGACACCACCCGGACTTTGGTCCCCGCCGTCCGCAGTTGGGCCGCCGCTTCTACGCACAGATGGAGTTCGCTCCCGGTGCCAATCAGGATCAGGTCCGGGGTGCCCTCGCTGTCGGAGATGATATAGGCCCCCCGACTAACACCCGCGATCGAGGTTTCATCGTAGTTGGGCAGATTTTGCCGCGAGAGGGCAATCACCGTAGGCCGATGACGATTGGCGACGGCGACCTTATAGGCCCCGGAGGTTTCATTGCCGTCGGCAGGGCGGATGACCAGCATATTGGGGATAACCCGCAGGGAGGCGATCGTTTCCACGGGTTGGTGGGTGGGGCCGTCTTCCCCTAGCCCGATCGAGTCGTGGGTCATGACGTAAATCACGCCAATCTCCGAGAGGGCCGCCAAGCGCATGGCAGCCCGCATATAGTCGGCAAAGACCAGGAAGGTGGCGCAGTAGGGAATCAGGCCGGAGTTATGCAGAGCAATGCCATTACAAATCGCCCCCATGCCATGTTCGCGCACGCCAAAGCGCAGGTTGCGGTTGCCGTATTGGCCTTTTTGGAAATCGCCAGAGATCTTGAGTTCCGTCAGGTTAGAGTGGGTCAAGTCTGCCGAACCACCAATGAGTTCCGGTAGGACCGGGGCCAGAGCATTCAGGGTAATTTCCGAGTGCTTGCGGGTGGCGATCGCCTTATCCGCACTGGTGTACTTGGGCAGAGCTTGCTCCCAACCATCGGGGAGGGTCCCCGCCAGCATCCGTTCAAATTCCTTAGCCGCATCGGGGTATCGGGTGCGATAGGTCGCCAGGGTTTCCTGCCATTCCGCTTCCAGGCTAGCCCCCCGCGTCACGGCCTTGCGCATGTGGTCCAGCACATCGGCGGGGATTTCAAAAGGACCGTAGGGCCAACCCAAATTCTCACGGGTGGCCTTGACTTCATCGCCGCCCAGGGGCGCACCGTGGACCCCTGCCGTGTTGGCCTTTTGGGGGGAACCGTAGCCGATCGTCGTGGTGACCTTAATCAGTGAAGGTTTGTCGGTCACTGCCTTAGCCGCTGCGATCGCCGCTGCAATCCCCTTCAGATCCGTATTGCCATCGGGAACATGCTGGACGTGCCAACCATAGGCTTCAAACCGCTTGCCCACGTCCTCAGTGAAGGCAATATCGGTCGAACCATCGATCGAAATATGGTTGTCGTCGTAGAGGGCGATCAGCTTACCCAGGCCCAAGTGACCCGCCAGGGAGCAGGCTTCACCGGAAACCCCTTCCATGTTGCAGCCATCTCCCAGGATGACGTAGGTGTAGTGATCCACCAGGGTGCAGTCGGGTTGATTGAAGCGAGCCGCCAGGTGGGCCTCCGCCATTGCCAGACCCACCGCATTGGCAATCCCTTGCCCCAACGGTCCCGTCGTAACTTCAACGCCAGGGGTTTCAAAGTTTTCCGGGTGACCGGGGGTAGCCGATCCCCACTGGCGGAATTGCTGGATATCCTCCAGGCTCACACTGTCATAGCCCGTCAGATGCAGCAGGGCATACTGCAACATACAGCCGTGGCCCGCTGAGAGGACAAAGCGATCTCGGTTAAACCACTTGGGGTTCTTGGGGTTAAATCGCAGGAACTTGTCCCACAGGACAAAGGCCATCGGGGCCGCACCCATCGGCAGGCCGGGGTGACCCGATTTAGCCTTTTCAACCGCATCGATCGCCAGAAAGCGAATCGCATTAATACAAAGTTCTTCCAAAGATTGGGAGGCAACAACCATAATGATCTACTGTGCGAGGGTTAAGGACAGCACCAACGTGCATCGGGCAGAAAGCATCGGGCAAAAAGCAAGCATTGGGCAGAGACAAGCGGGCGCGACACCCGCGTCACAACCAGCCGTGTATGGCTTCGCAACGCCAGCGATCGGCTCTCTCCACCATTACCATTGACAGGGACCCGCAAGCAAGAATTAGGAGAGACCTAGGCAGTTTTAAAAACCACCGAGATCTGGTTTAGTCAATATATTTCCGGAAGGCCAGGGTGACGTTATGCCCACCAAAGCCAAAGGAGTTGGAGAGGGCCACATTCACAGTTTGGGCACGGGCTTGACCCGCTACATAGTCCAGGTCACAGGCGGGGTCTGGATTTTCCAGGTTGATCGTCGGCGGCACGATGTTTTCCGCGATCGCCATTACCGTGGCGACGGCTTCAATCCCGCCCGATCCCCCCAGCAGGTGGCCCGTCATGGACTTGGTGGAACTGACGGCAATCCGGTAGGCATGGTCTCCCAGTGCCCCCTTAATCGCTGCCGTTTCCGTGGAATCATTGGCGGGGGTACTGGTGCCGTGGGCGTTGACGTAATCCACATCCGTCGCCGCTAGCCCCGCATCCTTGAGGGCCAGTTGCATCGCCCGCGTTGCGCCTTCCCCCGTGGGAGAGGGGGCCGTCATGTGGTAGGCATCACAGGTCATGCCATAGCCGACAATTTCAGCATAGATCCGGGCACCCCGCGCGCGTGCGTGTTCCAGTTCTTCTAACAACAACACCCCCGCCCCTTCGCCCATGACAAAGCCATCCCGATCGCGATCGAAGGGCCGACAGGCATGGGCCGGATCATCATTCCGGGTCGAGAGGGCACGGGCTGAGGCAAACCCCGCTACGGACAAGGGAGTAATCGCCGCTTCTGCCCCGCCCCCCAGCATGGCTTGGGCATAGCCATGTTGCACCAGCCGGAACGCATCCCCGATGGAGTTGGACCCTGCGGCACAGGCCGTCACCGCGCAGGAGTTGGGTCCCTTCGCCCCCACATGGATAGCCGTTAGCCCCGCCGCCATATTGCCAATCATCATCGGCACCATAAACGGACTACAGCGACCGGGACCTTTGGTGAGGTTAATTTCCTGCTGATCCTCCATCACCTTGATGCCCCCTACCCCCGTCCCAATAACCACGCCCACCTGTTCAGCATTCAGGTCATTGATGACGAATTGGGCATCGGCTAGGGCCTGCTGACTGGCGGCCACGGCAAACTGGGCAAACCGATCCATGCGTTTGGCATCTTTCGGGTCCATGAAATCATGGGGGTCAAAGCCTTTGACCTCCCCCGCAATGCGACAGGCATGACGGGCCGCATCGAAGCGGGTAATCGGACCAATGCCGTTACGTCCCGTGCGTAACCCCTCCCAGTAGTCAGCAAGGGTATTGCCGAGGGGAGTGATTGCACCCAGACCGGTGATAACAACGCGCTTTAGCTCCGAACTTGCCATGAATACACAAAAGGTAGAGAACAGGAGGAATTGCCAGTGGCGTGGCCCGACCCAGAGGACGGATGCCTTAGCCCAAATGCCTAGGCAATCTTAGACCGCGACTACAAACCACGACTGCAAACCACAAGTTTAGGCTACAGCGTTTAGGCTACAGCGTTTAGGCCGCGACGGTTAGGCGGCGACCTTGTTGCGGATGTAGTCTACCGCCGCTTGCACGGTGGCGATATTTTCCGCATCTTCGTCCGGAATTTCGACTTCAAACTCTTCTTCGAGGGCCATCACTAATTCCACCGTATCCAGGGAATCTGCACCCAAATCATTGGCAAAACTAGCCTCAGGCGTTACTTCCGCCGCATCCTTACTCAATTGTTCTGCGACAATTTTTTGGACTTTGGCAAAAATCTCATCTTCACTCATGACAATTCCTCAACCCAAGTACAGAAAATCTTCCAAAAGGATGTATTGACAAGCACTCCTCATCTTAGCGGAAAGTGTACCGTGATCGATGCTACCTGCCCGATCTCGCTCAATCTTGCCCAGATCGCTAAGCCCCCCACCGCGATCGCCCGGAGCTAGGGCACACTGGCCCATGCCAACCGATCGCCCTGCTCTCCCTGGCCCTCGCTTTTTGGGGCAACGGGAATCAGCAAGACGATCGACTAGAACCTTGTCTCAACTTGGGTAGATTAGCTCATGCTCCCAAGCACACCCATCCCTCCTTAAACACCGTTGCCGGGGGGGCCTTGCACTGGGTGGGGGGTGGGGTGAGGCAGAAGGGTAACATTGGCAAATGTAGGCACGGGCGATCGTTGCCCCGGCATCATCCGCTCTCTGGGCAATACATGGAGATTAGAAAACGTCGGGACCGGTGCCCGCTGGCCGAGGAAACCGTCCATCCCCGTCCCGGTTGAACCGTATGTTGCGGATGTTTCCCCTGACTGGCCCTGATCCGTCCGGCCCAAGTGACCCATCAGATTGGGGAGCAGGCGGTGAGCGATCGCGGCGGCAGTTATCGTGCCAGGAGCGGCATCCGTTCTAACTGGGGGTTGTGGTCTTTCCCCACAGCAGCGCGAGGAACCTCCCGGTAGTGGGGATTGAGCCAGCATTCGGGCAACCCTTCGTCGGAGGGGAAGATTAGCTCAGCCTTTTCAAAGGTTTCGGGGTCTTGCAATTCTTCACCCGCATGGAAGCGCCCCGTAATCTGCGTGAGACAGGGGTCCCATAAATCTTGTAGGGTCAGCACTTCGACGAGTTGTTGGCTGGGTTGGTGTTTGAGAAACATAACGCCTTCTCCCTTACGAACGCGCAACGGCGGTTTGGCACTGAAGGGGTGAAGGGCGGGAATCGTCGAGGTCTGAGCGTCAGAAACTCACTTCAGAGAATCACTGCACCGCACCGAGGGATCAGTGCCTTACCCCCTCAAGCATGGCACGAATCTCCAGGAATTGTTTGTCATGAACAGAAAAATTAAACATTTTATGGTAAAAACGCAAAAATACTTACCCCAAACCCTGCCTTTTGCCAGTAGAGCCGGGTTCCAGCCAAAGCCTATTGGGGACCGATCGTCTCCATTAGCCCGCCCGGCCAAAATTTTGAATTTTGAATTTTCAATTGTGAATTTTGAATTGATTTCCCCTATGGCCCCTTAGGCTAGTCGCTTCAATTCCCCCTCCAGTTGGGTGACGAGTTCGGCGGCGGTCTCCGATCGCTGCTCGTAACAGGCAGGGGGGGCAGGTTCGGGTTGGAATTGGATCAGTTTAAATTCGCAACTTTGTCCTGGCCCAATGCCCAAGATGAAGACTTCCTGTTCGGGTTTGTGGCCGTTGAGGATACCGATAACTTCTCGCAGTTGGTTATTGACCTGTTCATTGAGGGCCACGATCGCGTCACGGCGGCAGAAGACGAGATGGGGGGTGGGTTCAAAATCAACGGCGATCGTGTCTTGCTCGGCCCCTTGTTCCAAGTGTAAGGCCCAATTCAGGGCAGCAAGAGTGTGCTGCTGGCCACGGACAAAGGCTTCCAATTGTTCGACCCAGGCTTTTTTCAGGGGGCGATTCGCCTGCGATGTCGCGAAGCTATCGGCAGAAGAGGGGTCCCAGCTTGTCATGGGCAATGGTCCTGCGTGCCAGTTCAGTGTGATCTGTCCTAGTCTACTTTATGTGCTGGGACTCCTTTATGGGCTGACTTTATGGGCTGGTTGTTGATGGGGTGCTAGGGCTAGGCGATCGGGGGCTGAGGAGGATTGATGTTCTGTTTAGAGTGATGGATGGTTGACGGAATGATGGACTGCATTAATTGCATGATGGACTGCATTTGTTGATTTCACTCCTAGAGAGCTTTTATGAAGTCCTCCCTCAATGGTTTCCTGGCCAGCTTAGTAAGTCCTCGCTTTGCACCCACGGCATTGCGGGTGGCGATTTTAGTGGGAACGCTGCTGTTTGCGATTAATCATGGGAATGCGCTGGTTAGGGGTACTATGAGCCGCGATCGCTGGATTTCGGCAGCGTTGACCTATTGCGTTCCTTACATTGTCAATATTCACGGCCAGTTTATCAGTATGTCGCGATCGCAAAATTCTTAGCCCAGCGTCAAGCTTAAGTGTATCGCTCTCAATCGGCTCAGCCCAAAGGGTTTACCGATCATCCTAGGACGGTAAACATCAAGCTGCGCAACGTTTCTCCTGCGGAGACGCTGCGCGATCGTAGTAACGACTTTAGTCGTTGCTGGCTAAAGCCAGAACTACAAACTACGCGATCGTAGTAACGACTTTAGTCGTTGCTGGCTAAAGCCAGAACTACAAACTGCGCGATCGTAGTAACGACTTTAGTCGTTGCTGGCTAAAGCCAGAACTACAAACCTTGTGCGATCGGGTGATCACCCCAATTCAGGCTAACCGTCGGATAAATTCCAACGGCAACCCATCGGCATCGGCGAGGAACAGCACCTCATACACGTGTTCACCAATCATTTGTTGTTGGGGTTCCAGCAGCACGGTCAAAGGGGCCAGTTGTTCGGGTTGGGTGGCCACGGCTTGCTCGAAACGGGCGCGGAGGGTTGTCAGCCAAGTGGGCAGGTCGATCGCCGCTTCAGTCAGGTCAAAGGAGAGGTGGTAATACCCCGTATAGTGTTCGTCACTAAAGGCATCCGCCGCTGGCCGGGGCTGGGGAATCTGGATCAATTCAATGCGGCCTCCTAATCCCTCTAGCCAACAGGCTAGGGTATACCCCGTGGTGAAGCGTTCCTGGACCGTAAATCCCAGTTGCTCGTAAAAGGCGATCGCCCGGTGGATATTGGCCGTCCGAATCGAGGCGTGGTGCATGGGGGACTTCGGCAAAATTACTGATAATCACTTACTCGAATAACCGGAAATAGGGATAGCGGGTAGGGGCACCGGGTTCCTTTTCCAGGTCAAAATTGATCACATTCCAGCAGGGTTCCTCCGCCGGATCGGGGCTGAAGTCCACGGGCAGGCCATACAGGCGGGGTTTGACCACATCCCCCTGACCCCGCCAAGGCGTACTGCGATCGAGGTAAGTGCTGATCAAATCCCGGTAGCGTTGGGCAATGATGACGCGGGTGGCCTTATAGCCCTGGGTATAGAGGCGATCGAGGGCCTCGTGGATTTCAAAACGGATGCCATCGGGATGGGTATGTTGGCGATACCATTCATCCTGCCAGCGCCGCCAGTGCCGCCCTGACTGAAGGTGGACCAGTTCCTCTGTCTGCGGATTCACTTCAAAGGCCCCATGACGCGGACACAAATAGGTATCCGTCAGGGTTAGGGCCGGAATCGTCTGGCGACAGTGGGGACACTGAATGTCTGGGCCAAAGATGGGGTATTGCTGGAGGGCTAGGTTCATTGGTTGGGCAGGCGTAAAGCGTCACCGACTTCCACTCGATCAGTGCCAGCCCTATTATAACTAGGGAACCCTGGCTCTAAGCGTTAAGGATGGAGGATTTCTCTGTGACCGTTGGTGCCCATCATCCCAGTTTTGATCATTCCCACGGGGCCGATCGCGATCAGCCGTCCCCCTCTGGCTGGTCTGTGTGTTTAGATACTCCGGACTGTTCCCAGGCGGCCTTTGTGGCGGCCACGGCAACGGTTGTGGGTCAAGTGACCCTAGGGGCCGGGGCCAGCATTTGGTATGGGGCAGTGGTACGCGGGGATGTCGAGCGGATTGACATTGGGGCCAATACCAATATTCAGGATGGGGCCGTGATTCATGGCGATCCGGGCCAGCCCACGATTCTCGGTAACCATGTGACCGTAGGGCATCGGGCCGTGATCCACAGTGCCCAGCTTGAGGACGGGTGTTTGGTCGGGATGGGTGCGATCGTCCTCAATGGGGTACGGATTGGCACCGGTAGCATTGTGGGTGCGGGGGCCGTGGTGACCAAGGATGTCCCCCCCCACACGCTGGTTATGGGAATGCCTGCCAAACCCGTGCGTGAGGTCACCGCTGCCGAAGCCGCCGATCTAGTTGCACACGCCCAGCAGTATCAGCAGTTGGCGCTGGCCCATGCAGGCAAACGTGGCTAATAGTCTGGCGATCGTCCTGCTGTTATTGCCGGGTGGATGCCTGACTAGTGGGCCATTGCGGCATAACGACCAATCCTTCCTACCAAAGAGCCGGGATCGCTTCCTGGGCTGGACCTTGATAGGTGGCCAACGGGACAAATGCTAACACGCCGCTACCGGCTTCGGTCTCATAGGTCAGATGCAAATGACCTTGGGGGGTAATCGCATAGGTTTTAACCCCACTCAGGGCCATGAGGAATTGACCTTCTTGCTGGGAGATCGGGTCGGCACAAGCCTTCATCGTGGTGGCGGCTGGCCCCAGTTCCAGGTTGGCCCCTTCGGTCGTAAATGAGGTCGTGTAGTTGTTACAGCCAGTTGAACCGGATAGCCGATCGCCCATAAAGTTAGCTGTGACCTGCGTACCCGCGACGGGCGGGGTGAGCTTAGCCTCGTCGCCCCAACCCAACAGTACCCATTCCCCTTGTAATGCGGTGGATACTTGGGCCACTTCCAAGGCGGTTTCGGCAGCGATCGCGGGTGAAGCCAGGGGATAACTGCCGAAGACGGGTAAGGCAAGCACCAGGGGCAAGACGAGTGATTTCATGGTTTTCTAACTGGGATGAATAACAATAATTAACTGCGATCGGGGTGATCATTGGGGTGATCGTGGATCGTGACGCAATCACTAGACTGGATAATCTAGAGATACTGTACCACTCCGAATCGAGGATCAAAGCCGATTCATCCCTCGTTAGCTACCCACCGCACCTATCCCGGCTCCTGATTCATCAGGGGGATAGACGATTGGGATCAGGGTACCCTCGCCATCGTTTGCCCTTTAATCATTCTTTAATGATCCTTCGGTCCTCGTCTAACGCTCACCGATCGCTGCCTGATCTTCTAGCGTCATTACTCCATCGTCTGGAGAGATTGTTTCTGGCGAAATGTGACCATTCGGATAGATAAAAAAGATCGTTTCGCCCCCGGCGGTAACACACTGGCGTTGGCAGGGCAGGCGATCGCGATCACTCAGCTTGGTGTTGGGGTTAGCATCAGCGCTCGTCATCATAGTTACTCATCAGAATTGCTTGGTTACTTTTCCAGTATGCGAATCGAATTTTAGATATCCGGTAAAGTTTGTGTGTAGCTTTCGTCAAGATTGCTGCCCTCAGTCGGCACGATTTTCTCCTGGGGAGGCCCTAGGCAAACGTAGTCCCCCCCTGTTGCATCACTTCTAAATAAATATGCTCTAGGCGAACCGGTTGACGGGAAACGCCATCTAGGGGAATCCCTTCAAATTGAGCCAAAATTTCGGCCAAGTCCAGGGGTTTGGGTAACCAAAAAGCCAGGTCCCGGCCATAGCGTCGGTGGGTACCACGCGTTTCCCATATACCTTGTTGAGTCCAGCAATTTCCAGCATTTTCCCCATTGCCTATCCTTCTCAGCCTGTCCTGATTCTGGTTGACGCTAGAGCCTATACTCTTTTATGCTTGTTACTTTCATGCTTGTTAGAGTCGGCGCTCTACTTGCAACATTCGTTTATAGGACAACCAACCCATCCCAATCATCACCACCGAAAAACTGGTTAAGAAGATGAAATGCCCGCGAATTTCCGAGAAGGTACTTCCTTCCGCCACAATGTTCGTTAAGGCTTCATTCATGTGGTAAACCGGGTTGTATCGGGCCAGATCCAGCAAGACTTGAGGAAAGATAGAAGTTGGCATAAAGGCACCGCCCAAAATGAGTAGGGGCACACCAAAGGCAGCGACTAAAGTATTCACATCTTCTGTGCGGCGGGCCAGTTGCGTTCCCAAAATAAAACCAACACCGACATAGCCGACAATACTCAACCCAATCACCAACATGGCCAACCCATAGGAGCCTTGGAAACGTGCCCCTAAGGCAAAAGCTGCCACACCCACTAGGAGCGTTTGTCCGAGGGCGATCGCGCTATGGGCTAAACTAATCCCCAAAAAATAGGAGACCCCACTGAGGGGGCTGAGGAACAAGCGTTTGAGGGTGTGTTGCTCGCGCTCAGCAACCACGGTGGCCACACTGCCCCCTAAACAACTAAAAAACAAGGCTGCCCCCACTAATGTGGCGGGAGCAGACCATTCCAAGGCTTCGCCCAACGTCAAGGGTTCCGGTAAAGCGGTTTTCGAGCGTTCGGCAAGGATCAGGCCATTCAAAATCAACACCGAGAGGGGGAATATGGCCCCAAAAATCAAACTCCACTTGCGTCGGCCTAACTCAGTTAAAATGCGCCGTGCCACGGCAAGGGTTTCGTACCAATACTTCATTGCGATCGCTCATGCCAATTGGGTCATTATAAAAGTTATCCAGCGATCGGCGGGAAAAGGTTGGGGAACCTCCCACCCAGCAATGGCCGACGGTTTAACCCCTGGGAAGATGCTAGCAGCGGATCGGCAGCCTCTCCATTGGGCAGGGCTAGCCTCATCCCCCCAGCGCTCCTCCCAGCACCAGCACACTACAATGGGAAGCGGGTTGCTCCCCTTGCTGCTTTGCGATCGCCATGCGCCTGCCCCGTCTCCTTACCCTACTGGTTGGTCTCAGCTTCATCCTGGGGATGATGATCTGGCTGATCGAATCCCTGCGGCAACTCTTTTGGCAGGTGTCCTATACCTCGCCGCTCCTAAGTAACCTGCTGATTCTGCTCCTGATCGCCATTTTGGCCATCTTCGTGGGTGCTTTTCTCTACTACCTCTGGCAGTTCCAGAAATCCCCCACCCAGGGCCGTAAACGCCGCCTGCGCCCCAAGGTGCCCACGGTGAAAAAGGAAGCCGCCGAGGAAACCCTACGGGCGGTCCAGCAACAGGTCCACCAGATCCAGGATGAAGTGTCCCGGCAGAGCTTGTTGGCCCGATCGCGCTCCCTGGAAGCCAACCTCAGCCGCGATGAACTCCAGGTCGTGGTATTTGGCACCGGGTCCGCTGGGAAAACTTCCTTGGTGAATGCCCTGATGGGGCGGATGGTGGGCCAGGTCAGTGCGCCGATGGGGACGACGACCACGGGGGAAACCTATCGCCTTAGTCTCAAGGGGGTGGGCCGCCAAATTCTGCTCACTGATGCGCCCGGTATTCTGGAAGCGGGGATGGCTGGGAGCGATCGCGAACAGATTGCCCGTCAATTGGCCACGGAAGCCGATCTGCTCCTGTTTGTGGTCGATAATGACCTGCGTCAGTCGGAATATCAGCCGTTGCAAACCCTCGCCGCGATCGGTAAGCGATCGCTCCTAGTCCTCAATAAGTCTGACCTGTATACCGAGGCGGATGTGGACGTGCTGCTGGCCCGGTTACGGGAACGGGTACGCAGTGTGGTGCATCCCCTGGATGTGGTAGCGGTGGCGGCCAACCCCCAAGCTGTTCGGTTAGAGAATGGCGATGTCTTCCGACCGGAACCGGAACTCACACCTTTATTGCGTCGGCTGGCCGCTGTCCTGCGGGCCGAGGGGGAAGACTTGATTGCCGATAATATTTTGCTCCAGTCCCAACGGTTGGGGGACGAAGCCCGCCAGTTGATCGATCGGCAACGCCGTCGCCAGGCGGACAAAATTGTGGAGCGGTTCCAGTGGATTGGGGCGGGGGTGGTGTCGGTCACGCCGTTACCGGTGGTTGATCTGTTGGCCACGGCAGCGGTTAACGCCCAGATGGTGGTTGAAATTGGCCAGGTCTATGGCTGCGAACTTAATATGGAACGGGGGCGGGAGTTGGCCCTCTCTTTGGCGAAGACTTTAACGAGTCTGGGGATTGTCAAGGGCGCGATCGAACTGCTGTCCACGGCCCTGCAACTGAACCTCGGCACCTTCCTGATTGGACGGGCAATCCAGGGCATCACCGCCGCCTATTTAACCCGAATTGCCGGGAAAAGTTTTATTGAATATTTCCGCCAGGATCAGGATTGGGGGGATGGCGGCATTACCGAGGTGGTGCAGCGCCAGTTCCAGTTGAACCGCAAGGATGAGTTCGTCCAGTCCTTTGTCCAGGATGCAATCGCGCGGGTGATCGAACCCCTCCGCCTAGAATTCCCAGAGCAGTTCACCCCAGCGCTAGACCCCCTGGATCACCCAGAAACGATGCCCAGCCCCCGATCGTTGGACCGCACCGCCGCACCCCTGACCTCGGATAGTCCTCTGGAAATTCCCTTGAAACCGCTCAAACAACCGGCTCCTGCCGATGACAAGTGGGATTGGTAAAGCGCATCTCAATACATCGATACAATAGTGAACGATCGTTCAGCCACCGCCTATGACCGCCCCCACTAACCTAGAGACCAACCAATCTGCTCCGTTCCCGGCCCCGCCCGCCCCCGCTGATCCGCTGGATGAGTTGCCCGATGAGGTCGAAATGTCGATCTTTGAGCATCTGGAAGAACTGCGGATGCGGATCTTTTACTCGCTGATCGTGGTGGTGGGTGCAATCGTGGTTTGTTTTGTTGGGGTCAAGCCGATCGTGCAATTGCTTCAGGCCCCAGCCCACGGCGCTAAGTTTCTGCAACTTTCGCCAGGGGAATTTTTCTTCACTTCGCTGCGGGTGGCAGCGCTGACGGGGGTGCTCCTCAGCAGTCCGTTTATCCTGTACCAGATCATTCAGTTTGTGTTACCGGGCCTAACCCGACGGGAGCGACGATTTTTGGGACCGATCGTATTGGGGTCCAGTGTCCTGTTTGTGGGTGGGTTAGTCTTTGCCTACTTACTGTTAATCCCCGCCGCGTTGAATTTCTTTATTAGTTATGGGGCGGATGTGGTAGGCCAACTCTGGTCTTTTGAGCGCTATTTTGATTTTGTGTTGCAATTGTTGTTTCTAACGGGCCTCGCGTTCCAAGTGCCGGTTATCCAGGCACTCTTGGGCTTACTGGGAATTGTCTCGTCACAACAAATGCTGCGGGGCTGGCGCATGGTGGTGCTGGGGGCGTTGATCCTGGGGGCTGTGATTACACCATCGACAGACCCGATTACCCAGAGTTTACTGGGGGGGGCTGTTTTAGGGCTATATTTTAGTGGGATTGGTATGGTTAAGTTGTTGGGGAAGTGAGGCGATTAAATTATCTATGAATTTAGTTGGATAATTTTTGATTTTTCACCACTAAGGCACAAAGGACACGAAGATTCACGAAGGGGTGGCTACTCTGCGCCCTCAGCGCTGGCAAACTGGGCAAAAGTGGCTCGATCGCCCTGCCAGACGAATACGTTGAATGGGGGTGCCACACACGCGGCAATCCTGGCCCGTCCGCCCATAGACCTTGGCCTCGCCACCGTAATTACCGTTCACCCCCGCCACGCTGCGAAAATCGCTAATGGTTGTCCCCCCAGCCTGAATCGACGCTTCGAGAACTGCCAGGATGGCTTGCTGGAGACGCTGGATCTGGTCCGGCTGAAGACGGGCACAGGGGGTTGTGGGGTGAATCCCGCTAATAAATAGCGCCTCATCGGCATAGATATTGCCCACCCCGGCCAGGAGGGTCTGATCCAGCAAGGCACTCTTAATGGGTCGTTGCCGCCCTCGGAACTGGTCCTGAAGATAGGCAGCGCTAAAGTCTGAGGAAAACGGCTCTGGTCCCAAGGCTTGTAACCCTGTTATGCACGACTCCGGTGGCCGATCGGGCGACACCCACCAAACCCGGCCAAAGGTGCGGCTATCGACAAACCGAAGGTCCTGACCACTGGCAAAGTGAAAGCAGACGCGGGTATGGGTCAGTAAGGGGGCCTCCCTCGGTACCCAAAGCAATTGCCCCGTCATGCGCAAATGTACCCCCAGCCAACCAGCGGCGATCGTCGCTCCAGCTTCCCCCTCCTTTGGGGGCCAAGGGGCCTGTTGGGGCCAAGGGGCCTGGGATGAGGCAGCCCGGTGTGAATAAGCGTGAAGGGAATGACTGACCGGTAATACGGTCGATTGGGCGGGTAGAGGGACTGTAAGAGGGACGGCAGCAGGACGCGCTAGCTCACCCAGCAGGTATTTGCCCCGACGTTGCCAAGACAGGATCACACACCCCGTAATCCCCTGCCAAAATTCAGCCACAGATGCCGGAGAGGCGATCGTCCGTTCCAGGAAAACCGCCCCTCCCATAATGACCTGTCCCCGCGTTACCTGGTTGAGGCCCCGCTTGACGGTCTCAACCTCGGGCAGTTCGGGCACAGCTTATTTCTTACCCTTGGGGGCAGAAACTTCGACGAGTTCGTCTTCAGCAAAGTTGTTGGTGTTAACACCCCCCGCGTTCCCACTAAAGCCGTTGTAGTTCACCCCATCGAAGCGAACAATCACCGGATAGCGGATACCGCTGGTGTCTACTGAGACAACCGTGCCCACATCGTTGTACCAATAGGACTCTTTGCGGAGAACCCGAACCTTAGAACCACGTTGAACCATGAGTGCTTTCCTTGTATATGATTCAAAACGTTAACCAACCGGTTAACCAACCAGTTAGTTGTTCTCAAGCGTACTATCCTGACCGTCGCTCTAACGCACTCGGAATTTTAAGTTTTGTGACTAAATCCGTTCGCTCTAGCATAGCCAAATCTAGGCAGGACCAGCAATCCAGCCGCACGGGTGCTCTCACAGGTGACGGGGGCGATCGCTCGTGGCTACCCGCAGGGCCGCGATCGCGGGTTAACCCCCAGCCCTTCAGGTTCGAGACCAGGCCCTAACTCATCCGTGAACTTCACTACCCAGCAGTCTCGGCCCCTTCCCCAACCGCCTTAATCACCTCGACCCCATTTTCCTCCAGGATGACCACTGGGCCAGGGAATTGGGTGGCATCAATCCGCTTCACCAACACCTGTCCATTAGCCACCCGCTGTCCGGCCATCACGTAGCGGCTCGTGGCCTCGTTAGGAGCCTGGATAATCGCACGGGGAATATCCCCCACCTGGACAACTCCCGTCACCTCGACGGCTCTGGCTAGGTCAGGTTGGGGCATCGGCGGGACAATGGGAGACGTACCCACTCCCCCCGGTCCGCCGGGGGAACCGGGCATTCCTGGGGTCGGAAACGCGGGTGGTATGGGAGCTGTGCCCCCGCCATTGGGCGCAGGGGGTTCCGGGATGACCGGTCCCGGTGGCGGTGGTGGTTGGGTGACTGAAACTTGAATACCCACGGTTTGGGTGGTGGCAAAGGGATCAGCCCGACCAGCCCGAATTTGCTGGAGCCGCTCGACCGGATTCACCATTGGCACCAATCCCTCAATACCTGCACTCGCCGGAGCCACCACTGGCTCAGCAAAGGGAACGGCGGGGGCGGGCGCAGGCGCAGCGGGGGCGGGCGCAGCAGGGGCAGCGGGTGAAGGGCTGGCTGTGGCTGTTTCGTCGGGAATTTCTTCGATCGGCGTACAGGCGGCGGTCGTGACCACTGTTAGCGTACTGATCAGACCCATGATCACACGGTGTGAACGCATAACCACTCTTCTCCCAGATGAAACGTCTGAACCCGGTTTCAGCAACCCCAGCGATCTCGCCAGCCCCCACCGGGCCAATAGCCAACCCAGTTTGTGGGGTAGGCAGCCTGCGATCGGCTCTCCGATCCGGAGGCCTAAACCCTTGCGCCAAGATTAATCTCCTAGCAGGCTCTTGACAGGTTGTCAAAACCAGTTACTATAGACAATTCTAGTCTGAGGCGGCGGCGTTAGTCATCCGCACCCTTCATAATTTTCTTCAGGGCTTCCAGACCTCGCTTGACATGGCGGGATACCGTCACCGAACTCACCCCTAGGCGTTCTGCGGTTTCCTTTTGGGTGAGGTCATAGAGGAAGACAAATTCCAACACATCCCGGGTGCGGGCCTCCACCTTGGCCAAGGCTTGCTGGAGACGGATGCGATCTTCCTGGGCCAATTGGAAACTGCGGCAGCGATTGTCCGGGATTAGCTCCCCTAGGGAAGTGGTGCCCTCCACCTCATCCCGCACCGGCGCATCTAGACTGAGCAAGGCCCGATTCTGGTTGGCCAGCTTGATCTCTTGCCATTCGGTTAGGGAAATCTCTAGCGCCTCAGCAATTTCCACATCACTCGGATGGCGACCAAGGTCCTGCTGCAATGCTTGGGCGACCCAGACCGCTTGCCGTTGCAGGGCGACCCAACGCCGGGGGATACGCATGGGTGATCCCTTGTCCCGGAGATAGTGCTGAATCTCGCCCCGAATGTAGGGAATGGCAAAGGAGCTAAAGGCATGACCCCGGGCCATGTCAAACCGCTCGATCGCCCGCATCAGGCCAATGCAGCCCACTTGCACCAGATCCTCGTAGCTTTCGGTGCATTGGTTGAGCCAGTGGTGCGCCTCCCGTCGGACTAACCCGTAGTTTAGATGGGTTAGCCGGTTCCGCAACTCAGGCGAGGGTGAAGCTTGGTACTCGCGCAGCAATTGCAGGGTTTCGTTTTTAAGATCGCTGGTCACGGCACTGGAAACGACACTAGGCATGGCAAACCCCAGATCTCTTATTTTACCTAACAATTAAGCTTAGTGGCATCTTCGTCGGTTTGAATGCGTTAAAGACGCTGTTACCCTGCACCCTGCGTTGGGAACGCTTGCTTCAAGAACACTAGGGGCGCGATCGCCGTCTGGCCATAGCACCACTCCTGCCCGCGATCGCCGTGATTGTGTTCTGGTTGCTCCCTGATGAATTGGGGTCCCTATTAAGGGGTCCCTATTATTGAATACCATGCTTAATGACTCGACTTAGCCAGCTAAGCAGGGAGTTTATGCAATCTTCATTACAGAGTAGACAGATTACTTGACGAACCTCAACAGCGTTTTCACGGAAGTTCATAAAGCGGGGGGGATTAGGCTCGCTGATCAGGGAAATCTGCGGCGGGATCAGGCAATGCGATCGCTGGGTGGGTCCAGCATAGTTGCTAACTCAGCGATACTCAGGGTTTCGTAGGGTTCAAAGGGTTGGTGAATCCAGGGGTTATCGGCAAACTCATGGACATAGTAGTCCGGTTTGATCACCGAGCAATGCTTGTACCACAGGACAGCGGTTCGCATTTCGTCAATATAGAAGCCATACTGGCGATCGAGCCAGGTTAGGGTTTTTTGGAGGGTTACCCCAGAATCGACCAGATCATCCACCACCAGCACCCGACTGCCCAGGTTGGCTGTGGTCATGGTGAGGTCGCGGCCAAAGGTGATCGACCCTCGCACCTGATTGTTGGGACCGCCATAGGAAGCCGTGGCTAAAATGGCTAGGGGTTGCCGAAACAGGCGCGAGAGAATATCCCCCACGCGCAGGCCCCCCTTGGCTAGACACACAATTTGGTTAAATGCCCATTGGGACTGGTGAATCTGGATCGCTAGGGCTTCGATCGTGCGGTAATAGTCTGACCAGGACACGTAAAAATCGGACATGGCATTGGACATGGCAAGGGGAAAGTCAAGGACAGGGGGCCGGTCAGGGGTGACACGGTTGGGAATGAGGATACCCTAGGGGGCAGTGCGATGGGGTTTCGATGCCCTAAAGTACGATCGTTTCCTAACGCGGTAAGCCATCATGTCTGATCCCTCGGTTGCTGACGCGACCCCCATGCCCTCTGAAAAGCTCAGTCTCAGCACCAAACTGGCCTATGGGGCCGGGGATCTGGGACCGGCGATCGCGGCCAATATCCTGATCTTTTTCCTGTTCATTTTCCTGACGGAGGTGGCGGGCCTGCCAGCGGGGGTGGCGGGTAGTATCCTCTTGATTGCCAATATTTGGGATGCGATTAATGATCCAATGGTGGGGGTGCTGACCGATCGTACCCGCACCCGCTGGGGACGGCGGCGACCCTGGATTCTCTTTGGGGCCATCCCCTTTGGCCTGACCTTTATTGCCCAATGGATTGTGCCCTTTCCCAGTCAAACCGGTTGGCTGGTGGCCTACTACATTGCGATCGCCCTACTGTTCAATTCCTTTTACACCGCCGTCAACCTGCCCTACACGGCCCTGACCCCCGAACTCACCCAGGACTACGACGAGCGGACCAGTCTCAATAACTTTCGCTTTGCCTTCTCCATCAGCGGCAGTCTGCTGTCAGGGGTGTTGCATCCCATTATTCTCGATCGCTTTGCCGATAACCCGCCCCTGGGCTGGTTCGTTGCTAGCCTGATCTGGGCCGTGCTGGCCGTGATCCCCCTGTTTTGGTGTTTCTTCGGGACCCGCGAACGGTATACCAGCGACAGTGAAACCCTCCCGATTCTGCGCCAGTTCCAGATCGCCCTCCGCAATCGGCCTTACCTGTTCGTGGTGGGCATTTATCTCTTCTCCTGGCTGGCGGTGCAGGTGACGGCCAGTATTATCCCGGTCTACATCCGTTTCTGGATGGGGTTGCCGAATGCCTGGACCGGATTCACTATTCTGGCAGTACAGGGAACCGCGTTGATCATGTTGTTTGTCTGGAACCAAGTCAGCCGTCGCACGGGCAAGAAACTGGTCTATGGGTTGGGGATGGGTTGCTGGCTGCTGGCGCAAATCGGCTTGTTTACCCTCCAACCGGGTCAGCAGGTGCAAATGCTGGTGCTGGCCGTCATGGCAGGCGTGGGGGTCTCGACGGCCTATCTGATCCCCTGGTCGATGGTGCCCGATGTGATCGAACTGGACGAGTTGCAAACGGGACAGCGGCGGGAAGGTATTTTCTATGGTCTGATTTCCCTGTTGCAAAAAATTGGGCGGGGGCTGGGGCTGTTCCTGGTGGGGCAGGCGTTGGAGTGGGCCGGTTACCAGGGGACGTTAGCGGTACAACCGGAGAGTGCCTTACAGGCGATCCGGATCGCGATCGGTCCCATGCCCGCCATCTACCTGATCTTGGGAGGCGTTCTGGCCTACTTTTACCCCCTGACGCGGGAGGTCCATGCGGAAATCCTGCTGCAATTGCATGAGCGCCGTCGCCAACAGCCAGATATCTCCCAAGACTAACCCCCACAAGGATATCGCCACCCGGAAAATCCTCAGAGTACCCCCACTGAACTATCACTTATGGGAATACCGCCCGCCGGAATATCGCAAAATTAAGCTAGGGGGATCACGATCCAGCCCCCACGCACATCACGGAGAAAGCCAGACATTCATGCGTTTGCTGATCAGTAACGACGATGGCATTTTTGCAATGGGCATTCGGGTCCTTGCCAACACCTTGGCGGCAGCAGGTCACGAGGTCATGGTGGTTTGCCCCGATCGCGAGCGATCAGCCACGGGACACGGCCTCACCCTGCATAAGCCGATTCGGGCGGAGGTGATCGAGTCGATTTTTCACCCATCGGTGACCGCTTGGGCCTGTTCCGGCACCCCGTCCGACTGTGTGAAGTTGGCGATCGGTGCCCTCTGTGATCCCCTGCCCGATTTTGTGCTGTCGGGCATTAACCACGGGGCTAACCTGGGCACCGATATTCTCTACTCTGGGACGGTCTCGGCGGCGATGGAGGGGGTGATTGAGGGGGATATTCCCAGCATTGCGCTGAGTTTGGCCAACTATCCCCAGGCGGCGGCAACGATCCCAGCGGCAGCCCCCACGGCAACGCTTCCCTTTCAACCCGCCGCCCACTTTGCCCTGTCCCTGGTCCAATACCTCCAGCGGCACCCCCTGCCAGAAGCCCTGCTGCTCAATGTCAATATCCCCGCCCTCCCTGCTGAGAAAATTGCCGGGGTAACGATCGCCCGCCAGTGCAAACGGCGTTATCGCAACTTATTTGAAAAACGGCTTGATCCGAGGGGCAAAACCTATTACTGGCTAGCAGGCGAAATTATTGAAGAGCAGGAAATGCCCTCGCAACAGGCGGAAACCCTTGCCCACTTGCCCATCGACGTGCGGGCGATCGCGCAGCATTTCATCACCCTCACGCCCCTGAGCCTCGATCTCACCCTACCGAGCCAATTTGAACTCCTGCAAACTGCCCTCCCTCATTTGGGGGAAAAGCTCCACTGGTCGCCGCCTGAGGCTGATCCCGATCCCGATCCTGGGACCTACTAGCCCGTTCGCCAACCCCAGTCAGGAAAATTTCGTCAGTTCCCGGATCTGCACTCGAAAATTTGCTATATGATGGGAGCAAGATAACCACGCCAGTGGAAGATCCCCACCCCCCAGACTCGTGTTAGTTTGGTTGCTAGCATCTGCTAAATTCCACTCGAATAGCTCCTGATTGCGATGGAAGCTCCAGAAACAGTCTTTACGGCTATTCCTGCGGATCAGCTTCGGCGATCGACCGTCCCAGGTTTGGTGAGTAAGGATAGGGTAAGCTTTGCGACCAATGCCTGAGGAAATCCTGCAATAACACCCATGATTGACATGCGAGATCACTTCTCAGTTCACTTCTGGGGCGTCAGGGGAAGTATACCCTGTCCGGGTCCTGAGACAGTTCGTTACGGCGGTAATACCCCCTGTGTTGAGATGCGCGTGGGGGGACATCGGCTCATCTTTGACGGGGGAACGGGGCTACGGGTACTGGGTCAAGAGTTGCTACGACAGATGCCCGTTGAGGCACATATGTTCTTTACCCACTCCCACTGGGACCATATCCAAGGTTTTCCGTTCTTTGTCCCCGCCTTTATCAAGGGCAATCGTTTCCATATCTACGGGGCGAAGGCACCCAATAACGCTACGATCGAGCAACGCCTGATTGATCAAATGCTGCACCCCAACTTTCCGGTGCCCCTACGGGCGATGGGGGCAGACCTTCAATTTCATGATATTGAGGTAGGCGAGACGATTCAGATCGAAGATGTGCGGGTGGAAAGTGCGCTCCTCAACCATCCTGGCGAGGCAGTGGGCTATCGGGTCAGTTGGCAGGATCATGTCGTGGCCTATGTGACTGATACGGAGCATTTCCCCAATCTGCTGGATGAGAACGTGATCAAGTTGGCGCGTCATGCCGATGTTCTGATCTACGATGCCACCTATACGGACGAGGAATACTACGCCGAAAAGACCAGTAAGGTGGGCTGGGGCCATTCGACTTGGCAGGAGGCGGTGCGTATTGCCGAGGCTGCGCAGGTTGAGCAATTGGTGATCTTCCACCATGATCCCCTCCATAATGATGAGTTTCTCGATCAAATTGGCAATCTGGTGGCGAAACATTTTCCTAATAGCTTGATGGCGCGAGAAGGGTTGGAAATCCGCTTGGCTCCCTCGCGGGCCGCTGTCCATCCCCAGTCTGAACTCCTAACAGTTGAAAGCTCCTGAGCCGTAGCCCCCCATTTGTGTCAAACTGTAAAGCGTGTGGGTTACTGCGTCACTGACTACGGTTTTAACGCCGACGGCGATCGCCCTCGGTAATTTTGATGGCGTTCATCGCGGGCACTGCCAGGTCATTCGGCCAGTGCTGCCCCGATCGCCCCTGCATCAGACAAGGGCGGCCAATGAAGATGTGGGGTTAACGCTGGGGGGAGAACCAGCCTGGGAGAAGTCGGACGATGCCCTGGCGACACCGACCAGTCCACCCTACCCAACCGTGGTGACCTTTGATCCCCATCCCCAAGCTTTCTTCAGTCAAGTCGATCGGCCTCTGATTACCCCGTTAGCGGAAAAACGCCTGCTCCTACAAGCGATGGGGGTTGCCCAACTGGTTCTATTGCCCTTCGATCGCCACCTGGCGAGCCTCTCCCCAGCCGCCTTTGTCGAAACGATTTTGATCCAGCGCCTCCAGGCCCGCTATATCAGCGTGGGTGAGGATTTTCGCTTTGGGTGCCAACGGGCGGGGACTGCGTTGGATCTACGCCAATTGGCGGCACCGTATGGAGTGACCGTGACGATCGTGCCCAATCAAACCTGTCAAGATCAGCGCATCAGTAGCTCCATGATTCGGACGGCCCTAGCGGCGGGGGATATTCCCCAGGCCAATCACTTGTTGGGGCGACCCTACCACCTCTGGGGAACCGTGGTTGCAGGGCAGCAGTTGGGACGCACGATCGGGTTTCCCACGGCCAATCTTCAGGTGGATGCAGCCAAGTTCCTCCCCCGACAGGGGGTTTACAGCGTTTGGGTGTGTCCAACCAATGCGATCGGAGAACCCTTATCCCAACACCGATACGCCGGGGTCATGAATATTGGGTGCCGCCCAACGGTGGAGGGTCAGCAGCAAACGATCGAGGTGCATTTGTTAGATTGGTCTGGGGATCTCTATGGCCAAACCCTGCGGGTGGACCTAGAGGCATTCCTGCGCCCGGAGCAGCGCTTTGCCAGTTTAGCCGATCTGACGGCTCAAATTCATGCGGATTGTCAGTCGGCACGGGCGATGTTGTTGGGGCCAGTCGCATGAGCGGGTGTCGGGCCTTGGGCATCGAAAATCGAAAATGGGCAAGGGGTTAATCCCTCGACGAATCGGCGCCGCCACGGTTCACATCGGCGGTTTCTTGCAAGTTGTTTATGACGTTATGGGTCGGATTTTATGAGAGAGCGCATTGAGCAACTGACGGCGAACCTGAACCGCACGATCGTGGGTAAAACCGATTCGATTCGCCTGGTTTTGGTGGCGTTGCTGTCGGGGGGACACGCCTTGCTCGAAGATGTGCCGGGGGTGGGGAAAACCTTGCTGGCCAAGTCCCTGGCGAAGTCGATCGCGGGTAAATTTCAACGCATTCAATGTACGCCCGACCTGTTGCCGACGGATATGACCGGGACCAATGTCTGGAATCAGCAGAGTAGCGAGTTTAAGTTTTTACCGGGGCCGATTTTCACCAATGTGCTGTTAGCGGATGAGATCAACCGGGCGACCCCCCGTACCCAGTCGGCGCTGCTGGAGGTGATGGAGGAGCAACAGGTGACCGTCGATGGCGTTTCGCGGCGAGTGCCCCATCCGTTTTTTGTGATTGCCACCCAGAACCCGATCGAATACCAGGGGACCTTCCCCCTGCCGGAAGCCCAGATGGATCGGTTCATGCTATCCCTATCCCTGGGCTATCCCACGGAGGCGGAAGAGATGGAGATGCTGAAACACTGGCAGTCAGGGGTGACGGTAGCGGATCTGACCCCCTGCATCACGCTAGAGGAGGTGGAGGCATTGCAACAGGCGGTGCGCCAGGTGCGGGTGGAGGAGAGTGTGCAGCAGTACATTCTTAACCTGGTGCGATCGACACGGGAGGACGAGGAAATTACCCTGGGGGTGAGTCCACGGGGAGCAGTGGCCTTGCAGCGATCGACCCAAGCGTTGGCCTTTTTGGCGGGGCGCGAGTTTGCCCTGCCCGATGATGTGAAGTTTCTGGCCCCCTATGTGTTGACCCATCGGTTGATCCCGGCGGGGGGGCGCAAGGCACATGGGATTATCGATCGTCTGGTGCATTCGGTCCCCGTCCCCTAGCATTCGGTTACTGAACTCATCAGCCATACCGCAGTGGCACCCGCCTGCCTTGGGGCTGAATGAACAAGATGGGCGGGTTCTGCCTCCCCCGCCCCTAGCTTTTAAACCGTCGAACTCGCATCAAAAATTAAGTTTTTCTGACCTCAAAACGGATCGTTTTTACATAAGTTTGCATTCTAGCTGCTACCCAGAAGTGTTGAATGACAGCAAACATGTTGCAAAAATAGCCTCTAATCGTGTAAACTAGAGGCTATAAAAATCATAATACTATTAGTATGATGATATCAAACTTTCCTGAGATTGTCAAAAAGCATCTGGGTCACCTCGCCACAGATGACTATCCCGTCCTCAACAGTTTTCTGTTTGTTTCAATTTGGCTCTCCTTTGTTTTGGATCA
>OGCL01000372.1_pt1 | contig 49528 bp, 30 predicted proteins | sample 1570041 | NCBI WGS metagenome assembly OGCL01 (sample SAMN06266162, study PRJEB24511) | hot springs metagenome | isolation source: Hot spring water | place: South Africa: Limpopo | collected 2015-06-22 | reverse complement strand
AGCGGGGGAGGGCCAGGGAGGGGGCGGCCCTCCCAAAGATACCCCATGTTCATCGCGGCGTTGTGCGCCATGCGCATGACCGTCTAGCGTGAACATAGCCCGCGCGCGGGAGGGTTTGGGAGGGCGCAGCCCTCCCAGGAAAAACCCATGTTCATCTTGTCGTTGTGCGGCGCAGCCGCATGGATGACTGAGGTGAAAATACGGGGAAACCGGGTTTCCCCATACCCCTCCCTGAGGGGAGGGTCGGGGGGCTACGCCTTCCCAGGAAACAGCCCGCTGGCGGGGAGGGTTTGGGAGGGCTGCGCCCTCCCAGGAACAAGCATGTTCATTCTGGCGTTGTGCGCCTGCACAGGTGGGTAGCTTCGGAGGGGCCTCTGGCCCCTCCAAATGCTACAGGCGGTTTGTTCTTACCGATAGGCCCGCGGCATCCACAGTTGGGGCGCCACCAGGTTGCTGGAGGGGACGCGGATCTCGACATAATCGTCAGTGGCGTTGCCTGCCGCGTCGAGGAAGCGAACATAGATGTAGTAATCCTCGCCCGCCACCAGTTGCGCCCGGCTAAGACCGCTGGCCAGGCTCCAGCCCCGGATATCAAACGTGCCGTTCTGAACCCCGCTCGCTGGAACGATGAACCATCGCAGGTTCTGGTCCTGTAGCGGATCACGAACCCGATCAGGAGAGTTCGCTACCCATATGCCCCAGATCTCATCGGGGAAGAAGTCGTCATCCACCGGCATGTTGTTGAAGCGCAGCGTTTGCAGCAGGTCGAACTGCGGATGGGGGAGTGCGCCGGCCTCCGCTTCGACACTCGCACCTTGCTGGTTGAACCGGGGCTTCTGCCTATCGTAGTTGACGGTCAGGGTGAAGGTCTGGACATTACCCACGCCATCGCGCACTTCGACCACGATCGGCCAGGCGCGTGATTGTTCGCCGCTGAACCCCGGGATCGGTACCAACCCGGAGAAACCGTTTGGCCCGAGCTGGTAGGTCGTAATAAGGTTGTTCTCAGCGTTCCCCACCCGGGCCGTAGTCAGACCGCTGCAGTCGGTGTCGGGAATGATATTCAAATAGGTAAACGGATAGCGGGTATGGTCTGGCGCGCCGCCCGGGGCCCCGCCATCGGTGCTTGCTGGAGGATTGCTGCTGCCGGCGGCCCTGGCGAGCGGGTTCTCCAGGTAGACCCAGACTTCTACCGTGCCATCGATCTGAATGCTATCCGAGCGCGCCTCGGTCTCGATCTCACCGGTCTGAGTATTTCGCAGTTGCGTGAACAGGGTTACCGGCAAGCACGACGTGTCGCTGTAGAACGCTGCAGGCACGGGAACCCGCAACGGATTGCTGAAGGTTTGCCAGCCATTGGAGTCACTCGTCGCATCAGTCGGGGGAGCGTTCCAGCGCCAGCGGATCTGGTTTGGCGTGCCCTGGAGGTTGGGGAACGAAACCAGCACGGCCCGGTCGGCGCTGCGGCCCGTCCGCGGGGCGTCACCCTCGATGACTGGCTGACCGCCGAAGATCGCGGCGCTGAACAGCGAATAGCGTGTGCGCAGGCCACTGCCGGTGAACTCTTCGCTAACCATGTGGTTGTAGACGGCGGCCGAGGCGATACTGCCGTAGGCCCGCGGGTTGAAGAGCGCTCCTCTGGCGGCCGAAGCCAGTGGCCCTTGAAAATTTGCTGTCGGGGGCTTGAAGGCATAGAAGGGCTGGATCGATCCCGACGGCTGCCCGATCCACGAAACGTGCAGGTTGTTCTGCTCGTCGGCGTTGATGTTCACCGTGCCAATGACCCGACCAGACGTGAGCCGGCTGCGCGGCCAGCTTCCATCGGGCTGGCGCTCGGCATAGAACACCCCCGAGTTCGGCCCACCCTCGGCAATACTGCGCCATGCCACATACACCCGGCCCCGGCGGTCGAAGCTAATGCTCGAGTCGGCCCACCCATCGCCCCCAGAGGTCACCTGGCTAATCTCAAAGCGCGATGCCGCTGCGTTCCACAACCCGGCGAAAATGTGCAGGCGATCCCCGGCGCTGGCGGTGAAGGTCAGCCCGACCTGTCCATTTGGGCCGGCAGCCAGGCCAAGCGGCGAGGCGTAGGCTTCTAGATTGGTGACGTTGGTCAGGCCGGTCCAGTTGACGCCGCCATCGGTAGAAGTGCGGATGCGCACCGGGGTGCCGGGATCGCGCCAGGCAACAAAAATCTGGTTGGTGCTCGAAACGGCCACTTCAACTGAGACCGGGAAGGGTGAGCCCCGGTTGACGACGCGGGTTGGCCCCCATTCACCCTGCGGAGAGCGCTGGCGCAGCAGGATCGTCCGTGCTGGCTGGTTGATCCAGGCCACCCATACCGAGCCATCAGGCCCCAGATTGACCGAGGTGCTGGAGTAGTCGGGCTGCCCCTCGGCGGGACCCAGGTCCACCGGGTTTGGGAAGCTGGTTGCGGTTGCGGCCTTGCTCCAGGCGAAGGCGGTTCGGCGAAAGGCGTTTCCAGAGGCATGCACCTGGTTGTTGCCGGCCACGACGTGGGGGAACTTGACATCGTTGGAGTTCGGCAGGATGAACTCGGTGACCAGCCTGAGGTTGCCTTCTTGCGCCCGGACGGTGGGAATGGGCGGCCCCGCAAGCATGGCGGCCAGCATCGCAAAGGTACACAGCGCGACAAGCGACGTTCGCAACATGGCTCGTTCTACCTCCAGGCGGGGATAGGCGAAGCGTTCGTGGCAGGCGCCCCCGCATATGTTTCACGAGTAAGATACAGCCCTGAATCGGGCGCTCTGGCGCGACAGTTGCTTCACAGCTCTACAGAACCCCGGTAGGGGATAGGGAAGACTGGACGTGACGCATCCGGCAAGCAACTCCGTCAGGTGCGGCAACTCAGCTCAGGGCCGGAGTAGCGGCAGGCCGCGCTGCCCCATCTGACAGGTCCGTTATCGGATGCACCAGTATGGTTTGTACACTCCATCCTGAACGTGGCCGGGGCGTCGGGCCCGGCGGGGTGGAGACCGCCCGACCCGACGCTGACCTACGGTTACGGCTGGACGACGGCAAAGTCATCGAAGAGAATCCCGCCGATTGCGCGGGTGTAGATACCGGCACGTCCGGCCCTCAGCGGCGCGGGGTCCTCTGCCTGCGCCACGACCTGGCCATCGAGGGTCGCGGTGATGACGCCACCATTCACGCTCAGCGTGAGGGTGTGCCATTCGCGCTCGGTGAAGCCAGGCTCGTCAATCGCCACCAGGGTGGTTGCAACGCCGCCCTCGACCTTCTCCAGCACGCGCTTCGGCGTATCTTCGAAGGTGCTCTTCAGGATACGGAAGCGATAGAAGCTGGCGATGGTCGGGTCCGTGCCGCTGTAGCGAGCCACCAGCCCGGCGGTGCCGTTAAAGAAGTCGTAGAAGCTTGCCTTGACGGTGTAGTTGGTCCACCCGGCGTCACCGGTGAGGGCAACGGTCTCCTGAATCGAGGGGTTCCCGGCGGCCGCGGTAGCGTCCTGCGCCAGCCGCCCATCGCGAACGCTCCAGACCGAGCGGCTCTCCGGCAGGACGAACTCGAGATCGACGATCTCCCAGTCGCTCAGATCGGCCGCATCGTCGAAGGCGGCGGCGGTGAGCGGCGCCCTGCTTTGCAGCAGGGCGGGCGCGGTCGGGTTCGGCCCGACGGTGGGGGTGGGTGGGTAGTCGGGGTATTGCAGGATCGGCTGCTGATCCTGGGCCACGCCGCGGGGCGCCTGCCAGAGCGCCACGGCGATGCCGCCAATCGTCAGCAGCCCGACCACCAGGCTCACAATCGTTGATGTGCGATATCGCTTCATGGACGAGATCTCCTTCCAGCGGATGTCCCTCAGGATGGGTGGCGGAGTGTGGCGGGCCGCGCGCTGCTGACCCGATGGGGACTGCCGATCTTAGCTTAGTTCCTCACGGTTGTCAACGTTTCCGGATGAGCGGGGTGTAATTCGATGAGCGACCCCAGAAACGGCTGGTACAAACGCAGCAGTTCGACCGCGATGCGCGCCGAGCTGAAGGCCGGGGCCATTGCCGTCGCATGGCGGCTGCAAGCGGCCCAGCTCTCGTGGTCGGTGAGCAACTCTTCCAGCGCTTCAGCGATGGACGCGCCGGAGCGTGGATCGACCACCCGCCCGGCTGCGTGGGCCGCCACATAATCGCTGACGCCGGTGGTGCGGGTGACGACCGCGGGGGTGCCCACTGCCGCGGCCTCGACCACCACGCGACTGAATGACTCGGCCACCGAGGGCACCACTGCCACGTCGGCTGCGGCGAGGTAGGTGATAGCCTCGGCGTGGGGAATGCCGCCGATGAGGTGGACATCGGCGCCAACGCCGGCTGCGTCGGCCCGCGCCCGCAAGAAAGCGCCGTAATCCCCAAAGCGCGGTGTCGAACGATTGGGTCCGACGATGAGCACGTGTGGCGCTATTCCGCGTCGTCGGAGGCGCGGCAGCGCGTCTACCAGGTAGGCGATGCCTTTGAAGGGGTGCAGGCGGTTCAGGCTGACAACGATGGGGCGGGCATGGTCGAGGTGGTGCCGTTCTGCAATCGCCCGACGGCTGCGCTGGCGGAATGCCGCGAGGTCGCCGGGAGGCGGGAAACTGTCACTGGTGATGTTGTAGGGGATCGCGACCACCTTGCGGGGATCGGCGCCCAGGCGGATGGCCAGCTCGCGGATCTGCGGCGAGTCGGCCCGCAGCACCGCCGCGCGCCGGAAGACGCGGGGCGCCACGGCCCGCACGGCGCGGAAGCGTCCGTAGCCGTAGTCGTACTCCGGCTCGGCCATAATATCGGCGCCGGGCAGGGTGACTGCCAGGAGCGGCGAGTGGCTGCGTGGGGCCAGCGCCGCAACCAGGCCGAGGGGGAAGGCGGTTTCGATGTGGGCCAGGGCGTAGCGCCGCTCACGAATCAGCCGCCGGTAGTGCAGGGCCGCGCCGGCAAGATAGGGGTAGGGCAGCACCGTGGCCACGACGCGATTGGCGAGCTTCAGCGCTGCGCTGGCGCTCACCGGGAGGCGGTGCACCGTCACTCCCTCTTCTACGCTCGTGACCCGGCGCGTCAGACGGGCGTCGAGGCTCACGACCTCGGCCTCGATGCCGTAGCGCCGCCACTCGGCGATCACTTCGGTGTGAATGCGATTGCCCATCGCGGCGCTGTCGTAGCGCGGGATGCAGTAGAGAACGTTCATGGTTCCTCAACCCGCTGTGGTCAGTAGGGCACGCCCACGGCGCAACAGGCCAGAAAGAAGCAGGTCACTAGTAAAACGAATAACCCGGTCATAAAGTTGCGTTGATTCGCTGGCAAAATCCTGCGATCCGGCCAGGGTTTGTCAACCTGGTGGTGACAGATTGTGTTTTGCGGGAAGGGCTTCGCCCTTCCACGCCTCTCCCTCTTGCATCCTCAGGCCGCTGCCGGATGGAAGGGCGTGGTCCTGGCGGCGTTCCCACAGTTCCAGGGCGCGCCCTGAGCGGGTCACCACCCGGATGAGCCGGTAGGACGGCTCCAGGGCCGCCGGGCCGCCGAAGTACTCGTCCCAGATGCGCGGAATGTAGGTCGGGCGTCGCTGGTTGAGAATGTAGTCGGGATCGCGCTTTTCGTGGCCGGGCACACCCCGGCCCATGCCAGGGATCTCCAGCCGGCCGATGTGCCGGTCGGTCAGCCCGTACATGTCAATTGCCACACGCTGCCCGTAGAAGGCCACCGCTCCTGCCCCCGCGACGGCGATGCTGGCCTCGGGGGGGCTGTGGTCGTTCAGCCACCAGCCGATCTCGCGCCAGATCCACACGCTCTCGTCCAGCCCGCGGATGGTTGTGTCGAAGGGCGCGGTGCGCGCCAGGGCCGCCAGGCTTCCGGTTACCAGCCCCAGGGCCAGCAGTGGCCGTGCCAGGCGCGCCGGCGCGCGGAGGGCGCGGGTGAGGGTCGCCAGTCCGTCGGCGATGAGGAGGGCGAACCAGGGCACGAGCGGCACAAAGAAGCGTTCGCCGCGAAAGTGATCGCCGCCGACGACGATAATGTAGGCGCTGTACGTCAGGGTCAACAGCAATGCGTAACCGCGCCACAAGGCCAGGGCCGCGCGCCAGGAGCGTACCCACGGCGCCGCGATCACCAGCAGGAGCGGCCCGCCAATGGTCAGGGCGAAGCCCGCCGCATAGGCCAGACCGCGCTCGATCTGCTCCAGGCCGCCGCCGGTCTTGGCGTAGAAGGTGTTCGGCAACAGGTCGCCGTAGTAGACCAGGCGCCAGAGGAAGTAGGGGCCAAACAGGGCCAGGAAGGGCGTGACGAGGGTCAGCAGTGGCGGTAGCGCGGCGCGCGCGCGTTCGACCGGGCTGCCCTGCTGCTCGACCAGCGCCCTGAGGACGATGTGCAGGGCCGTGAGGGCGAGGATCAGCAGGCCCTCGGGGCGTGTGAGCGCAGCCAGGCCGAGGGACAGCCCGGCGGCGAGGAGGGCGGGCCGTCCGAAGCGTTCATGGGCCAGGTAGGCGCCTCCACCCGCGAGCGCCAGCAGGGTAAACAACCCGGTCTCCAACCCGGAACCGCGGGCGGTGTAGAGCAGCAGGCTCTGGCTCGTGCCGGTGAGCAGGGCCGCCACCAGCGCCCAGGGCGGGTCAACCAGCGCTGCGGCCAGGCGGTAGGTTCCCACAACGATCAGCAGGCCGAGGAGCACGCCGCTGGCGTGGCTCCAGAGCACCAGATCGCCGCCGAGCCGCAGCACTCCCGCAGCCAGAACCGTCCACAGAAAGTTGGTGTACCCCTCCACCCGCTCGCCGACGTTGTAGACCAGCCCGTGGCCCAGGGCCAGGTTCTGGGCGTAGCGGAAGGAGATGAAGGCGTCGTCGGAGAGCCAGGAGGGCCAGATCAGTCCGGCCAGGGCAACGATGGGCATCAGGGCGGCGAGGCCGAGACGGGCGGGGAGCGGTTGCGCGGCCAATGCGGCCAGGAAGATGCCGACGAGCATCAGGGCTGCGAGCCACATCGGCGGCAGGGCGGCAGGCCGGTTGAGGGCGGCCAGCGCCGCCAGTCCCAGGCCGGCCAGGCCGGCAAGGGCCAGCGCGTCGCGCCGCGGCAGCCGGGCGGCGCGCATCACGGCCCAGAGCGTCGCCAGCCCCAGGCCCGTCAACGCCGCCCCTGGCAGGTCGAGCCGGGTCAGCGGTTGCAGCCGCACGTCGGTCAGCATTACCCCCAGGGGACGCGGGTTTTCTGCGGCCGCAAACGTGGGGGTCTGGAGCGCGAGCCATAGTTCGGCGCCCTCGCGATCCGGGCCAACCAGGAACTGGTAGATGCGAAAGCGCGGTTCGGGGATGAGCCGGGCTACGGGTTGCCCGCCGGCGAGCACCGTCAGCGGCTGCGGCCCTGCGGGGTTGTCGGCGCGCAGGCGCACCTCGACCCGGTAAGCCGGCGCAGCGAAGAAGGCGCCCCGCACCTGTACCAGCGCGTTGCCGCTCGTCCAGCGGTACCACGAACCATCGGGGAGGCGCTCGGGGCCGTAGATGCCGTCGAGGAAGACCGGTCTGGGCGTGAGCTGGCCGCCCGTCACCGGGGCAAAGGCGGGCGCGCGCGCCCGGCCGATCACCACCAGACCGGCGACGATCAGCAGCAGGGCCAGCAACGTCGCCCCGGTCCAGGCCGAGGGCAGCGCCAGCGGCGCCGCGCGGTGGCGGGCGGCAACGGGCGAGCCGGCCAGGCGTCGCCGCTCAGGTTCGAGGACGTCGCGGGACTCGGCGTTCACGGTTTGTGCAGGGTGAACATGACGTAGAGCGGATCGCTCCGGTCAAAACGCTTCTCAAGGGGATGGACGACGAGGGCCAGCACGAGATCCTTGAGCACGAAGCGTCGCCAGTAGCGCGTGAGTCGCGTCTCATGATAGCGCCCGTTGAGGATGGAGCGCCCGAAGCCCTCAAGGCGGCTCATCCGCAGGCCGGCAGGCCGGGCATAGGTTCGCTCCAGGTCTTCCAGGGTATAAAAGCGGAAAAACGAACCGGCTTTGCCCTCCTGCACAAAGGCGTTGCGCCCCACCGGCACGAATCGGCGAATGCCCGCGAAAAAACTGGCGCGCTCGCCGCTGGTAAACGGCAGGGTCAGGGCGGCGATGCCACCGGGAGCGAGGATGCGCCCGATTTCGCGCCCCACCGCCGCATCGTCCGGGATATGCTCCAGCGAGGAGATGGCGGCGATGCGCGCGATACTGTCCGCGCAAAAGGGCATAGCGGTCGCGCTGGCTACCAGGGGGAAGAACCGGCCATCGCCGGGGCGGGCGGTGGCGCGGCGCTTGCGCGCTTGCCAGCGCACCCGTTCGGGGTCAAGCTCCAACACGATCACGTTGACGCCCTCTCTGGCGAGCATGTGCGGGTACGATGAAGTGCCCGAGCCAACATCGAGCACCAGGTCGCCACGGCGCAGGTTGAGCGCGCGGGTGGCCCAGGGGTACTCGATGATGCGCCAGAGGCTGAAATCGTTGACCGTTTCCCGGAGAATGCGCCAGCCGTTGAGCGCCACTTCGTAGGCAACCGTGCGCCATTTACTGAGGCGAACGGCCTGTCCGTCGCGCTGGCGCCGGGTCGGTTGGAGCGTCGTCGTTGCCATATGGGGAAACCAGGCGCTATGGTGAGGGCCTGGGGGATGCAGCCCTCGCAGACACATCCGCTGCTACGTTACGGGGAAACCGGGTTTCCCCCAAACCCCTGCCCGGGAGAGCGGCAAGCCCTCCCAGGAGAATCTCAACATGGGCAACCGGGCTTCCCCATGCCCTTCCCCTCAGGAGGAGCAACGCGCCACTTACTCAACAACAATCCCCATAAACGCCAGACTGAGCCGGCGCGCGGGCTGGCCCGGCGGCGCATCGGCAGGAGCGCTTAAGTATAGCACAGTCTCGCCGGGGGGAAGCGTGAGGTGCAGGGTTCGGCGCATGCGGGCGCGGCTGATGGGCAGAGTGAAGGGTGCGGCATCACCCAGGCGCGCGGTGAGGGCGCGGGGCCGCTCGAAGGATTCAAGGTCGAGCGTTAGCCGCGTGGGGCGGGGCGCGCCGGTCGGGTTCAGCAAGAAGACCTGCGCCTCGTCGCCCATCCAGCGCCAGCGGTCGCCGGCGGCGCTCCGCTCCAGATCGCCCCAGCCGGGGCCGAGGTAGGCCAGCGGGCGGGGCCGCTCCGGCGAAGGTACCGGGTAGAAGGTCACCAGATCATCGCGGTAGCTCTCGGCCAGGCCCATCTCGGCAACCAGGTCGCGCATGCGTGGCAGTGATTCACCCATCGAGCGGTGGTGGAACACAACATACCGTATGGCATAGGCCGCCAGGGTCTCGCGGGCCAGCTCCGGCCAGCCAGGGCTGAGAATGTCGTCGCGTTCGACCTGTCCAGAGCGCAGCTCCCGAATCCCCGGCGCGTAGCGACCTGGCAGATAGGGCGGCTCGCGTCCGATGAAGCCGCCGATGATCGGCCAGTGGTGACGGGTCTGGTACCAGAGGTGTTCGCTATTGGAGAAGTTCAGGTGCAGCGGGACGGGGAGCAGGGCGCCGTCGGGAGCAGGCATGCTCAGATAGGGGCGGGGCATGGGGCGCTGGAAGAGCGGCACGGCGCCGGCAGTGCCGTCAATGGCAAGGATGCCTGCCAGCAGGGCCGTGGCGAGCAGGGGCGCGCCCCGTTCGGCGCGGGCCAGGAGGGCGCGGGCGCCCGCAGCGGCAAAGACGGCCACGGTGAGCAGGCTAATCAGCACGAAGTGGTTGGGCCGATGGCTGGAGCGCACTCCGGGCAGGTCGCGGATCAGCGCGTAGGGGCCGGGCAGGCCGGTGTTCCACCCCAGCACGAAGATCTCTGCGCCGAGCGCCATAGCTGCGGCGAAGACGCCGAGCGCCAGCCAGCGCCAGCGAGTGCGTCCACTCAGGATCACCCCGTAGAACGCCAGGGCGATCCCGACCAGACCGAGCGAAACGTTCCAGAGGATCTGGCCGGGGTGCAGCCGTTCGTAGAAGGCGGTTACGGCTCCTCCCCAGAGTGGATGGTTCGGATTGGGCAGCCAGAAGCTGATCAGGTCGGCATAGGCTTGCTGCTCGCCGCGGGCGTCGCCGAGGAGCGTGTCGCCGGTGCGCAGCAGCCCCAGCAGGCGCGGGGCCATCACCGCGAACCAGAAGGCGATCGGGGTCAGGCCCCAGAGCAGCGTGGCAACGTGCAGGCCCGGGGGTATTCCGGGCAGCCGCAGGGTTGTTGGCGGCGCAGCGTGGTCGGCGGCAGGGCGGAGCGCCCACAGCCCTGCCATCAGGCCAGTGGCGATCAGTGCGAAGAGGCCGTAGTACCAGGTGCCCAGCCCGACCACGAGCAGCGCGATGCCGCTGAGCAGGGCCAGGGGCCAGCGTGGGCCTTCGAGCAGCGCCGCAGTGGCCAGTGCCCATAGCGGCAGCCACTGGATCGAGGCGACCTCGAGCTGGGCATCGAGGACCTTTTGCATGTGAAAGGGCGCAAAGGCGTAGACCGCGCCGCCGATGAGCGCGGCGAGCGTGGTGAGCCGCCATTCGCCTGTGTCGCGCAACACGTAGGCGATGAAGAGAAAGGCGAAGTAGCCGCCGAGGATGAAACTGAGCAGGATCAGCAGATTGTAGGCCGGCAGCGGGCCGGCGCTGAGGGTAACCGGCAGGGCCAGCACCCCCTGGGGCAGGCTCAGGGTCTGCCAGAACAGATCCAGCCCCTGGGGGTGGAAGAGCAGCGGCGTTACGAACGGGTTCTGGCCCGTCGTGAGGGCATGGGCCGTCCACCAGACATTCCAGATCCCCAGGTAGCCGTCCACCTGCCCGGGTTGGTTGGCGATGATGCGCTCGCCGAGGTACAACGGCAGTGGATAGGTGACGACCAGGGCCAGCAGGGTGTAGACCAGCAGGGCCAGCGCGTGGGGCCACCAGGGTGGGCGTGCTGTAGCAGGGGAACGCACTCAGGGACCTCGTTCGGCGGCGAGTACGGCGACGCCGGTGTGCCAGGGCGCCCGTTCCAGGTCGAGTAGCCCGGTGGGGCTGGTGATGGTAACGACGAGGGGCGCGGCGGGATCGCAAGGCGCCGCCCCGAGCGGCAGGGTCACCTCTTCGGGGGCGCCGCTGAGCACGATGGCGCGCTCGATGCCGGCGGCGCGCAGGGTCGCGGGGCGCCCGGCGGGGCCGTGCAGGGTCAGGCGCGCATCGCCACAACCACCCAGGCGCAGCCGGGCGACACCGAGAGTCCAGCGGCCGGTGGGCAGGTCGAAGGTGGCAGGGGCGAAGCCGACGAAGTGGCCGATGGCGGTGGCGGCGCCGGGTACGAGCCGCGTGGGGGCGGGGGTGGGGGCGACGGCCCAGGCCCAGAAATAGAAGTCGTTTGTATCACGTCCGAAGCTGGCGATGCGGGCGTGGGCGCTGGCTGCGGCGGCGGCATCGCCGCGCAGGGTGGCGATCCAGATCTCCATCGCCAGGGCGTAGAGGCTTCGGGGTTCGAGGGCGCTGGCCTCGGCGAACCAGGCCGCAGCGGCGGGGAGGTCGCCGCGGGTGAAGGTCAGGTCGCCCAGGGCGATGGGGCGCAGTGAGTTGCCGGGGTCGGCGCGGTAGGCGGCGCGAAAGGCCGCCTCGGCGGCGCCGACATCGCCCCGCGCCAGGGCCTGGCGCCCCTCGGCGGCGATGCGTTCGGCGCGCGCCCAGGTGACGTAGCGCGTGCTGACAATCAGACTGGCGAAGAGCAGCCAGCCTGCCAGCATCGCGCCCGCGCGGAGCACGGTCGGGCGGGTGAGGCCACGGCGCAACGCGCGCAGCGCCGTCGGCAGCCGCCAGAGGGCATAGGCGCAGAAGGGGACCAGCGCGGCCACCAGTGGCAGACGCAGGCGGTGATGGGCCACGGTGATCGCCGCGAGCAGCACGCCAAAGGCGAACCAGGCCACGGCGGGCGCGGCCCGCCGCCACGCCGGAGCGAAGCACAGTCCGGCGATGCCCCCGAGCATCACCAGCACGTACTGGAGATCGGCGAGCAGACTGAGGGGGCGTGGGTTCTCGCCGGCGCTCAGGGCGATCTGCTCATCGCGGGGGCTGATCGTCACCACATCGCCGACGGCGAAGCTGCGCGACTGGAGCAGGAAGAGCGAGGCGACTTTGTAACGCGCGCGGTTGAGGAAAAAGAGCGGGTCTTCGCGGATGCGCTCGAGGGTCAGGCGCACCGCGAGGGCCTGGCGGTCGGCCAGGTTGGGCTGGCTGAAGATCAACGCCTCGCTGGCGCGCTGTTCCTCATCACTGCGCACCATGCCGAACCACATACTGATGCCCCCGTTGGTATCGGCCAGGATGAGCCGGTCGTGCACGATGTAATTGCGCAGCGCCCAGGGGCCGATCACCAGGGCCGCGCCGAGGAGCAGCGCCAGCGGCGGGGCCAGGCGGGTGGTGAGACGGGCGCAGGGCGAGTGGCGGGGGAGCAGCAAGATGAGCAGCGCGGCGATGGGGATGAACATCAGGGCCACGGCGCGGGTCAGGGTGGCGAGGGCCAGGACCACGCCGGCGACGAAGGCCTGGCGCCAGCGTCCCGTCACGATGGCGCCATCGATCAGCGCCAGAGCCACGACGATCAGCACCACAAAAAGCGCCTCTGCGAAGAGCACACTGCCGAAGCTGGCAAAAGGCACAAAGACCGCTGCCAGGGCGGCGCTGAGCAAGCCGATGGCGCGGCTGGCGAAGAGCCGCTGCCCGAGCCAGGCAAAGGCCAGCACCCCGACACCGGCGCCAATGGCCTGGCCAAGCAGAGCCCAGCGCACATCAACCCCGGCGAGGGCGAACATCAGCGCCAGGAAGGCCGGGTAGAGCGGCGGCCGCAACCACTTGCCCGTATCGTGGTAGCCGCCCTGGAGGAGGTGCAGCGCGGCGCGGTAGTACTCCTCCGGATCGCCCGGCTGCACCGCGCCGGCGCGCGCCTGCCAGGCCCAGAACCAGACCCGCAGGCTCACCGCCAGGGCGACGATGAGCATCAGGGCCAGAGCATAGCCGCGGGCGACAGGAGTGGCGCGGGTCATAGCGGAAGCTTTACGTATGGTTGTTCAGCATTACAACAAGCAGCCGCCCGTGCCGTGGGCGTAAACGCCCCGGCTATGGGAAGCGCAGCTCACCTGCGCGGGCTAGACCGGCATACATGCTCAGAGTCCATATGAACGCCGGGACAGAGGTAGACGTTTCCGGGGAGGCGCCCGGGTTCCCCGTGTTTCCACCGCGGTAGTATACTCGAAGGCGCTACGAGGGTATGCAGCGGGCGCCGGGATGGAACGCTGTGGGGAGATGCGGCGACACTGCGCCGGAAAGGGGCGATGTGCGGGGGCCACAGACCCCTGCGCGCGCCGATGGGGCGAGAGATCTTTCGCCCCATCGGCGCGTTTGCCGCTCAAGGGCGCCCCGGCAGCGGGCGGGGCAAACCGCGGCGGAACAGCTCCACCACCGTATCGGCGAGGCGTTCGGCGTCAGGCTCCTCGATAACGCTCAGGCGCCCGACGCTGGGAGTGAGGCTGAGGGCGTAGTAGGCCCGCACCAGGCTGGGGACATCCGCGCCGGGGTCAATTTCGCCAGCCCGGATGGCCTCGTGAAACGCGGCGACGATGGTTTCATCAATGCGCATCAGGCATGCCCGGGAGTGGGGATGGCGCTCCAGCAGGTCAACGATTTCAGGTAGCCACAGTTGCATGGTGCTGGTGCGATGCTCGACCTGGAGCCGCACACTGGTGTGCAGGAAGCGCAACAGCCGCTCGAGCGGCGAAGCGGAGTGTTCACCGGCGACGAGGGCCAGCGTGCGCTCGATCAACTGGGTGGCCATCGCCGCGATCAGATCCTCCTTGGTGGGGAACTGACTGTAGAGCGTTGGCTTGGAGACGCCCACGCGAGCGGCCAGTTCATCCATTGACATGGCCGCATAGCCACGCTCGGTCAGCAACTGGTGGGTAGCCTCGAGGATCTCCTCACGGAGCATCTGGCGACGGCGTTCGCGGAGTGACTGAGTCATAGCAACCGTTTCGTTCGAACGATCATTGTTCTGCGTTGGTGCCCGGCGCCCCCGTTGGCGCGATCATACGTGTTCGCATGTAGGGTAAAACGTCACCCTGGATGCGCGGGCGGGACGTCCGCAATGGCCTGGATGCGGGCAAGATGCCCGCGCACCCGGGAGAAGTGTGAATACGTACGCGCGATCATCCCTCCGTGTTGATGCTCACCCGGACGCTCATCCCCGCCCGGAGCGCCGGGTCCTGACCATCGAGGGTGATCCGCACCGTGTAGGTGCGCACGTTGCCGATCACCGTTGCGGTTGGCGCGATGTAGGTCACCGTTCCCGCGAAGGTTCTGCCGGGGATAGCGTCTACGCTGACGGCGGCGGGCATACCCTCACGCACCCGGGCCACGTCGGTGTCGCTGACGTTGACCTCGACCCGCAGTTCGCTCGTATCAACCACTTGCAGGGCCGGGAGAGCGCCGGCGCCCACCGGGTCGCCGGGATCAATGTTAATCTGGGCGACAATGCCATCGAAGGGGGCGCGCAGCACCGATTTGTCGAGGTTGAGTTTAGCGGACTCCACAGCGACCTCAGCGGCGGTTACCTGCGCCAGGGCGGCAGCCAGGGTAGGCGCGGTGGGATCGCTGGTAATGCGCGCCAGGTTGGCGCGGGCGGCTGCCAGACTGGCCTCGGCGGCCTGGAGGCCGCCGGCGCGCTGGTCGCCGCGGAGCTTGTCGAGGTTAGCGCGGGCCTGGGCCACCTGCGCGGCCACGGCGGTGCGTTGTTCGGCAGTGGCGCCATCGAGTAGCCGCTGGAGGCTGGCCTGAGCCTGGCGGAGTTGCGCTTCGGCGGCCTGCAAGCCCTCGATCTCGGCCTGCTGCGCCTGCTCGAAGGCCACACGGGCCTGCTCGAGCTGGGCCTCGGCGGTCTGCACGGCGCGAAGGGCCGACGCCTCACGGTCACGGGCCTCGCGAGGCAACTCGACGGGCAGCTTCTCCAGTTCGCGGTTGCGCCAGTAGATCGTGCTGTAGGCATCCTGGGCATCGCGAAGCTGATTGGCGGCCTGCTCCATCCGCAACTGGGCGCTAGTCTTGGAGGCCGAGAGATTGGCGCGCTGGAGTTCGAGGTTCGCAGCGGCCTGCTGCACGGCTGCCTCAGCCTGCTGGAGATCGGTAGCTTTGGGGCCGGCTTCGATCTCGGCCTGGCGCGCCAGCGCCGATTGGAGGGCCTGTTCAGCGGCGGCGATATCGGCATCGGTGACGCTGCCCCGCGCCTGCCGTAGCCCTGCCTCGGCCTGGGCCACCTGGGCGCGGGCCGCGGCTATTTCCTCAGCCGTCGCGCCCTCGACCAGCCGGTCGTAGTTGGCGCGAGCCTGGGCCAGGGTGGCCTCGGCCTGGCGCACCTGTAACTCCAGCTCGGCCCGGTCCAGACGGGCCAGTTCCTGGCCGGCCTGGACCCGCGCGCCCTCTTCGACCAGCACCTCAGCCACGGTGCCCGGTACGCGGAAGCTGAGTTCGGCGGAGCTGCGGGCGGCGATCTCGCCCGAAGCGGTGACACCACGGTTCAGGATTGGCGCCGGCGTTGGCGCCACCTGCTCGGCCGGAGCAGGCGCGCTGCCCGCGCCGACCGGCGCCGTGGTGGGCAGAACCATCGTCGGACGGGTTTCGACCGTCGGCTGCGGCGCGGTGGTCGGGGCGGCGCAGGCGCCCAGAGCCGCGGTGAGGAGCGTCAGTACGAGAATCTTCTTGTACACGGAATCAAACTCCATAAAACTATCTGATGCAATGACCCTTCCAGGGATGAAAGAGATTCTCCTGGGAGGGCGCAGCCCTCCCACACTCTCCCCCGGGCAGGGGCGGACAGAACGTATGAGCGCCGACGAGCGCCATGGCGTTGGGATGCGCTGGTTGGTCCTCACCCCCTCCCCCCTCTCCAGCGAAGCCGGAGAGGGGAGACCAGAGCCGTCCGCGGGGGCGTTCCAATGCGGTACAAGCCACGTTGGCTCGGATGTTCTGTCCGCCCTTAAACTCCCCCGGGCAGGGGCTTTCGCCCCAGCATGCTCCTGCAATGCCGCTTAGTCGGCTGATGGCTCGGACGTAGGAGCGGCAGGGCCGGGCAGTGACAGAATGGGCGGGTCACCGGACGCAACGGGTGCGGTGGGCGCCGCTGGCGGCGCTGCGGCCGGGATGCGCCGCCGCACCCAGGCTGAGAAGCGCGTGACCACCGAGTCCATCAGGCTGTAGACCGTCGGCACGACCAGCAGGGTCAGCAGGGTCGAGGTGGTCATACCGCCGATGATCACCCAGGCGAGGCCCTTGCGGAACTCGCTACCTTCGCCGGTGGCAAACACGTGAATGCCCAGCGCCGTGGGCAACGCCCCGGCGATCAGCGAGAGGGCTGTCATCAAGATCGGGCGCAGGCGGATGGCGCCAGCCAGACGCAGGGCCTCGTGCTTGCTCAGCCCCAGCTCGCGCAGCCGGTTGGTGAAATCAACCAGCAGGATCGAGTTCTTCACCACCAGACCGAGGAGCATGATCAGGCCGATCATTCCCGTGATGTCGAGGTCAATGCCAATGATGTGCAGCACCAGAAAGGCGCCGATGAAGCTGAAGGGCATGGCCATCATAATCACGAGAGGTTGAGAGAACGACCCGAACTGCGAGGCCAGCACCATGTAGACGAAGAGGACCGAGAGACCCATTGCCAGCAGCAGCGACTCGAAGCCCTCACTGGTCTGCTGCAAGGTGCCCACGTAGCTGATCACCACATCACCGGGGATCCCCAGGGCGGCGATGCGCGGGGCGATTTCGGCCTGCACCTCGCCCAGGTTGCGACCTTCGAGGTTCGCGCCGATGAGCACCTGGTTGAGGCGGTCAAAACGGCGGATGGTCACCGGGCTGGAGGCCAGTTCGACCGTCCCCAACGCGCTGAGGGGCACATTGCCGGTGCGGGTAGGAATGCTGATCGCCCCCAGCGACTCAACCCCGGCGCGATCCTCCGGCTCAAGGCGCACCACCACATCGGTATCGGTGCCATTCTGGCGCAACACAGTGGCCTGGTCGCCCTTGATCAGCGCGCGCACCGAGGTGGCGATGTCATCGTTCGTCACACCCAGCTCGCCGATGCGCCCGGGGTCGGCGCGAAAGCGCAACTCAGGCTTACCGAGCTGGAAGTTCGAGTCGATGTCCACCAGACCGGGCGTGCGCTGGAGTTCGGCGATGACCGCCTGCACCACCGGCTCAAGCTCGGTAATTGGCCGCGTGGTTTGCAGGCTGACCTGCAATTCGCGCCCGGCCACCCCGGTGCTGGTAGGCTGGAAGCTGGGCTGGGCGAAGGAGAGGCGCGGCAGGAACGCCAACTGGCTGCGTAAGCGTTCCTGAACGGGGATGGTTGGTGTACGGTCTTTGAGCTTGACAAAAAACTCAGCGCGCTCCGGGTTACCCGCGAAGCCCACGTTGGTAATCACCGTCTCCACTGCCGGATCGGCCAGCAGCACCTGCTCGGCCTGCTGGGCCAGACGATTGGTCTGCTCGAGCGCGGTACCGGCGGGAGCCTCAAAGCCCATCAAGAACTGATGCGGGTCCTGATCAGGAAAGAAGCTGAACTTGAGACCGCTGGCGATGATCATGCTGAGCACCAGCACGCCGACGGCAATACCAACCACAATCAGCCGGTTGCGGGTCGAGCGCAGCGTCCAGGCAAGGAGCGAGCCATAGGCCAGGCCCATGCGCCCGGGATCCTCCTGCGCCTCGTGGATGAGGCCGGCGTCGCGCTCGATATGCTCGCCCTCCAGATGGTCAAGCTTGAGACCGGGGACAGCATCGTGGTGCGGCCCTTTCTGCTGGTGCGGCTTGACCTTGACCCCGGGGAAGACATTGGCCGACATCATCGGGGCCAGGGTAAACGCCTCGGCCAGCGAGAGCAGAATGGCGATCGAGACCACCAGGCCGAAGGACTTGAAGACGATGCCGGCGGTGCCTTCGGCGAAGGTCACGGGCACAAACACCGCGACGATGGTCAGCGTCATCGCCACCACCGAGAGGCCCACCTCCCACGTGCCTTTAGAAGAGGCCACGCGCGCCGATTCGCCCCGCTCCATATGGCGGAAAATGTTCTCGCGCACCACGATCGCGTCATCAATGACCAGCCCGACGCAGAGCGACAGCGCCAGCAGCGTGATCAGATTGATGGTCAGCCCGAAGAGCGGCATAAAGATGAACGTGCCGATCAGAATGATGGGCAGACCGGACATCGTAATGATCGTGCTGCGGAGATTACGGAAAAAGAGCCAGACCACCACAAAGGCCGCGATCGAGGCGAAGATCAGTTCTTCGAGCGAACTGGCGACCGACGAGCGCACGGCCTCAGAGTCGTCGCGGGGAATGGTGTAGGTCAGATCGGGGCGATTGGCAAACACCTCGGCGAGGGCCCGTTGCACATTGTCGGCCACGGCCACGGTATTGGTGCCGGTCTGCTTGCGGACCTGGAGGATAATCGCGTCGCTGCCATCGAGGCGCGAGATGCGGGTCACATCGGCTACGCCGTCTTCAACGCGGGCCACATCACCCACGCGATAGGGCGTGCCGGTGATCTGAATACGGGCAATATCCTCGGGCGTCTGGAGCAGCGAAGGGGCGCGCAGACTGATCTCCTGATCGCCCTGAGTAATCGAGCCGAGGCCCAGGTTGGCATTGGCCTGGCGCAGCGCGTTGCTGATCTGCGAGGGCAGAATACCGTAGGCCTGGAGCTTCTCCAGATCCATCAGCACATTGATCTGGCGCGTTTCGCCGCCGCTCACGCTGATCGAGCCAACGCCCTGGGCGCGCTGCAACAGGGGCACGATCTCGTCATCGAGGATGCGGCGCAACTCCAGCGGCGATTGCCCGGCGGTGCCGGCCACCGCGATCGACATGATCGGTTCCTGGTTGGGGTCGAAGCGCTCGTAGATCGGCTGGCGCACATCGCGCGGCAAGGTCGGCAACACCGCGTTGACCTTCTCGCGCACCTGCTGTTCGACCTCGCGAATATCGGTGCCGGCCTTGAACTGCAAAAGGATGAGGGCAAAGCCCTCACTGGCCTGCGAGGTCATATCCTCCAGGCCCGCCAGGGTATTGACCGCGTCTTCGATCGGCTTCACGACCTGATCGGCCACACTCTCCGGGCCGGCGCCGGGGTAGGTGATCGAGACCGACATCACCGGCACGTCAATATCCGGCAGCAGGTTGACGGGGGTGGTGCGAAAAGCCAGGAGGCCGAAGGTGATCACCGCCAGCATAACCATGGTGATAAACACCGGCTGGCGGATGGACATATCGGAGATCCAGAGGCCGTTGAGTTTCTCTTTCTCGCGGGGGCCCGTTGCCATCACATTCTCCTGGATGGGATCTGCACATCCTTTGCAAAGACGCTTTCTTTACTCTACCGTAAAGTCTTCTGACGCGCAAGTAGAAATCTCGCCCGGGCAGGGCTGTGGCAAACGTACGTGTTCACACTTCTCCTGGGAGCGCGGGCATCTTGCCCGCATCCAGCCCCTTGCGAGCGGGACGCCTGCGCTCCCGGGGTGACGCCTTACCCCACATGTGAACACGCACGTTTTTTGGGATGGTGTAGCCCTCCCAGACCCTCCGGGTGGGGAGGGCTTGCCACCCCGTGGGCGGGGGATGGGGAAACCCAGTTTCCCCATTTTTCAACCGCTGGTGGGAGCGGCTGGCGCCCCCACAGGCAGGGGTGCGGTTCGACAGGCTCACCGCAGGTGGGGAAACCCGGTTTCCCCATATGTTCACCTCAGTGCCATCCAGCATATGCCGGATGGCACAGTACCACTAACCCCTTGCGCATTAGGAACATCGGGACTTGTGCCAGCGACGCCGAGACTGGTATCCTGGTGCCGCTCGAACGTTCCGGCATACCGGCGGAGTCTGGCGCCCTGACCGCGGCCGATTCCGCAGCGCAGCGGAAGGATGCGACGGCTCTACCGGTGACGAGTGGCGTGTACTGCGGCGCCGCATCTGAGTCGGGTATTACGAGGTCCGAAGCCTGCGCCAGGCGCCCGCCAGCGCCGATATGCCGCTACCCGATCCGCCATCCTACTGAGCAGTGGGGCAGCCGATGAACACGCCACGTATACTTCTGGTAGAGGAGGACCCTGAACTTCGCGTTGCGCTCGACAGTCAGCTTCGCGCTGACGGACACACGGTCATCGCCACGGGGAGCGCCGAGCAGGCCCTGGCGCTGTTGCAGCGCGAGCGCTTCGCCGTACTGATGACCGAGATCGCCCTTGCGGCGGGCGATGGTATCGCGCTGATGGCCGCGGCGCGTCGCCTGCAACCGGACCTTGAGTTGATCGTCCTGACGGGTGCAGCGACGCTCGACTCGGCGATTGCGGCCCTCAACCTGGGCGCGCGGGCCTATCTGCGCAAGCCCTTCACCTCCGATGCCGTGGCGCAGTGTGTGGCGCGGGCGCTGGAGCAATGGCAGACGCGCCATACCCACCAGGCCATGCTCCGGCGCCTGGGCGCCACCCTGTTGCGCATCGCCGAGCCCCACGACGCTCCCTACGAGGTGAGCGATCCCCGCCCGCTCCCCCTGCGTATCGGCGCGTTGCAGATTGACCCGCGCCGCCGCCGGGCGATGCTGGGCGAGCGGGTCATTCCGCTGACCAGCGGCGAGTTTGATTTGCTGCTCTACCTGGCGCATCGCAACGGCGAGGTGCTGTCTTCCGAGCGTCTGGCGCGAGACGTGCTGGGCTACAACTGCGCCCCCGATGAGGCCCGCGAGCTGATCAAGGCCCGCGTGCATCGGCTGCGGGCCAAGCTCGAACCCAATCCCCGCGCGCCGACCTTTCTCGTGAGCGTGCGCGGCGCAGGCTATATGCTGACATCGGGCGAGGAACGCTGAAGGGGCGTGCAGCGGCGCTGGCCGGGGTCGCGGGAATGCCAGGCGGACCCGACGCCCCCGGCCGTCGGGAGGGCCTACCCCTCTCAGGGGGTAAGGTTTTTGGGGCGCAACCCCCGGACCCCGCATATCCCCCTACCCCCGCTCAGGGGTTCAGGGGCGGACAGAACGTATGAGCGCCGACGGGGGTGATGGCGTTGGGAGGCGCTGGTTGGTTCCCGCCCCCGGCCCGCTCCAGCGAAGCTGGAGCGGGGAGACCAGCGCCGCGCAGGGGGCGTTCCAATGCGGTACAAGCCACGTTGGCTCCGATGTTCTGTCCGCTCCTGAACATACCAGGTGAGGGGGTTCAGAATCTGGCGTTGCGATGCCAAACGTGAGCGCCCCCCTCTCCCGCTCAGGGAGAGGCTTGCCCTGAGCGGAGCCGAAGGGGGGGCAGGGGGGGTGAGGAGCAGCAGTGCATCAGGACGCCATCCGCCACAAACTCTCCACCTGAACGGGGGCCTGCCCTCCCTCTGGCGTTGCGCAGCGCCGCGTGGCTACCGGTTACCGCCGAACAGGCCCCCCAGCATGTCGAGGATGGGGTTGCCGGAACTGGCAGGGGCCTGCGGGCGGGCCTCACCGGTGCTGCTCTCGGCCCGGGGCAGCGTGGAAGGGCCGCCATACATGCCCGGTGCGCCCGCGCCGCCAGACTGGCCGCGCATCGCGCTTTGCAGCAGGGCGCCAAGCAGGCCCTCGAGCAGCGAGGCCGCGCCAGCGGCGCCGGGATCGATTTCCCCCCGCGTATCCCGACCGGCGCCACGGCCATAGCCGGTGGATGCGCTGGCGGTGCCGGTCGCGCCCCGGCGCGCCTCCAGCAGCGCGCCGAGGATGGCCTCCAGATCACCCTGGCCCTGGCGCTTGGCCTGGCTGTAGCTACCGATCGCCGGCAGCAGCACATCCAGCAGCGAACCCTCGCCGGGCTGGCGGCCCGACTGCTGCGCCCCGCGGGCCAGGCCCTCCAGCAGAGGCAGCAGGTCATCGAGGGTGAAACTGGTCTTGCCCGTCAGCCGGTTGGCCGCCTCGGCGAGACCGTCGGCATAGACTGCCGCTGTGCCTCCCCGACCCTCGCTGCGCAACGTCTGAGCGGCCTGGCCGAGCGCCACGCCCAGATCCGTCTCGCCCTCGCGGTTAATCTCCTGCTGCAACGTTGCCGTTACCAGGCGGAAATTGGCGACCATATTATCGCCAGTGTCGTTATCATCGCGATCAAGCTGGTTCAGATTGTCGCGATCACGTTCAAGGTTCTGCGTCATCGCTTCAAACAGCGCGACAAGGCTCTGGGCATTGGCCACGGGTACGCCTCCTGTGTTATGTAGTTCTGGGCTTCGTCTCACCGCCGCATGTGGTTGGGCCCGCGGGCGGCGCGCGGGGAGAGCGCAGCTCTCCGAGACCCTCCCTCATAGAAGGACGTGGGGAACCCGGGGTTCCCCATCCTCCAACCCCGACCCTATGGTTCCACCGGTTCCTGAACGGCTAACGTCTCAGGATAGTCACGCCAGTAATAGACCACCACCGTCCCCGTGATCAGATCGTGCCAGCCCCGGCGCCGATCGTCGATCAGGATGTTGAGAAAGCCGAAATAGAGCGGCAAGGAGGAAAGGGTATAGGCCAGAGCGCGCAGGGCGGCTCTGCCGGTTCGGAGGGGGCGCCCGTTGGTGCGGAGCACGCGCAGGCCGAGCAGGTACTTGCCGATCGTCGCCCCGCCGATGCGGATGAAAAAGGTAAAGTACAGAAAGGAGAAGAACTGAAGCGTCAGGAGACTGACCAGCAGGTTTCTTGCCAGCCCCTGGCCCGGGTTGCGCCAGTCAAGGGCGCCAAACAGCAGACGCAGGAGTTCATCAATGCCCGATGTGCGTCTGAAGAACTCAAGCGTCATACCGCCGACCACCCAGAGGACAAAGATGATCGCCAGATCAATCACCATCGCCATGGTTCGGGTCACGAAGCCGGCGTAGCCAACGAACCTTTCGCCGGTCTGCCCGGCGCGGGCTTGCCGCGCGGCTCTGAAGGGATTTGCAGTCATAGATACCTGCCGGTGGCTCAATCAACATTCACCCGGCGGATCAGCGATCAGGGTCGCGGGTCGTTCCGGCGATCAGCAGGCCACGCAGCTCACGGGGCAGGGAGGCCCGCGGGGGACGCCGGAGCGCGCGTCGAACAAGGTTCTCGAGGCCGTGATCGCCCTGTATTGCCATGCCACGCACATCGTTCAGTATGTCGTGGGCCAGGGAACTACTCTGCGATCGCACCAGTTCGGCCAGTGCCGGGTTCTGGGAGAGCGTTTCGATAGCCTGATCCATAGCCGGCGTTTCCGTCAGATAGGTAACCGCCTCTTCCATCGCCGGGGAACGCACGATCTTGCCAATCGCCGCATCAAGCGCCGGGCTGCGGGCCACACTGTCAATCACCGTATCCAGGGCCGGACTGGCGGCAACCCGGGCCACCACCGTATCCAGGGCCGGGCTGGCGGCCACGCGCCCGATAGCCTGTTCAATCACGGGACCCGCGACGATATGCTCGACGGCCTCGTCCATGGCGGAGGAGCGAACGATTGCGCCGAGGGCCTGCGCGACAGCGGGGCGGTCGGCGGCATAGATAATCGCGTGATGGAGCATATCTTCCAGCGCAGCCCGGGCAAAACGCCGGCTTGGCTCCGCTTCGGCCAGGCCGCGGGCGATCCAGCGCTGAGTCTCCTCATCGGTAGGATCGGCGTTGGCCCGGCGGCGGCGCACCCCGAAGCGGGGGAGTGGCAGCATCTCGATCACCACCCAGAACACCGTGCCAAAGAGGTAGGCTACCACGGTACGCAGCCAGGCAATCGGGTTGCCGCGGGGACGCAGGTGTGTTTCGGCCTCGAAGAGCCAGCCTATGAGCGCGTAGCGGAAGCGACCCGGGCCGGCCTCGTCGCCGCCGGCAGGGGTGGCCCCGCCGGGGCGGCTGATCCCGGCGGCTGCCTCCCACGCCTCTGAGCGCGCGGCCAACCCCTCGAGGCCCAGCAGCGCCCCGCCCACGACCAGCCGCAGCAGCGCCTCGGTTGAAGGGGGCGGCGGGAGCGTGGCCGCCTGCGCGCGCGCGTCGGGTTCGACGGGCGCAGCGGGCGTGGCCGGGGTGACGAGCGCGCCCTGTGTTGGCGCTTCTGTATCATCTAAACGGATCATCGGCTTAATCGTAGTGGGCTGCGCCACCGCAGCAGTACCGGCAGAGCGCCGGGCGGCACGGTAGGCCAGAGCGTGCCGTCGCGCGCTCCGCGGGCGAGGGGAAGGCGCTGCGGAGACGCCGGGCGCCGCGTCGGGTTGCGCGGGCGCCTCGACCCCGGGCCCGGCGTCCGGCGGCGCAGGCGCAGAAGCCGCGGACGCTTCAGACGAGGCGGTCTCCAGCCGCTGGAAGGCCTCGTCGAGTTGTCGTCGGGCATGATCGAAGGAGGTTTTTGCCATAGACGGCCCCCTGATGGGAACATCGGAGAAAGCGGGTTTCCCCGTGCCCTGCCTGCCGGGGCGCCAGGCGCCCCCACCACCGGCTGGGGAATGGGGAAAGCAGATTTCCCCGTGCCCTGCCTGCCGGGGCGCCAGGCGCCCCCACCACCGGTTGGGGGATGGGGAAAGCGGGTTTCCCTCTACCCCTGGCCACAGGGGTGGCAAGCCCTCCCGTCGGGAAGGGGCGTGGGGAACCGCGGGCTCCCCTGCACCTTGCTCGCGGCGCATTTCCTGGCACTCTATTGTAGGCGAAGCCTATCTGCTTTGCCCTACCCGTAAGGACGGAACGCGCGACGTTCGAGCGGTATCGGGTTTGCGCGCTGCGCTTGCCGGAGAAGCGACCGAGCAGGGGTGAACCAGGTTCCCCTACACCTCTATGCGCCGGATGGAAAAGCAGCTATTTCAAGCGTTTGCGGCGCTGCTTGGCCGCCAGGAGTGACGCCAGGCGCTCGTCGGCGGGCGCGGGGGCGGAGGCCGGCGGCGGGGCTGGCGCCTCAGCCGTGGGGGGCCGGGCCTGCCGCGGCGCCGCGGGGGGCATAGGGCGCCGGGCGCGCTCCCGGGCGGCACGGAGACGGGCAAGCATCGCGTCGGCGCTTGCTGGCGCCAGCGCGGGGCGAGGACGGCGCGTCAGGGCAGGGGCCAGGCTGCCGGGGCGCAGGAACAGCCGGCGCAGGGCGATGTCCAGAGGAAGGAGCGCAAGGGCCAGCCAGAGGAGCGGCTGGCTGATGGCCCTTACGCGCCCCACGCGCTGCCCTGGCGCCTCGAACAGACTGGCCGGCGGCGGCGCGACGCGCCCGCCGCTGATGGCCGCCAGCGACTCCAGCAAGGCCGCGCCCGTCGCGTCCGGGCGATACTCTGGCGAATAGCTTACTACCAGGCCACCGCTGGCCGCGCCCAGCGGCTGCCCTGCGGCGTCCAGGGCCGTTACCCGGGCCAGGTAGACCCCGGGCTGGTCAGCCGGGACGGTGGCGCGGTAGCGGCCCGGCGCGACCCGGGTGAACTCCAGGGGCGCACCGGCGCCCGCAGGGTCGAGGAGCCGGCCCTGAACGGCGGCTACCGGGGCGGACAGGCCCTCCGCGCTACCCACAGCCAGGGTAAGAACCGCTTCTCCTTCCGTGGCGCTCAGCTCCAGGGTCAGGCGCCCATCATCCACGGGCGGCAGCACGGCATCAACCAGGCCGGCGGCGAACCGCGGAAACTGCTCCCAGCCGATCCACTCGGTAGCCCACTGGCCCTTGAGGTCACTGGTCCAGGCCAGGGTGCGGCCCAGGCCCACCTGCCAGGTTGCGAGGAGCGGCGCGCCGTCGGGGGTGATCAGGAACGTGCGCGCGGTTGCCCGACGGCCGGTGTTGTTGTAGCCGTACAGGAGGGGCATGCCCTCCAGATCGCGTACGGGGGGAGCAGGCAGGGCCACCACCGGTGTCACCACCTCTTCCACCAGGTCGCGATCGGCGGCGCGCACCGTTTCGCTGAGAAAGATCGCCGGCACCTGGTCGGCGCGGGTGACGCGGTAAAATGCGCCGCCGCCTTCGCGGGCAGCGCGTTCGAGACGCGGGTTTGCCGCGCCCCCAATCGAAACGACGGTGATGGTAACGTCGCGCTGGCGCATCTGGTCTACCAGGTCGGCGTAGTTGCTGTTGTCCAGACCGTCGGTTAGCAGGATCATGTGCTTGACGCGGGCATCGGCGGCGATCAGCGCCGGGGCGGCCAGCTCGATGCCCGCGCGGATGTTGGTGCCGCCGCCGAGACTCACCAGGCTCAGGGCGTTCTCAATGGCTGCCAGTGGCGGGAGCGGTTGCAGCGGCAGCACCGTGGTTGCCCGGTCGTCGAACGCGAAGATGCCGAGTTGATCGCCGGCGGCCAGGCCCTGGGTGGCCAGAAAAACAGCGTCTTTGGCCAGGTCGAGCCGGTTGCGCCCGGAGCCGGCGGTGTCGGCCATGCTGCCGCTCCGGTCAATCACCAGCGCCAGGGCCAGATCAGGGCGTCGCTCGCGCGCAGGCGGGTCAAGCTCCACCGGGAGCACCTCGGCGATGGGGGTCCGTCGCCAGCCACCGGCGCCAAACGACTCGGCGCCGCCGATCATTGCCAGCCCGCCCCCCTGCTCGCGCACATACGTCACCAGTGCGCGCTGGACGGCCGAGGGCGCGGCGGTTGCGGGAACATCCACCAGAATAACGGCAGCGAACTGGCGCAGGTCGACGGGGTCGGAAGCGACCTGACCGGGGCCGACGAGGGTCGGGCGCAACCCGGCGGCGGTCAGGGCGGCGCGCAGTGGCGCGGCGCGGTCCTCCGCCGCGGTCACCAGCAGCACGCGCGGCGGCCCTTCGACCCGGGTGAACGCGCCGCCGGTATTGTTGAGGGGCTGAGTGTCTCCGGCGGCGGTGATGCGCGCCTCAAAGCGACGGAAGCCGGCCTCTCCAGCCGGCGCCCGCACCTGGAGCGACTGCGCGCCCCCGGTGAGGGTGATTTCCTCGGCAGCCACCAGTTGCCCGTCGGCGAGCACCTCCACCCGGGCAGGTCCGCGCAGATCGCTCTCAATGTTCAGGGTCAGCGGCACGTCCTGGCCCTCGCGGGCCACACCGGGAGCGTCAAGCCCGACAAGGCGCGCGTCGGGGCCGGCCTCGGCTGCCAGGGGCACCACTTCAATCGGTACACCGCGGAGCGCAGCCAGGCGCGCGGCCTCAACCGCGTCGCCCAGGTTCTGCGCCCCGTCGGAGAGCAGCACGAGCCGCTTCTGAGCATCGGCGGGCAGCAGCGCCAGGCCCAGCAGCAGCGCTTCGGCAATATCGGTGCGATTGCCCGCCACCACCGACGTCAGGCGCGGCAGGGAGGCCGGCGGCTGGGGCGCCCGTTCCACCGCAGCATTGGCGCCAAACACAACCACTGCTGCCCGGTCGCCGGGTGTTCCCGTTGCCAGGGCTTCATTCACATAGGCCAGAGCGCGCTCGCGCTGCGCGGGGGCCACCGAGTCGCTCCCATCAATCAGAAAGACCACCGCCGTATCGTCCACCGGCTGCACCACCTGGGCGCCGGCCAGGGCCAGCACAAGCGCGGCCAGGATGCCGCTGCGCACGGCAAGCAGCGCCAGGTAGCGCCCGCGGCCCAGGCGCGCGCGGTTGGCCCGCCGCGTGGCCCATGCGAAGAGCCACAGGAGGGGCAGGAGCGCAAGCAGCCAGAGGGCCGCAGGATGGACAAACGAGATCAGCACGGTGTGTCCACGGATGGGTAGTCTCCTGATGTGAACATACGGGGAAACCGGGTTTCCCCACGCCCCTCCCTGAGGAGAGGGTTTGGGAGGGCTGTGCCCTCCCAAGAAAAACCTATGTTCATCGTGTCGTTATGCGGCGCAGCCGATGACCATCTGATGTGAAAGCGGATGTTCCCCTGCCTGCCAGGGCGAAGTTGTAGTCCTGGGTACACTCTACCACACTACGGTTCACGTAACACGAACAACCACCAGGGTCATATCGTCGTGAGGCGGCATACCCTCGCTGAAGGCGTGTACCTCGGCGAACACCCGGTCAACCAGTTGACCGGCGGGCAGGTGGCCCCAGCGCTGGACGAGCCGCTCGAGGCGCTCGAAGCCGAAGAGGTTGCGGCGCTGGTCGTGGGCCTCGACGATGCCATCCGTGTAGAACAGCACCGTGTCGCCTGGCCCCACTTCCACTTCGAACTGGCCGAACGTGACACGATCGGAGAGGCCGAGGGGCAACGCTGGCGGCCCTTCGAGAAAACAGGTGCGCCCATCGGCGCGGCGCAGCAACGGGGTGAGTTGCCCCGCCAGGGCCAGCACCAGCCGGTCGCGGGCCCGATCCACCAGGGCGTAACTGAGGGCCACGAAGCTGTTGCGGGGCACGTCGTCAACCAGCGAGCGGTTGGTCTCGGTCAACACGACCGAGGGCGTCTCGTGATTACGGGCCTCGGAGCGGGCGGTCGAGCGGGCAACCGCCATAAGCATCGCCGCCGGAAGCGATTTTCCACTCACGTCGCCGACGATCACCCCGATCCGCGCGCCCAGTTGCACCACGTCGTAGAAATCTCCGCCGGTCTCCCGCGCTGGCACACAGCGGGCCGCCAGTTCCAACCCTCCCACGGTGGGCAACTGGCGGGGGAACAGGTTGGCCTGGATGCGGCGGGCGATCTCCAGTTCTTGCTCCACGCGCGCCACCGATTCCTGGTACAGCCGGGCATTCTCGATCGCCAGCGCGGCGTGGTTGGCAAAGGCGCTTGCCACCTCAACATCACGCTCGCTGAAGACCCGCCCGGAGCTGTTGTCACCCTCCAGGGGATGGCGCGAGTCGATGTTGAGCACCCCAACGACGTGGCCGCGGGCAATCAACGGCACGCCGATCCAGGAGGAGATATTCTCGGACGAAGGCAGGTGCAGCCAGGGAACAGTGGTCCGACCGGCTATGTAGCGCAGGGGCGCGCCGGTACGGGCCACGTGCCCGGCGGCGCTGCCCTCCAGGGGCAGGATCAGGTTGCGCGGCTCGATGCCGGGCGCGCGCCCGCACGAGGCCACCAGGCGCAACTGCGCGCCGTCGAGGAGCATGATCGAGGCAGTATCAAAGACGATGACCTTCTGTAACTCAGCCAGCACCAGCCGCAGCACCTCGCCCGGGTCGAAGGTGGAGCTGAGCACCCGGGTCATCTCCCGCAGCGTCTCCGCGGTGCGCCGCTGCTCCTGCTCGGCGGCGAAGAGTTGCGCATTCTCGACCGCTGTGGCGATTGCCGTGGCGACCGTGCTCATCAGCTCCAGTTCTTCGTCGCCGAAGCGCAGCGGCGCGCCATAGCTATCCAGCGAGATCGATCCCAGCACCCGGTCGCGGCTCACCAGGGGCACGATCACGAGCGAGCGGATGCCCATAGCCCGCCAGCGTTGGCGACTGCGCTCGGCCAGCGGATCGCGTTCGATATCTTCAATCACCACCGGGCGCCGGGTGGCGATCAGCCGCTCGACCAGGGGATTGTCCTGTAATGGAATGGGCAGGCCCACTGTGCCGGTCTCAGGGTACTCGGCGACCACCGTGCCCGTCTCAGGCTCGGTGAAGAGGATCGTGCCGGTGTGATCGGCCCAGAACAGCCGCATGAGTTCACGGGCGGCAAGCGCCAGGATCTCCTGCTGATCCAGGCGCGCGGCCAGCACCGAGGCGATGCGGTTCACCAGTTCCATGCGGTGGGCCTGCCGTTCCACCGCCTCGGCGTGCAGGCGCGTCTCCTCCAGCAGCCGCTCGCGCTCCTGGAAGAGACGCACCTTCTGCACTCCCAGGCTCACGTGGCTCGCCACCTGGTAGAGAAAATCAATCGTGCCGGTGTCGTAACGGGAGGGCCGGTAATCCTGGATGGAGAGCACCCCGATCAACTCGCCATCACGGGCCACCAGTGGGACGCCGGCCCAGGAACGCACCAGCCGCTCCGGCCCCACCGGGCGCGGCTCGATGCCGCGGCGGGCCAGCTCGTGGCGTTCGTGCAGCAGATCGTGAAAGAGCAGCGGTTCACGGTGGGTCATGATCCAGTGGCTCAGCGAGCCGGGGGTCACCTGGCGCCCGACGAGATTGAGGGGTACCGATTGTCCTTCTTCCACAAATACGGCGTTGGTAATCACCTCACTCTCAGGCTCACAGATCAACAGCGCAAAGACCGGGGCGCCCAGCAGGTCGTTGAAGACCCGGTAGATCTCCGCCAGCATTTTATCCAGATCATACGACGCGGTGACCACCTTGCCGATCTGGCCGATGGCATCGAGTTCGGCGATCTGCCGCTCCTGTTCGTCGAGCAGACGGCGATTCTCGACGATGATCGCGATCTGATTAGCCACCGACTGCGCGACACGCACATCGTGCTCACTGAAATCGCGCTGGGCGAAGCCGAAGAGGCTCAACGTTCCCACCACGGTACTTCCGGCGAAGAGGGGCAGAATGAGCGAGCACTCGAAGCGCGGAAAGACCTCCAGAGGCAGCGAGCCGCCACGCCGGAACTCGTACCACTCCCGCGGCACCACAATCGGCTCGCCTGTCTCGACAACGGAGCGAATGGGACTGGTTGCCAGAGGTGAGCGGTAGGTGCGTTGCTCGTACTCTTCTGAAAAGCCCCGCTGGCAGCAGAGCACGAGGTGCTCGCGGGGCGCATCGAGCAGGCGCACATTGCCGGCCTCGAGGCGAAACAGGCGCAACACGATATCCAGGGCGCGCCCGAGGGTCTCAGCGAGGGGGCGCCGCTCCACCAGGCCAGCGGAGATGGCGCTCAGCGCCGCAAGCTCCTCGGTGCGCGCGGCTACCTGGGCGCCGAGCGCGGCGCGCAACTGCTCCTGGCGCCTGACCAGGACCACGTTCTCCAGCACCACGGCGATCACGTTTGCGATGCGCTGGAGCAGTTCCAGATCGGTTGGTGTGTAGACACCGGCCCGATAACTCTGGACCGACAGCACGCCGATGGCTTCGGCGCCGATCATCAGCGGCACGCCGAGCCAGGCCCGCGAGCGTTTCTCGTGAGCGCCGCCGGGCGGCAGCGCAGCGGCATCACCTTCAGCCAGGAGATCTTGAATGAGGAGAGGTTGTCTGGTACGGATGATCGTGCCGGTGAGGTAGCCGAACTCAACGTCCTCGATAAACTCGCTTACCTCTTCGGTAGCCAGCAGGGCATAGGCGAAGCGCTCATGGCGCTCGCCGCAACATGCCAGGTAGAAGGTGTCGAAGGTGACGACGCGGGCCAGTTCGCGCTGGATACGCTCGAAGATCGTGCGCGCATCGGGGTGCTCGCTCCCAACCAGACTGATGGCGGTCAGCGCGTGAAGCAGACGGGCATCACGCTCGTGCTGGGAGAGCAACTGATCGCGTTGCCGTTCGAGATCGCGTATCTGAGCGCGGCTGGAAGTGGACCGTGGCATAGCCTGTCCCCGCGTGCTGGCACGTCGTAGCAGAAGGCGGCCGGGGGCCGGTTCGATGTCGGGCGCTGGTGCGGCTGCGCTGCTCGTTGTGAACAGCCGCCCCCGGGAGCGGGAGGTGAGGCCCCGGTCTCCACGCGAACCCGCGCGCACCGTTATGGCGCGTCCCCGCTCCGTACGTGTTCACACCTTTCCCGGGTGCGCGGGTATCTTGCGCGCATCCAAGCCATTGCGGGCGGGACGCCCGCGCACCCCGGGTGACTTACCCCACATGTGAACACGTACCCCGCTCAGGCATCTCCCGGGGTCTCGGCGGTGCCGAAGGGCAATTCAACCACTTCGACGCGAAGGTCGCCAACCTGGACGGAGGCGCCGGGAGTGGCGTAGGCGGTGCGCACATACCCGAGACCGATCAGGCCATAGCGGGGGGAGGCGACCAGGCTGGTCAGATCGCCGGCTTCTTTCCCCTCGGCATCGAGGCGCGCCAGCGGCACACCTGCCCCTGCGGGCAACGCGGGCAACCCGGCGAAGCGCAGACCCCGCAACTGCCTGGCAATGCGGCCACGGCTCTCCATACGCGCGATGATCTCCTGGCCCACGTAGCAGCCCTTGTTGAAGCTCACTGCGCTCCACAGGCCGGCCTCCAGGGGGATGTACTCCTGCGACAACTCCCGCCCGAAGGCGCCGTACCCCTGCTCAACCCGGAGCACGTCATAGGTGGCGGCATCGAGCCGGACGGTGCCCGCGGCGCACAGAGCGGCCTCCATCTGCTCCAGGAGCGCAGGGGTGGCAAGGAGGCGATAGCCGCTCCCGCCGATGGGCGCCGCGCCGGCCACGAAGAGCGGCGCTTCCTGCCAGGTGGCAGCAACGATACCGCGGGGCGACAGTTCTGCCACGGCGATGCCCAGCGCGTCCAGCAGCGCCCCGGCACGCGGGCCATACAGCGTCTTTTCGCCAAGCGTGGCGCTGGCGTCCTCCACCTTCACCCGGTCGTTAAAAAAGATATTCTTCCGCAGGTAGGCATGGATGGTCGCGCCCTGCCCCGGACTGGTCACCAGCAACAGGCCCTCATCGAGACAATACACGTCAAGGAGGTCAATAATCCGGCCAATCGGTGTCGTCAACACCGTCTCGACACCTTCGCCGGGTTTCAACCGTTCGATATGATTGGTCGAGAGGCGATGCAGCAGCGCCGCGCGGTCACGGTCGCGCATCCAGATGCGGCCACGGGCGGCGCTATCATACACCGCGACACCCTCGCAGGCGGCGGCATAGGCGTGCGGTTGAGCGTGGGAGATCGGTGTTTCGGTCATCGTCATTGGCTCGAATCACCCTCTGGGGGGGCCGGCGGGAGCGCCAGTGGCTGACGACGGCGACCATACGGGAGGAGGGGGCCACTACGTCATGATTTAACATAATCACTAGGGCGAGCCACCGGCCTTCTTGATGTCACCGTCCCGACAATTACTGGCATGATACCATACGCAAGCCGGGCGCGGGGAAATCCGGGGCTCCCCACAAGAGGATGAGGTTTCCCCACGCGCACTCAAAACTCCAGTAACCGCTGCGCCGCGGCGCGGATCTTCACCGCATCGGGACGATGCGCGTCCTCCAGGGGTGGACTGTAGGGCACGGGCGTATCGGGCCCGGCCACGCGGGTAATCGGGCCGTCGAGGGCATCGAACGCCTGTTCAGCGATCAGCGCGGCCACCTCAGCGCCCACGCCACAGGTGCGGTTAGCTTCGTGGACGATAAGCACCTTGCCGGTCTTGCGGGCAGTGGCCAGGATGGCTGCCTCATCGAGCGGCTTAAGTGTGCGCAGGTCGAGCACCTCGATGCTGTGCCCGGCGCGTTCCAGATCCGCGGCCACTGCCAGGGCCTCGTGCACCATCGCGCCATAGGTGATAATCGACAGCTCTTCGCCCTCGCGGCGCAGCGCCGCCCGACCAAGCGGCACCAGCCCCGTCTCGCCGCCAGCAACCGGTCCCTTGAGCGAACGGTAGAGGTACTTGGTTTCGTAGTAGATCACGGGGTTGGGATCGCGAATGGCGCTGATCAGCAGGCCCCAGGCGTCGGCGGGAGTGGCGGGGGCCACCACCTTTAGCCCCGGGGTGTGCACGAACCAGGCCTCATTGCTCTGCGAGTGGAAGGGTCCAGCGCGCAGCCCCCCTGCGCCCGGCGCGCGGATGGTGATCGGCGCCGCCTGGCCCCAGCGGTAGTGGTTGGTGGCGGCAAATTGCACGATGGCATCGAAGCCGGTGGAGATAAAATCGGCAAACTGCATCTCCACTACTGGACGGAAGCCCTGGAAGCTCATGCCGATTGCCGCGTAGATCATCGCCAGTTCCGTCATCGGCGTATCGATCACGCGCTGCTCGCCAAACTCCTCGATCAACCCCTGGGTTACTTTGAAGGCGCCACCGTATACGCCAATGTCTTCACCCAGCAGCAGCACAGCCGGATCGCGCTGCAATTCGTAGCGTAGCGCCTCGCGAATGGCTTCGAGGTAAGTTAGCTCGCGGACGGCGCCCGGCGGCGAGTCGCCGGTTTCGGCGAGCGTCGTGACCCCGGTGTGAAGGTTGGCATCCCAGGTCATGGTTGCTCCTCGTCGGTTGTCGCGCCGCGCAATAAAGAGGTTTTTTTCCTGAGAGGGCGCGGCGCTCCCACACCAGAATGAAAAAATATTTGTTCTTGGGAGGGCGCAGCCCTCCCAAACCCTCCCTGAGGGGAGCGGCTGGCGCCCCCACAGGCAGGGGGATGGGGAAACCCGGTTTCCCCGTATTTTCACCTCAGTCCGCGTACACCCCCTGCGTCACCCCGGACGGGTCGGGGTAGGGACTGGCTTCAGCATAGGCCTGGGCTTCGTCGAGTTCGTGGTCAATGCGTTCGAGGAGCGCGGCGAGGGCGGCATCGTCGAGCAGGCCCCGCTCGCGGAGCACGGCCTCGATGCGCGCGATCGGATCGCGCTGGGCCCAGGTTTCCAGCAGGTCCTTTGGCACGTAGGCCATATTGTCGTGGATGGCGTGGCCGCGCATACGCATCGTCTTGCACTCGATCAGGGTCGGCCCGCCGCCCGCGCGCGCCCGCTCCACTGCCTGAGTAACCGCCTGGTACACCGCACAGAAATCGTTGCCGTCCACAATCACGCCGGGTATGCCATAGCCCGCGGCGCGGTCGGCGATATGCTCGATGCGCATCTGGCGTGCCAGGGGGGTGGAATAGGCGTACTGGTTGTTTTCGCAGATGACCACCATCGGGAGTTGGAAGACCGATGCCCAGTTCAGCGACTCGTGGGCCAGGCCCTGGCTGGCGCCGCCATCGCCGAAGAAGGCCATCGCCACCCGCGGCTCGCCCTTGAGCTTGAAGGCGTGGGCCACGCCGGCAATCACCCCGGTGGAGGCCGGCAGGTGACTGATGAAGCCGATGAGGCCCAGGCTCAGGTCGCCCATACCGTGCAGGTTGGCGTCGCGCCCGCGACTGACGCCTGTGGCCCGTCCGAGGAACTGCGCCAGAATGCGTCGCGGATGCAGCCCTCGCACCAGGTACGTGCCGAGGTCGCGATGCATCGGCGCCGCCACATCGTCGGGGCCGAGCGCCAGCCCGGCAGCCACACTGATGGCCTCGTGCCCGATCTGCGAAAAGTAGCCGCCGACAATTTTGCTCTGCTTGTGGAGGAAGGCGCCCCGCTCGTCCAGGGCGCGGGTCAGGCGCATCCAGTAGTGCGCCCGGGTAAGCAGTTCTGCGGGAAGCTCCATTGCTCCTGGTCCGGGCTATGGGCCTGGCATCATGCCATGCCAGGACGTGATCGTCGCTCGATTGCACCGGTATTGTACCATCTTCGGGGCATGAGCAAAGTCCGCAAAAGGCGCCATGCCGGGCGGAGCGAAGCATCTCTGGTTCGCATCAGGAAGAGACCCTTCGCTGCGCTCAGGGTGACAACAAGCGACTTTGCACAAGCCCCGGGTTTTTCTCCTGGCTTGCGAAGTGGCAGGTCGATCCGGTAGAATAAAATAATCTGCCTCACCATCACTCTGCGGCCCGCCCAGGCGGGTCCCGTTACCCGCCGAAAGATTGCCTATGCCGCGCCTCTCGTTCATCTACCCCGAGATGCTCTGGCTGCTGATCGCGGTCGGGCTGATCTGGGCTGTTGCTCTGCTTCCCCCGCGCCGCCTGACGCCAGGGCGCTTCTGGACGAGTTTGACGCTCCGCAGCATCATCGCTACGGCTCTGGTTTTCGCTGTGGCCGGCGCGCAACTCGTGCTGCCGGTCGAGCGTTTGACGACGGTCTTTTTGCTCGATGCGAGCGACTCGATGCCGCCCTCTACCCGCGCCCAGGCCGAGACCTTTATCCAGGAGGCGCTCCAGCAGATGCCCCCGGGCGATCGGGCTGCCATCGTCGTCTTTGGCGGCAATGCCCTGGTAGAACGGGCGCCCAGCGAGGAGCGTCGGCTGGGGCGTATCAGTTCGGTGCCGGTGGTGACGCGCACCAATATCGCTGAGGCCATTCAGCTCGGTCTGGCCCTTTTCCCCGCCGATGCCGAGAAGCGCCTGGTGCTGCTCTCCGATGGCGGTGAGAACGAGGGCCGGGCAATCGAGGCCGCCCGCCTGGCCGCGGCGCGAGGGGTGCCGATTGACATTGTGGACCTTGCGATCAATTCCAGCGATGCCGAGGCGCTGATCGCCCGCCTGGAGGCCCCCGCGCGGGTGCGTGACAACCAGCGCGCCACGGTGGTTGCCACGGTGGAAAGTACGGTCGCCCAGGGCGCCACGGTGCGCCTGATCGGCGATGGCGGGGTGATCGCCGAACGGCGCGTCGAACTCCAACCTGGCTCCAACGAGGTTCCCTTCCAGATCGAGGTTGCCGGCTCCGGCTTCCAGCGCTTCCGCGTCCAGGTTGAGCCAGACCAGGATGGTCGCCCCCAGAACAACGAGGCTTCGGCGCTGATCCAGATCCAGGGTCCACCACGGGTGCTGATCGTGGCCGTTAACCGCGCCGACGCGCAACCGCTGGCTACCGGTTTGCAGGCCACCAGTATGATTGCCGAGATTGTGGTGCCCGATCTGATGCCCAGCGACCTGGCCGGTCTGAGCGCCTACGAGAGTGTCGTTCTGGTCAACACACCGGCCCGCGCGTTGCCGGTTGGCGCTATGGCCGCCCTTCCCGCCTATGTCCGTGATCTGGGCAGGGGCCTGGTGATGGTCGGCGGCGAGGAGAGTTTCGGTGTCGGCGGCTATGGGCGCACGCCCATCGAAGAGGCTCTCCCGGTCTACACGGACGTGCGTGACCGTGAGGAGCGCCCCGATCTGGCCCTGGTCTTTGTGATTGACAAGTCCGGTTCGATGGACGCATGCCACTGCGCCAGCCCGGATCGCGGCGCTATGCCCCTCCAAGCCGCTGGAACGCGCAAGGTGGACATTGCCAAGGAGGCGGTGGCGCAGGCGGCGGCGCTGCTCGGGCCGCACGATACCCTTGGCATCGTGTCCTTCGATAGTCGCGCCATCCAGACGATGCCGCCTACCACCGGCGCCACGGTGGAGGAGGTGATTGAGGCGGTGTCGGGCCTCGAACCACGTGGCTCCACCAACGTCCGCGCCGGTCTGTTGGAGGCCGAGTCGCTGCTTCAGGGCGTGGATGCCCGCCTCAAGCACGTGATTCTGCTTACCGACGGTTGGGGGTCCGGCGGCGACCAGGTGGATATCGCCGAGCGCATGCGCGCCCAGGGTATAACCCTCACCGTCGTGGCGGCGGGCAGCGGATCGGCTGACTATCTGGAGCGCCTGGCGCTCGCCGGCGGCGGTCGCTACTATCCGGCCCAGGATATGGCCGAGGTGCCGCAGATCTTTGTGCAGGAGACGATCACCACCGTCGGTAATTACATTATCGAACGCCCCTTCGTGCCCGTGGCTATCGGCGAAAGTCCGATCCTGGCCGGTCTCGGCGGTCTGCCGCCGCTCTTCGGCTTTAACGGGAGCACGCTTAAGGAGAGCGCCCGCGCGGTGCTGGAGACCGACGATGACCAGCCGCTGCTGGCGATCTGGCAGTACGGCCTGGGGCGGAGCGCCGCCTGGCTCAGCGATACGCGCGGCAAGTGGGCCGCGGAGTGGATCCGCTGGGAAGGCTTTCCGCGCTTTGCCGGGCAACTCGTCGGCGCGGTGCTGCCCACCCGCGGCGGCCAGGAGGTCAGCGCCGAGATGCAGGTGGCCGGCGCCGAAACGCTCATCCGGCTGACGACTGGCCCGGGGCAGGAGAACCTGGAGGTTACTGCAACCCTGATCGGCACCGACGGCTCGCGGCGCGAGGTTGCGCTGCCCCAGGTCGGCCCGCAGACCTACCAGGGCCGTTTCGAGAGTCCCGCGCCGGGCACCTACCTCGTGCAGATCAGTGGCGCCGCAGGCGGACGCGCGGTGTTGCAAGAGACGGCGGGCCTGGTGGTGCCCTATTCCTCGGAGTACCGCGGCGCCCAGGCCAACCCGGCCTTGCTGTCCGAACTCGCCACGCTCACCGGGGGCGCCACGTTGAACGAGGCGGCCGCCGCCTTCGCGCGTGTTGATAGCGGCGTTACCCGCGCCCGCGAGATTGCTATGCCCCTCCTGGCTCTGGCGCTGCTGTTGCTGGTCTTTGACATCGCTGTGCGGCGCCTGCTGCTGCGCCGCGAGGACCTCGCGGCGGCGCGGGCCTGGATGGGCGTTCGTGGCGCGCCGGCTCGCCCGGCGCCTGTGCCCGCCAACCCTACTCTGGACCGACTCGCTGGCGCCAAGCGGCGGGTGCAGGAGCGTATCGGCAACCCCGTCGCGCCCGAAGCCCCGGCGGGGTCAACCCCCAGCATCGCCGCGCCCGCCGAACCGCCCGGTCCGCCCCCGCCTGCCCCGCCCCCGGTTGCGCCGCCTGCGCCGCCCCCCACGCCAGCCGACGACCCCCTGGCGCGCCTGCGCGCGGCCAAGGAACGCGCCCGCCGCCGCGCCGCCGGTGATGAGTAGAGGCACCGCGGCGCGGCGCCTTCCCGCCTCGTTCTCCGCCCGACAAAGAGGGAGTTGGGGAGTGAGGTTTGGCCACGTGGAGGGTTTTTGGCGTATGGCCCGCATGAGGAAGCCATCGGCAACGTTGTGGGCAATGCATAAGCTGGACGGAGAGAGGAGGAGGACCTCCCCCCTGCTCCCCGCGCTAGCCAAGCTGGAGCGGGGGGATCAGGTTGCTCCCGCCCCCCTCTCCACCGTAGGTGGAGAGGGGGGATGGGGGGGGTGAGGACCAGCAGCGCATCACAGCCATCCAGCGAAAAACTCTCCACGTGAGAGCCTGCCCGCTCAGGGTTCACGGGCGGACAGAACCTATGGATGCCGACGGGCGTTATGGCGTTGGAATGCGCTGGTTGGTCCTCACCCCCGTCGCCTCTCCAGCTTCGCTGGAGAGCCTGCGCTGAGCCTGTCGAAGCGGGGAGACCAGAGCTGTGCGCGGGGGCGTTCCAATGCGGTACAAGCCGCGTTGTGGCTCGGATGTTCTGTCTCTGCATGCACCCACACCTTCTGTCCACCCCCAAAGCTCCTGCCCGCGCGCGGGTTGGAGCGGGCGCAGCCCTCGCCGAAACAAGCCGGGTCACCCCGGTGGACGGGGCGCCTCTTCACCGGTCACTCATCACTCGTCACCGGTGCAACTTCGGCGCGGACCGGCTCGGGCCACAACGCGGCCAGCATCAGTGTGCCCGCGGCGGCGAAGGTGCCACCCAGAGCCAGGGCAAGGGCGGCGGGAGTGGCGCCGAGGTCGCGGGCCACACCGGTCAGATAGGCCGAGAGCGCGGTGGTGAGCGTCAACGCGGCATACTCGGTCGCAAACACGCGCCCGAGCAGGCGATTGGGCACCCGCGCCTGCAACAGCGTGGTGCTGAAGACCCACTGGATGCTGCCGCCGATGTGGGCGAACAGGACGCACAGCGCCGCCAGGGGCAGAGAGGCCACGAAACTCAGGGCCAGGTAGCCCGCGGCGCTGATGAAGAACGCCACGGCTACGGATCGGCGCAGAAAGCGCGGCCCTGAGCCGCCAAAACGCAAGGCCAGAAATGGCCCGATGCCCGTCCCCACGCCGCGCGCAGCGTAGAGCAACCCGATACTGATGGCCCCATCGCGACCAAGTGGCGCGACCTCGCGACCGTAGAGCGTCAGCAGCAGCAGCACACCGCCCCCCAGGCTCCAGATCGCCTTGCTGAACGTCAGCCAGCCGATCTCGTGGCGCGTCAGCACGTAGTGGAGACCCTCGCGCAACTCCATCAGCGCCCCCCGTGGGCCTGACGAAGGCTGCGGCGCGAGCGGTTCTGGGATTGTGGCCGAAGCAGCGTGGGGCTGGGGAACGCGCACCGTGGCGATCAGCGCCGCCGAGAGCACAAACGAGATCGCATCGAGGAGGAACGCTGTGCGCACGCCCAGGGTGCCTGCCACGATCCCGCCGAGAGCCGCCCCCAAGGCCAGCATAGCCGACCAGGTGGCCCCGCTGATCGCATTGGCCGCCACCAGCTCGTCGGGGCGGCACAGGCTCGGCAGGATCGCCGAACGCGCCGGCTCAAAGAACGCCGTGAGCGACACCTTCGCTGCGACCGCCGTGTACAACAGCCACAGATCCTCGGGGCCGTGGACCAGCAGCAGCAGCAGTACCAGCAGCGCCCGCCCCAGGTCACTGGCGATCAACACCAACTTGCGGGGCAGCCGATCAACGATCACCCCGGCGATGGGGCCTACCGCCGCTCCAGGCAAAAACTCAGCCAGCAACAGCAGGCCGACGGCCTGCCCCGAGCCGGTAAGATTGAGGGTGAGCGTAAACAGCGCAACACTATCGAGCCAGTCGCCGATCTGGCTGACCACCTGGCCGTACCACAGGCGCCGGTAGTTGCGGTTCGTGCGCAGAACCTGCAGGTAGCCGGCCATAGCTACTCGCGGACGCGCGACTTCATAGCTCGCTCGATATCGCGCTGCGCCTCGCGCCGGGCGATATCCTCGCGGCGATCATAGACCTTCTTGCCCCGCGCCACGCCAAGTTCCACCTTGGCGCGCCGGCCCTTGAAGTAGATCTTGAGCGGCACCAGCGTCAGGCCCTTCTGGCGCACCAACCCATCGAGGCGGCTGATCTCGCGACGGTGGAGCAGCAACTTGCGCGGACGCAGCGGGTCGTGGTTGAAGTATTTGCCCGACTGCTCGTAGGGCGAGATGTGCGCATCGTACAGGAAGACCTCGTCATTGTGTACGCGGGCATAGCTCCCGCGCAGGTTCACGCGCCCGGCGCGCACCGACTTGATCTCGCTGCCGGTCAACACAATCCCGGCCTCGTAGGTCTCTTCAATATCATAGTCGTGGCGCGCCTTGCGGTTCTCCGCCACGACGCGGGGAGGGGCCTGCTTCGTACTCATCGCCTTGCCTGAAAACAGGCGAGTGGAGGGCGATGCCCTCCACTCGAACGGGTCGCTTCTCGGCATTATAGCAGACTTGCGGGCGGCTCGGCGGGCGGGAGGGGAGCTGCGGCGCAGCCCCCCACAACCCTCTCCTACAGCAATGCTCCCACGTACTGCTGGCGCAGCTCATTCTGGCGGCGGAAGAACACCGTCACCAGCGACGAGGTAATCACAATAAACAGCGAGTACAGTACGGGGATGAGGGCGATCTCGTTGGCCAGCTCGCCCTGGAAGCTGAGCAACACAATCGAGAGCGCCAGCGGGCCATTCTGAATGCCGGTTTCCAGGGCGACAGTGGTGGCGCGGCGAAAGCCCAGCCCAACCCCCTGGCTGACCAGGAAGCCAAAGAAGAAGCCAATCACCCCCACGCCCACGGCGGCAGCATAGACCTGCCAGGGCGTCGTGGCGAGCAGCGGCGCGTTGCGCGGCACCCACAGCGCGATCAGCGCCAGGATAATGACAACCCCCAGAATGCCGCCGAGCAGTTCGAGCAAGGCGCCCACATTGGCGTTGCGCCGCCGGATGAACATCCCGATGACCACGGGAATGAGCATCACCACCAGGCCGACAATCACACTACTCATCCCGACGCTGATCTCGCTGGTCATGAAGCGGCTGCCGTAGAGGAAAATCCACAGCGGCGCCATCACGAAGGCGGCCAGGGTCGAAAAGGTGGTCATCGTCACACTGAGGGCCAGATCGCCCTTGGCGAAGTAGGTAAAGATGTTGGAGGTCGAACCACCGGGCATGCACGAGATGATAATCAGCCCGATGGCGATGGCCGGGGGCAGTTGCAACGCCACGGCCAGGCTAAAGCCAATCGCGGGCATGAGCAGGTACTGCGAGGCGAAGCCGATCAGAATGGCCTGCGGGCGCTTAAAAGCGCGGAAGAAGTCGCGCCAGGTGAGCGAGGCGCCCATGCCGAGCATAATCACCCCGATCATCAGCGCCAGGAGCAACTGTTCGGTCTGGCTAACCATTGACGCCTCCTTCCTCCTGGTGCGTTACCCGGGCCTCGGCGCGCAACTCGCGACGCAGCACCTTGCCCACAGGGCTCTTCGGCAACTCGGCGCGCAGTTCGACCGCCTTCGGCACCTTGTAGGCCGCCAGGTACTGCTTGCAATGCTCGCGCACCTGCTCGGCCGTCAGGGCTGCGCCGGGTTTGGCAACCACAAAGGCCTTCACCATCTCGCCCGTCTTCGCGTCAGGCAACCCAACCACCGCTACTTCAGCGACACCCGGGCAGGCGGCAATGCAGTCTTCGACCTCATTCGGGTAGACATTGAAGCCACTGACGATGATCAGATCCTTCTTGCGGTCAACGATACGCAGGTAGCCATCGGCATCGATCTCGGCAATATCGCCGGTGAGGAGCCAGCCATCCTTGATCACCTTCGCGGTCTCCTCGGGGCGCTGCCAGTAGCCCTGCATCACCTGGGGGCCACGCACCGCCAGTTCGCCCGGCTCACCGGGGGCAGCCGCTTCGCCATAGGCATTGAGCAGGCGCACCTCGGTGCCCAGCAGCGGCAAGCCGATGCTGCCGGGCCGGTTGGCCTCGAAGGGGTTGAGCGTCACCACCGGGGAGCACTCGGTCAGACCGTAGCCCTCGATGATCGGCGTGCCGGTCACGCGCTGCCAGCGCTCGGCCACGGTGGTGTGCAGCGCCGTGCCGCCCGCAATGCTGCCGCGCAACTTCGGTGGGGGATGATCGGCGAACCACTCTTCGTTCAGCAGACCGTTGAACAGCGTATTCACTCCGGGAATCCAACTGATGGGGTAGTTCTCGATGGCCCGCTGGAGGTTAGAGAGCGGTCGGGGATTGGCCACCAGGACGTTGCGCGCCCCGGCCTGGAAGAAGTAGAGCAAATTGGTGGTAAAGGCGAAGATGTGGTACAGCGGCAGGACCGCCAGGGGGCATTCCGCGCCGTGGGTCACATTACCGGCCACACGCTCTTCAATCTGCGCCACATTGGCCAGCAGGTTCCTGTGCGAGAGCATGGCGCCCTTGCTGACACCGGTGGTGCCGCCGGTGTACTGGAGCACCGCCAGATCATCGGGGCTGGTGGCCGCCGTGTAGGCCGCAACGTCCACACTGCGCTCGTGGAGGTGGCGCGCGCCGCGGGAAAGGGCCTCCTGGAAGGAGATCGTCGGCGCGGTGCATGCGGGTACGAGGCGGTTCCAGTACTTGATGACGTTGTAGGCCACGAAGCCCGGCAGGCGGGAGAAGCGGTCGGTGAGGCGCACCAGCACCACGTGCTCGATACCGGTCCGTTCCAGCACCGGGGCGATCTTGTCGCCGAAGAGATCCACAATCACCAGCACACGCGCGCCGCTGTCGTTGAACTGGTGGATCATCTCCGCCGGGGTGTAGAGCGGGTTGGTGTTGACCAGAACACATCCTGCCTTGAGCACGCCAAAGGCGCAGATCGGGTAGGCCAGGCTGTTCGGCAATTGAATGGCCACCCGATCGCCGGCTGCCAGTCCCAGCTCCTCGCGCAAAAACGCCGCGAAGCGGTCGGCATCGCGGCGCACGTGGGCGAAGCTGAGGTTGCCAAACATGCCGTTGGGCAGCACGGCGGTAAAGGCGTGCTGCCGGGCGTAGCGTTCGCAGGTCCGATCGACCATGTCGGGCAAATGACGGAAGGGCAGGGAAACGGGCGTTCCGGCTGGCGCTGCGGCAGGCGCGGCAGATCGGGCCGATACCTGCGTGGTCCGGTCAAGGTCGAGTGTCGTCATACGCCTCCAACTCGCTTCATCGAGAGCCTACGAATTATAGTCCGCCACCTGGCGGTGGCGGATACGCGGCACGCTGTTTTCTGCACGAAACTTGAACAACTATAGCACCGGCTTTTGCACAGCTTCCAGGGGAGAACTCCCTGTCCAGCGAGGGAGGCGTTGTACTATTTTAGAGTGCAGATTTCAGGTTGCAGATGGCCGCAATGGTGTTGTAATGCGCTCTGGCGGGAGTGCCTATGCGGTTTGTTCAATGTTCCCCATTCCCCTGCCTGTGGGGGGTGCCAGCCGCTCCCAACAGCGGTTGGGAAAAGGGGGAAACCGGGTTTCCCCAATCCCCTCCCCGAGGGGAGGGTTTGGGAGGGCGCAGCCCTCCCAAAGATACCCCATGTTCATCACGGCGTTGTGCGCCCTGCGCATGGGGCCTGATGTGAACATACGGGGAAACCGCGTTTCCCCATTCCTCTGCCTGTGGAGGGTGCCAGCCGCTCCCAACAGCGGTTGGGAAAAGGGGAAACCGGGTTTCCCCAATCCCCTCCCTGCGGGGAGGGTTTGGGAGGGCGCAGCCCTCCCAAAGATACCCTATGTTCATCGCGGCGTTGTGCGCCCCGCGCATGGGGCCTGATGTGAACATACGGGGAAACCGGGTTTCCCCAATCTCCTCCCTGCGGGGAGGGTTTGGGAGGGCGCAGCCCTCCCAAGAACAACAATATTTTCATTCTGGCGTTGTGCGCCCCGCGCACGGGGCTTAAAGTGGTAGGGGAAGGGGCCTGAGGCGTGGTTGACGAGCGGGCATAGCTCGCCCGGGCGTATCTCTGTTCATTCCCGTGGTGTGCAGCGTGGCCGCGGGGGTGTCTCACGGATTTCCAGCACGCTGCACTAGCGCTCCAGACCCAGGGCGAACAGCACGGCCTCTTCGTGGGCACGCATGGCCGCTGCGTCATCGGGGCCGCGCTCGTGGTCATAGCCCAGCAGGTGCAGGGTGCCGTGCACGGCGAGGTAGGCCAGTTCCCGGGCCGGCGAGTGGCCGTACTCGTCGGCCTGGGCCAGCGCGCGCTCGAGGGAGATGGCGATGTCTCCCAGGTAGCGGGGGCCTTCCGGCTGGCTGATAAACGGGCCTGTGGCGCCATCATCGCCAAAGGAGAGCACATCGGTCGGCGCGTCAACGCCGCGGTAATCGCGGTTCAGGGCGTGCAGCCGGGTATCATCGGCGATGAGCACTCCCACCTCCACCGGGCCGGCCACCCTCTCGGCCTGTAAGGTTGCCAGCACAGCCCGCTCGACCAGGCTCGCGTCGAGGCCGTGGGCCGCAAGTTGTTCTTCCATGCCCGCGTCGGTGGTTACTTCAACGATATGATCTGTCATTGGCGTACCTGAAGCTATGGGAAAACCACGTCTCTCCAGCCTCCTGCCCCACCCATGGGGAGGACCTGTCGCCCCCACCGGCAGGGGGATGGGGAAACCCGGTTTCCCCGTATTTTCACCTCAGGGAAAACCTGGCTTCCGCGCCGGGCGGGCAGGAACGCCGGTTACGTCGGATCAGGCTGGCCATCGCGCAGGATCGTCTGGACCTGGAGGAGCACATCACGCTCGCGCTCAAAGGAGACGCGCCGGATGGCCTCATCGAGGGGGAACCAGCGCGCATCGTCAACCTCGGCCTCCTGAGGATGCAACTCGCCCCGTTCGTAGCGAATAAGAAACAGGTCCACATATTTGTGGACCCGCGAGGGACCGGCGCGAAACCAGTATTCAATTGTCGCCAGGTGGCGCACGATTGCCCCTTCCAGACCGGTCTCTTCGGCGACTTCGCGCACCGCGGCGGCCTCGGCGGTTTCGCCGCGGTTCACGTGGCCCTTGGGCAAGCCCCAGCGTTCGCCGCGGTCGGTGGCGATCAGGGCAACTTCTACCCGCCCGGCGACAACGCGAAAGATGACTCCGCCAGCAGAGTAGGCGGTACGATGGGCGCCGGACCGGTTGGAACGTGACGACATTGGCCTCAGGCGCGCTTGAGCAACCGCCCAGCGCGCATATCCCAGTAGTTGTTAATCGCGTAGAGAATACGCTGCCGCGCTACATCCACGTGCTCCCAGCCCACCGGCTCGACGCGGGTGCCTTCCAGGTCTTTGTAGACCGTGAAGAAGTGTTCGACCTCTTTCAGGTAGTGGGGCGGCAGATCGGTATAGTCGGTAAAACTTGCAAAGAACGGATCGTACTGGAGCACGGCCAGGATCTTGTCGTCGTGCTCGCCTTTATCGAGCATACGGAACATACCCACGGGGCGGGCCTCGACGATACACCCGGTGAACGTGGGCAGGTTGGTCATCACCAGCACATCCAGCGGATCGCCGTCATCGTAGTAGGTCTGGGGGATGAATCCGTAGTCGCCCGGGTACTGCACTGCCGAGTAGAGCACGCGGTCGAGCTTGAAGGCGCCGATCGTTTTATCGAATTCGTACTTGTTGCGTGAGCCCTTGGGGATTTCGACAACGGTATGGATTACATCGGGGACACTGGGTCCGGGTTCCAGATCGTGCCAGTAGTTCTGCATTGCCGGCCTTTCTGAATGTGCCTGACGCCTCTTCTGACGCTTCATTATAGCATGCAACTGCTGTGACGATGGGGAAACCGGGTTTCCCCATGCCCCCCTCTGGGAGGGTTTGGGAGGGCGAAGCCTTCCCAGGAAACAACCCGCCAGCGGGGCGGGTTTGGGCGTAGAGGCGCGGCGCCGCCGCGCCTCTACGCCCTCCCAGGAACAAATATGTTCATTCTGGCGTTGTGCGGCGCAGCCGCATGGACGGCTGATATGACGATGGGGAAACCGGGTTTCCACACAGGGCGATCGCATCTTCTGGATTGCGCTGGAGCGCGGCACGGGGCATGATGCGGAAACACGCATCCGCTGGTACTCGGAGGTTTCGCATGCCCCCGGTTCGTGAACTTGCCCCGGCGTCCCATTTCGCGACGGTGGATGACTCACGCGTCGAGCAGACCGGGGCCTATACCTTTCTCGACATCATCATCACGATTTGCGCCATGCATGAAATGAAACGTGCCGGAGGCGCCTGCATAGCCCCTCCGGCACGTTGTTGAACGGGAGGGCCGCGGGAAGCTTCGCCCTACCAGAAACCCTCTTGCCAGGCTATGCGCCCCGCGCCTTATCCCATCAACCGTTGCAGATTGGCCCGCGCCCTGGCCGCCGCATCGCGACGCCCGATGACGGTGTAGGCGTTGATCGAGGCAATAATCATGCCACGGGCGGTTTCAAAATCGCCCCGGTAGGCCGCAACCAGACCCAGGTTGTGCAACGACGAGGCCACGCCGATGTCCAGACGCAGGGCGCGGCATTCGCTGAGCACGGCACTGTGTAGCGCATAACAGGCCTCCAGATCACCCCGCATGAAGGCCAGACTGGCGAGTAGTTGCATTGCGCCGAGACGCCCCGCGGTGCTACCGATTTGTTCAGCCGTCTCAAACGCTCTCTCTACACGCGCCTGCGCGGCGCTCAGAGCGCCTTCAAGCCAGAGCCTTGCGCCTTCGTCGAGGAGGAGCGCCACCACAGCAGGAATCCCCGTGCCTAACTCATTGTCCATGGGACCTCCTCGGCTCGTGGAGATTATCCTGTTATTAAAGAGCATCGCCATCGCCAGCGCTTGCACTTTGCTGGCCGCGCCTCTAAGCCCAGAACCTCCCGCCGGGCGGGGGCGTAGGGAAACCCGGTTTCCCCGTATGTTCACCTCAGAGTTAGACACGCCACTCGCATTCGTTTATTCGTTTCCCATTCGTTGGCCCATTTCCCCTCTGCGTCCCGGGAGGCCTATCCCGGAGCAGGTGAAACCCTTTGAAGGGCTTCGCCCTCCCAAACCCTCCCGCAGGCGGGCTATTTTCACCTCAGACGGTCATGCGCATGGCGCACATCGCCGGAATGAAAATAACTATTCTTGGGAGGGCGCAGCCCTCCCAAACCCTCCCGCGGGCGGGCTATGTTCACGTTAGGCCCCATGCGCGGGGCGCACAACGTCAGAATGAAAATATGTGTTCTTGGAAGGATGTAGGGGCGCGGCGCCGCCGCGCCCCTACTACGCCCAAACCCTCCCGCGGGCGGGCTATGTTCACCTCAGCGTCAGCCACGCCGCGCGCATTCGTTTATTCGTTTCCCATTCGTTGGCCCATTTCCCCTCGGCGTCCCAGGAAGCCTATCCTGGAGCAGGTGAAACCCGTTGAAGGGCTGCGCCCTCCCAAACCCTCCCGCTGGCGGGTTGTTTCCTGGGAGCGCACAGCCCTCCCTTCATTGCATGCCTGTGCCCGTGGGTATGCCGGCTTTGACACCCCTATCAACCCTCGGTATCATACGCTGTGAGGGATCGCATCCAGCGCGCGGGCCGGCAAGGCTGTCGCGGGATGACGGGCCTCACCTTTGCACGACAAGGCTCATATTACGTGGCGCATCGGGCACGTTCCGTGTCATCCTGAGCGAAGCGAAGGGTCCCGTTTGAGATGCTTCCCCTTTAACTGCGCTCGGGGTTGCGGCTTCCCTCAGCATAACCAATGACGCGCCGGATGCGCCACGTACTTCACCATATCTGAGGATATACCCCATGAACTCAGCGCAGGATGCGCTCGATTTTCTAGGAATAGATTACGTCGAATTTTACGTCAGCAACGCGCGGCAGGCCGCGCACTTCTACCGCAGCACCCTGGGACTCAACCCGATAGCCTACGCCGGCCTTGAGACTGGCCTGCGCGACCGGGCCTGTTACGTGCTGCAACGCCGTGACGTCCGCTTTGTCTTCACTGCGCCCCTGCTCCCGGATCACCCCATCAGCGCCCACCTGGCCCGCCACGGAGACAGTGTTAAGGATATTGCCCTGCGGGTCCGCAACGCTGCCGCAGCCTATGCTGCCGCGCTGCGAAACGGCGCTACCGGCGTCTGTGAGCCAACTAGCTTCGAGGACGCGGGCGGACGTGTGGTCAAAGCGACTATCGCCGCCTACGGCGATACGGTCCATAGCTTTATCGAGCGCGATGGCTACGAAGGGCCGTTTCTGCCCGGCTTCCAGCTCATCGAACGTCAGGCGCCTGTTCCCGATACCGGGATTTTCGCAATTGACCATATCGTTGGCAATGTCGAAGCAGGCGCAATGGACCGCTGGGTGGCCTTCTACCGCGATGTGCTCGGCTTCAAGCAACTGGTGCACTTCGACGATCGCGACATCGCCACCGACTATTCGGCGCTGATGTCTAAGGTCATGCAGAACGGTGGCGGCAAGATCAAGTTTCCGATCAACGAGCCGGCTGAAGGTCGTAGGAAAAGTCAGATTGCGGAATACCTCGAGTACAACGGCGGCCCCGGCGTACAACACATCGCTCTGTCCACCAGTGACATCTGCGCCACCGTAGATGCGCTCCGCGCCGCAGGGATTCCGTTCATTACCGTTCCCGCAGCCTATTACGACGATCTCGAACGCCGTGTGGGCGCGATTGACGAGAGCCGCCAGGCGCTCCAGGAGCGTAACATTCTGGTTGACCGCGACGATGAAGGCTACCTGCTCCAGATTTTCAGCCAGCCCGTGCAAGACCGGCCGACGCTGTTTATCGAGATCATCCAGCGCAAAGGTAGCCAGGGCTTCGGCAAGGGCAACTTCAAGGCGCTCTTCGAGGCTATCGAGCGCGAGCAGGCCCGCCGGGGGAACCTCTGATGGCTGGGCGCTCACGCTGGGGGCGCCTGGCGTCCTGATGGGCGGGGGCACGGGGACACCCGGTTCCCGATGTTCGTAGCAGAGCGAACAAGGGCAGGGTCAACCTGCTGTCTGGGGGCGCGGCTGCGCTGCGCGAGAGGCTATGCGACTGATTTCCTTCGTTCCGCCTGATGGCGCGCCGCGCGCCGGCGCCCTGCTCGGCGATACAGTGGTTGATCTGGCGGTCGCCGCACCTCTAGTCATCGAGGAGGCCGAGGGCCTGCGCTGGGATATGGTCAGCCTCCTCCGCGCCGACCAGAACGAGGTCAACCTGGAGAGCGCCGCCGACATTCTGGCCGCGGTGACCCACCTGCTCGGCGGCGAGCCGGCTGTGTCTGGCGCGGCCTGGCCCGGCGCAGAAACAGCCGATCTTGCCGGGAGTCTCTCGA
>OGCL01000371.1_pt1 | contig 49553 bp, 45 predicted proteins | sample 1570041 | NCBI WGS metagenome assembly OGCL01 (sample SAMN06266162, study PRJEB24511) | hot springs metagenome | isolation source: Hot spring water | place: South Africa: Limpopo | collected 2015-06-22 | reverse complement strand
AAGGAACTCGTTAAGATGGATAAGCAATTTGTACAAGAATATATTGCTCAACGTGTTGCGAAAGAATTACACGATGGTGATGTTGTTAACTTAGGAATTGGTTTACCAACATTGGTAGCGAACTATGTTCCGCATGATAAAGCTGTTATGTTCCAGTCTGAAAATGGTTTCGTTGGTTTAGGTCCGACTCCAAGTGAAGAAAACATAGATCCATATATCACGAATGCAGGTGGAAAACCCGTTACGATAAAAACAGGTGGAATCTTCTTCGATAGTGCTACATCATTTGGAATCATTCGTGGTGGACACGTTGACTTAACTGTCTTAGGTGCTCTACAAGTAGATGAAAAAGGTAATATCGCTAACTACATGATTCCTGGGAAAATGGTTCCTGGAATGGGTGGTGCGATGGATTTAATCTCTGGGGCACGTAAAGTTATCGTTGCCATGGAACATACCGCTAAAGGAAGTATTAAAATCTTAAAACACTGTACACTCCCTCTAACTGCCGCAAATGAAGTAAATCTAATTGTGACTGAAATGGGTGTTATAGAAGTCACGGAAAAAGGTTTAGTTCTAAAAGAAATTAATCCTGAGTTTAGTGTAGAAGAAGTCCAAGCTGTAACAGAGCCGACTTTGATTATTGCAGAAGATTTAAAAAATATGGAAGCTTAATAGATTTGCTCTATTAATCATAGACTTTTAACAAAGTACAATATAGGAGGTCAATAATGTTAAAAGATAAAGTGTGCATCGTTACAGGTGCCGCAAGTGGTATTGGTTTAGCTATTGCAGAAATGTTTGTTGCTGAACAAGCAAAAGTGGTTATGGTTGATATCAATGAAACTCAACTAAAAGCACATTGTGAAAGATTAGGTTCTGAATATGTTGTTGCGGATCTTAGCAAACGTGAAGATTGCAAAAATGTAGTGGATGTGACTGCTCGTCTTTTTGAAAAAGTTGATATTCTAGTAAATGTTGCTGGAATTCAAACAGTTTCACCAATTGAAGATTTCCCTGAAGATAAATGGGACTTTATGATCAACTTGATGTTAACTGCTCCATTCTTACTAACTCGTTATTCTTGGCCATTTATGAAAGCTCAAAACTGGGGACGTGTTATTAACCTTAACTCCATCCATGGATTGGTTGCTTCTGAATTTAAATCCGCTTACGTTTCTGCTAAACACGGTTTATCTGGTTTAACAAAAACAACTGCTTTAGAAGGCGGTCCATTCGGAATTACTGTTAACTCTATTTGCCCATCTTATGTGCAAACTCCACTCGTAGACAAACAAATTGCTGCTCAAGCTGCAACGCATGGAATTTCTGAAGAAGAAGTGGTTTCCAAAATTATGTTACAAAAAGCGGCTGTTAAGAAATTATTACAACCTAATGAAGTTGCGAGTGTTGTTAAATTCTTATGCACAGATGAAGCCTCAATGATTACTGGATCCACTATGACTATTGATGGAGGTTGGACAGCAGCGTAAGCTGATTCCAACTTAAAAGGAGAAAGAAATGTTAAGTTTATTTGGTATATTCTTAGGCCTTGGTCTATTAATGTATTTAGCTTTAAAGGGTTATTCAATTATTTGGGTTGCGCCTCTATGTGCTGCAGTTGTAGCATTTACTGGTGGTTTAGATATTATTTCTACCTATATGGGTCCATATATGACGGGTTTAGTTGGCTTCGTCAAAACGTGGTTCCCAGCATTTATGTTATCCGCTATTTTCGGTAATATGATGGAAACAACTGGCGCAGCTAAGTCTATCGCTATCGTATTAACAAAATGGTTAGGGGCTAAATTCGCTATCGCTTCTATCGTTATCTCTTGTGCAGTTCTTACTTTAGGTGGTGTTTCATTATTCGTTGTTGTATTCGCTATCTATCCATTAGCATTAGCGATCTTCAAAGAAGCAAACATTACGCGTAAACTCATCCCTGGCGCTATTGCTTTAGGTGCATTCACATTCACGATGACAGCAGTTCCAGGTACTCCACAAATCCAAAACTTAATTCCTATGCCTTACTTTGGAACTACTGCAACTGCAGCTCCAATAATGGGTCTTACCGCTACTGCAGTTCTATTCTTTGGTGGTTTAACATATCTTGAATGGAAACGTAAAAAACATGAAGCTAATGGTTTATTCTATACTGAACCAGATGCAGCACATGCCGCTAAGAACAAAGAAAATGAAGTGTTACCAAATGTATTCGTGGCACTAATTCCACTCGTAGTTGTTATCGCTGTTCTAAACTCTCTTCCATTGTTTGTTAAATTTACTGAAGAGCAAATCGCAGCTGGTCGTTCTGCAAATGAATTTATTGTTTATGCATTATTATCTGGTATCGCTTTGGTTTCAATCTTCAACTTTAAGAAGAAAGACCTATTATTAAAGAGTTTAACAATTGGTTCTCAAGGAGCTATCGGTGCAGTGTTGAATACATCCGCAGCTGTAGGTTTCGGTACAGTTGTACGCGCAGTTCCAGGATTTGCTGAATTAACTAATATGTTATTATCCATTCCTGGTAATCCACTTATTTCTCTATCTGTAGCTGTTAACTTATTAGCCGGTGCTACAGGATCCGCTTCTGGTGGTATGGGAATTGCATTAGCTGCACTTGGCGCTAAATACTTAGAACTCTCAAGAACTTCAGGTATCTCTGCTCAAGCATTCCATCGTATCGCGTCTCTATCCTCTGGTGGATTAGATACATTACCGCATAATGGTGCTGTTCTTACACTTCTAAATAACACAGGTATGACTCATAAAGATTCTTATATTGATATTGCAGTTGTATCATTACTAATGCCTATGATCGCTACAGTGCCTGCAATAATACTTGCAGTACTTGGAATTTACTAAGATTAAATAATTATTAGAGCTCTATACAGTGTGTGGTATAGAGCTTTTTTATGATTTTCTAGAACGTTTGAATAATTAATTTAGTCAATAAACACAGTATTTATGTTTATTTTGACTACTATTTATTACATATTATAAAAACATATGTAGTAGTATGTAAAAAAGTTTAAAATTGAGTGTATAAGTGTTGCAAGTCCTTTTTTCAAGGTTTATTATATGAGTACAAAGAGTATCACACATTTATATGTGTATTCATTTTGATTATTATTACATATTACATGGGTAAACCAAGTGAAAGCTTGGGACACAAAGTTAGACGTCTAAAATATCGATTGATATCATGACCGGTCAACTGCAAATTTCTGCGGTGGGCCGGTTTTGTTATTTTGGTTACTGTAGAATCACAACTTAATCGTAGTATAAAGGTAAACTAAGTGAAAGCTTAGGACACAAAGTTAGACGTCTAAAATATCTCTCGATATCATGACCGGTCAATTGCACTATGCATAAGACCGGTTTTTTTAAAAAAGGGAGGTATATATATGAAGAAATTTCTCAACCGATTGATGAAAATTGCAATAATGTTGTTACTTATTGTCAATCGAACGCCAAGCTTTGGGATAGTAGTAAATGCTGGCAAAGACGTTTTAAGATTCAACGTTGATAAATTTGAAGTGGTTGGTGGATTTACTGTCTCCAATTCATGGACGATTGATAAGTCAGCTAATAAGAGTACACTCAACTTGCCAATTGGCGGAAGTGAAAATGTTGGATATACAATTACAGTTGGAAAGAGTTCGACTGCAATTTTCTCGATGGCATTCTCCTTCTCTGTGAAGAACCAAGGAAGCAAAACAGAGACTGTTAGTGTGAGTGCAAATGTAGAAAGTCCAAGTGGTGGGTTAATTTATGGACCTCAACCAGTTGGTGGTGTAATTTCTATTGATCCAGGAACAACATATCAAAGTGGAACAGTTGTTCTGGATTTCACGATTCCTAATTTTAATACAACCAAATTAACACCTTTCAAAGTTAATTTGATTATCACAGAATCGTCAGTACCACTTGTTGATATTAGTGGTAGCTTATCTGCAGCAGTTAATAATGTAGGAGCAGTAACATATACCAATCAGATATTAACAGTTACTGATTCTATGCCAGGAGTTGGTCCTTGGACTTTTGAGAATGCTGGAAGCGTTATGTATACAAAGAGTTTACCAGCTGGATCAGTTGGAGGAACACATACTGTTGACAATACTGTAATAGGTACTTCAGATACGACTTACATAACTGACAGTGTTACAGTGACTGTAAACACGATAAATGCAAAACCAATTGCAAATAATCAATCCTTAGTAACAAATGAAGATACTCCTCTAAGTATTACATTAACTGGATCAGACGCAGATGCTGGACAATCCATTAGTTATGTTAATGTTGGTAATCCTTCAAACGGTAGTCTAAGTGGAACAGAGCCAAGTTTAATCTATACACCAAATCCAGATTTTAACGGTACTGATTCATTCACATTTAGAGTATTTGATGGATTTGAATATTCATCTTATGCAACGATTACAATTCAAGTAAATCCAATTGATGATTTACCAGTAGCAAATGATGATACAGCAACAACGGATGAAGATACACCTGTTGATATTAGCGTATTATTAAATGATACAGATGTAGATAATGATCCTATTACAATCACAGGCTTTACAGATGGAACAAATGGTTTAGTAAGTGATAATGGTGATGGAACACTCAAATATACACCAAACTTAGATTTCAATGGTGTTGATACATTTACATACACAATCAATGGTGGCGCAACAGCAACGGTAACAGTTACTGTTAATCCAGTCGATGATTTACCAGTAGCAAATGATGATACGGCATCAACTATCGAAGATGTGCTTGTGGTGATTGATGTTATAGCAAACGATTTTGATTTAGAAAATGATCCAATTACAGTTATCGGATTTACATTACCTGCAAATGGTGCTGTTGTAGATAACTTAGATGGAACATTCACATATACTCCAAATGCTGCATTCTCTGGAGTTGATACATTTACTTATACAATTAATGGTGGATCTACAGCTACCGTAACAGTTACTGTTACAGCCGGCCCAACTCCTCCACCAGCAAATCTTCCTCCAGTAGCGATTGGACAATCCTTAACAGTTATTACCGGTGGTACACTTGGTGGAACAGTTACAGGAACCGATCCTGAAAATGATCCTCTAGTGTTTAGCTTGTTGTCAGGCACTGCAAATGGAAGTCTAGCATTCAATGCAGATGGAACATTTACATATGTTCACAATGGTGGTCCAAGTACAAGTGATAGTTTCTTATTTGAAGTTTACGATGGTACAAGTACTTCAAATGCATTAGTCACAATAACAATTACTACACTACCAACTCCTCCACCACCTCCAGCAGCAAACATTCCTCCAGTTGTCGTTAATGGTACGGTAACTACTGACTTTGAAACACCAATTAGTGGCCAAGTTTCAGGAAGTGATGCAGATGGGGATCCATTATCCTTTAGCTTAGTCACTGGAACAACTAACGGTACTCTCGTATTTAATCCAGATGGTAGCTTTACTTATACACCAAACGATGGATTTAATGGAAGTGATAGCTTCACATTCAATGCAAACGATGGTACAGTTGATTCCAATATCGCAACCTTTACAATCAATGTTTCTGATGAAGAAGTCGTTGTTGTAGAAGAAGAGGAAACACCTTTAGTTGCTCTACCATTTGATTGGTTCTCATGGTTAGCTTACTTATTAGCTGGATTACTTGCTTGGTTACTTGCCTTCTTAAGACCAAATATGAAGTATACCTTAACTGATGGTTCAAATAATCAAAAAGTTATTCGTAGACGCTTAGCAAAACCTGATGAGAAAACAATGATCGTAGAGTTGAATGACAAAGATATGGTAAATCTTCAAACAATTAATGTTGAGTTCTACAAACGCTTAGCAAAACATTGTGGAGAAGTAACTGTAAACTTCCAATTAAATGGTAAGGTTGTTCATTCAGTTGTTATTCCAGAAGGAATCGATGAATCATTCGAAACACTTATTCGCTTATAAGAAGCCTTCGGGCTTCTTTTTTTGTGGTTATGCTATAATTAAATAAACAGTATGAAGATTAGAAAAATGAGATTAAAATTAAGAATATATTATCGAGTCTTTCTTTTAATAGGATTTCTATTTTTGTCTGCTTGTTCTAATTCAAATCCCAATCTTTTTGAAACCTATCCTACAGAAGGCGTAAGTGCAAAGCGCTATACATTCGAAGAAATACTATGGCCTACTCAACCTGGTCAATTATTATACGAGTCAAATGGGTTTATAATTGATTATTCAAATGCTGAATATGGCTATGTTAGTATAAAATCACCTTCAAGTGAATCTGCATTAAAAGCACAGGTTTCACTTGGGGAACGTGTATATACCTATACACTTGTATCTAATGAATATGTTATTGTGCCTTTACAAATGGGTGATGGCATTTACTCCATACGTTTATTAAAAAATAAAGAGGGTACTACTTTTGTAGTAAGTGCTTCTACAAAAATTGATATAGAATTAATCGATGAAACAACAGCATATCTCTATCCAAATCAAATTGTAAATTATAATAAAGAAACACAAGCGATTATGAAGTCATTTGAATTAACACAAGATGCTGATAGTGAGATAGAAAGAGTATTTCAGGTTTATAAATACATTATTAAAAATATTGATTATGATTATGACAAGGCTAAAATTGCTCAAACAAAGTTTATCTTACCAATCATTGATGAAACATACTTGATAGAGAAGGGGATATGTTTTGATTATGCCTCTCTCATGACGGCGATGTTACGTGTTCAACATATTCCAACACGTGTTGTTACAGGCTATGTTGAGCAGGGTTATCATGCATGGGTAGAAGTATATATTCAAGATACTGGTTGGATTAATCCAAGTGTTTATTTTGAATCAGATGTTTGGGGAAGAGTTGATCCTACTTTTGATTCAATGGGTTCCTATAAGGGTGATTATCAAAATCAGGATTACTACTAAGGGAGTAGAGATATGGTCAAAAATAAAGTGTTAAGTGATTTACATCATAGTGTATTTTGTACACAATGTGCCATGATTTATGAAAATGGGTTGCCTATTGAAGAAGGTCTTATTTTACTATCTGAACAGGAATCGATTATAAATTATAAATCGATATTGGATCTATTTAGATTAAACAATGATTTCTTGTCTGCATTAAATGATTCTAATCAGTTTGATCGTTTGTTTCTTTCAAGTTTTGAAGTTGCTATTCAAATTGGTAAAGAAGAATCAATACTTAAACACTTATCTAATTTTTATTTACGAAAATCTCAGAATAAGAATGATTTAAGAGAATTGTTGACTTTACCATTTATTCTTTTCAGTATTCTGATCGTTATTCTGAATGTTTTAAGTTTGGTTATTTTACCTATTTTTCAGTCTATATTTATTAATCTAGGGGGTTCATATCCTTTGTGGATTAATCTATTAATGAAGGTATTAAATATTGTATCGAGTGTAGGTATGATTAGTTTAGTCCTTTTTGTAGTTTGGGCATTATTTATTAGCATTAGAAAAATAAAGGATCCTGAAAAAGAAGATATGATTGATCTAATCTTAGGATTTATTCCAAAAAGTGTTTATAAATCTGATTTAGCTTATTTTACTTTCTTAGTGGAAATAATGATTGAGTCTGGTGTAAGTCATCATAGTGCTTTAGATTTAATGTTTGATCATTTACCGAAACGTGAGTTATATAGAAAACTTAGAGCTGTTGAAATGAAAGAAGATGATAATCTAATTGATTTAATTCTGAAGGCTAACATTTATCCTTCGTTTGCACAAAATTCAATTCGATTGGCTTATAAATCAGGGAATCTAGAATCCACACTTCGTAACGTAAGTGTTAATACACAGAATGATTCTGAGAAAGTTATTGATAAGGCATTTAGTCGAATTGAACCGATTGTATTAGTATTCTTGGCATTTGGAGTCGGATCTGTTTTATTGTCGCTCATTATTCCATTATTACAAGCAATGCAGACATTAGGATTCTAATATGAAACGAGTACTTCTATTTATATTCACTGTTCTAATATTAGTTCTAAGCATACCTATCGCAAATATTATTAAAGATAGAAATACAGAATATCAAATAGAACAAGTCGAGTCCGCAATTCAAAGATCATTAAACTTATGTTATGCACAAGAGGGGTTTTATCCTGCAAAACTCGAGTATTTAATGGATAACTATGGATTAATTGTAGATGATCGATTATATTTCGTAAGCTATAAGAGTTTTGCGTCCAATATTAGGCCAAATATAACTGTATTTAGAAAAGGTAAATAATGATGAAACGTGTATCTGTTCAATTTGTACAATGGATATTATTAGCAGGATTCGTTTTCTCTATGGTTTTGATGTTGTATTTAGGGGCTGATTTCTATCAATCTATGAATGAAGAATCAAATCAAGCGATTAATCAGAGATCCATTTTACTTTATTTCAATCATCGTTTAAATCAAGCTGATATCCAGAATGGGTTTAATATTGAAAATAACGTATTAATTATTAATCATGAGGGGTATTTTACTCTAGTATATGAAGAAAATGGTTACTTGGTAGAACAAGTATCAGAGATGGATATGGTATTAGAACTTTCAGGTCAAAAAATTGCGAAAATAAGTAATCTTGATTATTCAATCAATTATAATCAGGTTGTTATTTCTTATCTTGATAATGAAAACAATAAGCATGTATTGAAGTATTCACTTCAGAGTTTAAGGAGTTTGCCATGAAGAAGAATACACAACGATTATTTATAATAGAAATCGTACTGTCTGTACTTATTTTGGTAATCACTTTTAGTATTGTAAATCTTATTTTTATTCGATCAATGACCCAGCATCAAGAGAATAGAGCTCTTATGCGAATAACAGAAGATATGATACTTATATCAGAAGAGATTAAGAGTTTAGAGTTTAATGAAATTATCAATGAAACGACAGAATATTTTTATGATGCGAACGGAGATATGCAGAATAAGATCTCTAAGTATACACTTAAGATAGAACTGGATAATGAAAGCAATTATATTTTATATCATTTAGGTTTGTATAATTTAAACAATGAAAAGCTATTATCATGGGATGTTGTAAAGGTGGTAGAATAAGTATGAAAAGAAACCATATTGCATTATTTGGGTTGCCAACTTTGCTTACAGTTTTAATTGTAATCCTTGTGTTTAGTTTTGCAACACTTAGTTTTCTTAATACACTTAATATAAAACGATCACTGGATCGTGGGAATCAGATAATTTCTGATACTTATAGCTTACAAGCAAAAATGGATCTTCATATTCTTGATATTGAGGATAAAATTAACAAGAATCTATTTGATTTTAGTCAAGAAGATATCGTATATGATCGAGTGAATCAAGAACTCCAAATATCAATGAAGCATGAAAATCTAACATTAGATGTGACCTTAAAAATTATTCAGAAAGATAGAGTTTATTTAAAGATAATAGAGTATCGAATGAAGTCAGGAAATAATCAAGATTATACGCAGGACGGCGATCCCGTTTATGGAGGATAAGATGAATATTCAAGAGATTGTTAAAAAAGCAGTAGAGTTGGATGCATCGGATATATTTATCGTAGCTGGTTCAACAATAGCGTATAAAGTCAAAAATAGAGTCACTCGATTTGATGGTGAAACGCTTATGCCTGAACACTGTAAAATGATGGTGGATGAGTTATATCATTTAGCAAATAATCGTAAAATGGAACGACTTGAGCAGAAAGGGGATGATGACTTTTCATTTTCATTAGCTCATTTAGCACGTTTAAGAGTTAATGTATATCATCAACGTAATTCGCTTGCGGCTGTTATTCGTATTGTTCAGTTTGATATTCCGAATGCAAAGGAGTTATCCATCCCGAATGAAATAACTCGTTTTTCTGAGCTTACAAAGGGTCTAGTTATTATAAGTGGACCTGCTGGAGCGGGTAAATCATCAACACTTGCTGTATTATTAGACCTTATTAATAGGAATCATTCAGGTCATATTGTAACAATTGAAGATCCAATTGAATTTTTACATCGGCATGAACAAAGTATCGTTACACAAAGAGAAATTGGAAGTGATTGTGACTCAAGTGCTTCTGCATTAAAGTCAGCTTTAAGACAAGCGCCAAATGTATTATTCATCAGTGAAATGCGTGATTTAGAAACGATTTCCTTAGCAATTACTGCAGCTGAAACGGGTCACTTGGTCTTCTCAACCTTACATACTCTTGGAGCAGCTAATACAATCGATCGTATGGTAGATGTTTTTCCTGCCTCTCAGCAACAACAGATTCGTCTTCAATTATCTATGGTTTTAGAAGCCGTCATTTCACAACAGCTTATTCGTCAGAAGAGTGGTGATTTAGTACCTGTATTTGAAGTTATGACCAATAGTTTGGCTGTTAGAAACCAAATTCGTGAATCTAAGACACATCAATTGAAGAACACAATAGCATCTAGTACGAGTGAAGGTATGATTAGTATGGATTCTATGTTGTTAGACTTACTAAAAAAAGACCTCATCACATTAGATGAAGCCCTTATTCATAGTTTTGATTCAGAATTATTCTTAAAAAAGATTAATGCAAAGTAAAGTAAACAAAAGCACCACCCTTTTTAGTTGTTTTTAGCCATAAATCAAGATCAATTGCGAATAGTTTCCCGTCATCTATAATATTTATAAATACCTGACTATGATTTTCATGGACATCTACTCCACTTACAACAACCCAATGCCATTCATCTAATTTTTCTTCATCTCCATTGTCAAGATTTAGAAAGGCTATTAGTGAATTTGAATTTAACCCATTTTCTAAAAAGTTAACCGTATCGACAAGACTCATTCGAGTCTTTTTGTTTTTTGTGATCTCAATGGATTCAATATGAGCATTAATTTCATGTGCATTGAAATATCGTTTTAAACCATCGGTAAACATGGAACGTTTATAAACACCCCCCATGCCAGGCGTTACATACTCCCATAGAGTTTCCATGAGTTGTAGTGCTTTCTCTTTTTCAAGATGACTAACTTGATGTAGTCCATAGTAAATAAGACTGCTTGCGGCAGTGGGTCCGCATCCAGCTAAGCGCTGCCATTTTGATTTATACCATTCTTGGTTAAATCCAAATATAACTTCTTGGCTTAGTTCGTCGATTAATTCAAGTTTATTTAACTCAACTAAATGTGTGCTTTTCATCTTATGAATATCATATCAAAGTTTGATGCTAAATCATTTAAATATGACTGAACTATGTTAAAATACATGCATAGGAGACACTATGAAAATAATTACCGATACAGGTTCTTTAATGAGCCAACAACAAGCCCATGATTTAGATATTGAATTATTACCTTTACAAGTTGCGATTGCAGGTAAGAATTATAGAGATTATTTTGAGCTCAAATCATCTGATTTTGTTCAAATGGTCAAAAATGCGATTCCTAACTCATCTCAACCAGCGATTGGCGATGTGATGGAAGTATATGAACGTACTAAGAATGCTCTACATATTACAATGACAAAAGGCTTAAGTGCAACGTATGATTCAGCCCTTGGAATTTTAAATTCTATGCATACTGATAACATTACCTTATTCAATTCTAAGACTTTAGCTGGAACTCAGAAATATCTAGTTGAACTTGCGGCTACTTTATCAAATGATAAGTCTGTTGATGAGATTATTGAGCGTATGAACAAGTGTTTATCTTCTTGCCAATCGTTCTTAATGCCTACTGATTTTGACTACTTAAAGCGCGGTGGTCGAATAACAACACTTGCAGCAACGCTAGGTGGTTTCTTAAAATTAAAACCAATTGTTATGCATGTTGAAGGTAGTGAAAGACTTGAAAAGTTTGGTTCAGGTCGCACTTGGACAAATGCAATTGATCAGATTATTGATCGCATGATTCAAAATGGTGTTTCTATGACACATAAGATTTATATCTCACATGCATTTAATATGGAAGTGGCTGATCTTGCATTTAAACGAATTAAAGAAAGAATTCAAGACATTGAAGTTGATATACTTGAACTATCTCCTGTAATGATTACACAAGGTGGTCCAGGTTGTGTCGCGATACAATATATCTTAAAGGACAATGGATAAGAAAATAGGAAATTACTTTCCTATTTTTTTTCAATTAGTAAATCTTCAATTGTTTTAGCTCGATAACTTTCAATTAGAATATATAATGCAGTTGCCAAACTGCCGGTCACAAACAATAATATAGCCCAAATAATCTTGGGGAGAAGTTTGGTTTCTTTATAAAAAATCCATACATACACTAATACGAATCCAACATATAGATCCACTAAGCTCATTTGCCCCCAAACAAGTCCCATAAGGATTGACCCTTGTTCAAAGAAATCTCCAGTTAATAGTGAAAATATAATCATTAGAAACATAATTAATGTAGAAATCCATGCGATAATTCGTATTTTTATCATGATTTTTGGACCTTACATTTTCCGTGTTTAATTTCATAATATGTCCAAATTATTCCAAGTACAATAAGGAATAATGAGATGAATTTATAGGGGAGTCCTGCAAGTGGTAAAACAGTTACTGAAAATGCGATACCCAGTGTACCAAAAAATGCAATGACACAAGGTGTACAACCATACGTTAGAATCCCAAAGAATACAGATACAAATGAGAGATTGGATCCAATTGATTCTTTACCTTTTAATTGTGCATTGGCAGTGCTCAACATTAACATATAAGAACTTAATATTGCCATGATAATATTGAGCGAAATATTTGTATAAACGAGGTAAGTACCATAAGTTTGTTCCATATCTGAATAGGAAATATTGTTTCGATCGATAAGAGTATAAATCAGTATAAATAGTAGAAACAAGAATAAACCTTGTAAGATGGATTTTCGTGTAATAATTAATTTGTGTGCTTGTTCAATCATATAAACCTCTTGATTAACATAACATAACAATTAATAAATGTCAGTTGGTATGCATATTACGTGAAAATTATGTGTTTTGTGCTATACTTACATTATGAAAGTAGATTATAAACTTTGTCCAAAATATGAAAAAGTATTTAAATGGCTAGGTAAACGATGGAATGGTCTTATTTTAAGATGCTTATTAGATCGACCTATGCGATTTACGGAACTTGCGGGTTGTTTACAATCTTGTAGTGATAAGGTGCTTACAGAGCGTTTAAAAGAACTGGAAACAGAAGGGTTGATTGAACATGTCGATAGTCATTATCAATTGACTCAACTAGGATTTGATTTAAATCAATCATTAAACTCCGTACAAGCATTCGCAGATAAAAATCTATAACACCTGATAAAGGTGTTTTTATTTACTTACAAAAAGTGAGCATATTAATTGATAGAATAGTTTAAATTCGTTATACTCTAATTACTTACAAAAAGTAAGAAGGAGAATGAATTAATGTCTACTAAATTATCGATTATTTATTACAGTACATATGGATCAAATGTACAACTTGCTAAATGGGCTGAAGAAGCAGCCTTAAAACGAGGTGCTGAAGTACGTGTACGTCAAGTTCAAGAGTTAGCGCCACAAGTTGTGATTGATTCACAAGCAGCATGGAAAGCAAATCAAGACGCAACAAAAGATATTCCAGTTGCGACGTCTGATGATATAACATGGGCTGATGCGGTTTTATTCTCAGTTCCATCTCGTTTTGGAAATGTTCCATCTCAGTTTAAGCAATTTATCGATATCCAAGGGGGTATTTGGGCTACGGGTAAAACAGTTAATAAAGCAGTCAGTGCGATGTCTTCTGCGCAAAATCCACATGGTGGTCAAGAGGCAACCCTCCTAAGCTTATATACAAGTATGTATCATTGGGGAGCTATTGTTGTAACACCTGGATATACAGATGCGAGTGTTAGTCTTGCTGGAGGTAATCCATATGGAACAAGTGTCACCATTGGTCAAGATGGAAAGATGATTGAAGACGTAAGACCAGCGGTTGAACATCAAGTTAAAAGACTATTGGAAATTGCGACAAAATTAAAGTAATTATATAGATATCTAGAAACATGCCTAGATATCTTTTTTCTTAACATTCTATTAATACAAGATTATTCTCAAGTATGATAAACTCTAGTTATAGAGGATTAAAATGACGACTGAGAAAAAGAAAAAAGTTATTATTGATATTGCATATGTTGCGCTTGTTGGTTTGAGTCTATTTTTTGTACTAAATTATGTCATCCCATTGATCTTACCGTTTGTGTTTGGTTTTGGGATTGCGTATGTTCTAAAACCTATTATTCGTAAACTTCAAAAAACAACCAAACTTCCGATGAAGTTTGCCTCTCTTTTAACAATTATTCTGTTTTATTCATTGTTTATAACACTGTTATTATGGTTTGGTGTTGAGCTGTTTAATTACATTAAATCATTGTTCCAAACACTGCCTGATTTATATGAAAGTGTTTTATATCCATGGTTAAACAATGGGTTAAACAATTTATTATTATTAGCACAACAGTTAGATCCTGTTATTTATCAGTCAATTATTGAATATAATAATAACCTTTTACAGGCCTTTGGTGATATTATTTCGAATATTTCGGTATTTTCTGTCACTTGGATTTCAAATTATGCAAATCGAATTCCTTCATTGGTAATTAATCTATTGATAACTGTTATTTCTTCATTCTTCTTTACTTTAGACTATCAAAAGATCGTGACATTCTTACTCAATCAACTAAAGCCTCATCATCGAGCTTTGTTGTTTCATGCACAAGAATTCTTGGGTTCTACAATCAAAAAATATATAAAATCATATTTTATAATTATGTCGATTACTTATTTAGAACTTGCGATTGGATTAAGTATCTTAGGTATTGATAAAGCAATTATTATCGCTTTCTTAATCGCAATATTTGATATTTTACCTATTATGGGGACAGGTGGAATTATGATTCCATGGACGATAATAAACTTTATGGAAGGGAATACACGATTAGGAATAGGCCTATTGATTGTGTATGTTGTGGTAACCGTTGTCCGCAATGTAATTGAACCAAAAGTTGTTGGAGACCAAGTTGGTTTACATCCAATCGTGACTTTGTTTGCGATGTTTATTGGGACAAGCTTGTTTGGAGTAGCTGGATTACTTTCTTTCCCAATTACACTTGCAATATTAAAAGGATTACATGACAGTGGTAAGATTACTTTGTATAAGGACGGTAGTGAAACTGAAAGTGTGAAACCGTAAGAATTCTTACGGTTTTTTTAATTTATAATGTTTAAGATAAATGAATCACATACAATCATAGGCAAAGGTAAACAAGCTATCGTAGTAACCGATGGAATTTTTGCGTATAAAGTATTTAATGAAGAATATCCAATCAGTTGGATTCAATATGAATTTGATATACAAACAGAGATTAATAAAATAGAATTGCCTATTGTTATGTATCATTCTATTATTGAAAGCAATTGTATTAAAATGGATTATATAAAGGGAAGTACATTAGGCTATTTATTACAAACGAAACAATTAAAAAATGGGGTTGAAGTATTAATTGATTTACAAAAACAGATTCATCGTTATCATGATTTGAATCTACCTTCTTTCAAGGAAGATTCGTTTAGGGTTTTGAATCATATCGAATTATCCAATGAAATAAAAGAGTTGTTTCATTTATTAATTCAAAAAATAGAGGATAAGAATAATCTACTTCATCTTGATTTTCATTTCTTGAATATTATGTTTGACTATCAATACTACATAATCGATTGGGTGAGTGCAAAAGCGGGAAATCCAATATATGATTATGCTCGTTCATATGTCATTATGCATGAATATGTCTTTCGTTTAGGAGCGAAGTATAAAACGCTTATTATGAAAGATAAATCGATTGATACAACTTATTTAGATGAAGCTATTTATATCATGAGTATCTTAAGGTTAAAAGAGGATCGTAATCCTAGAACCCTTTTATTGATCAATGATTTATACGATGTACTATCAAAAAAACACATTAACCCAACAGATTAATGTGTTCTTTTATTATAGTAAATCTTGGACTTTATCAAGATCTCTTTCACGTTTGTATAATGGTGTTAGATTACCTTGATAGAATGGGTTTCGAGTATGATAATCTGGTGTGTCATTAGTTTGATATAAAATTCCACAGGCTAACTTTTCAAGATTTAATGCGACTTTAAATGCATCTTGTAGGTTAGTTTTATCATGCGTTTCATCTAACCAATAGGTATTGCGTTTGAACCATGCGAATGTATTGATTTTATTGTACGTGACACATGGATGGAAAATATCGAGAATCGCATATCCCTTATGTTGGATCGCTTGTTTAATCAATTCTTTTGTCTTTTGTTTATCACCACTAAACCCGCGAGCAACAAATGTTGCGCCAAGAGATAGTGCTAGTGCCATTGGATTAATTGGTTCATTGTATACCCCATCAATTTGAGTCGGAGTCACAAGTCCAATAGGTGATGTAGGTGCAGCTTGACCTTTGGTTAAACCATAAACCATATTATCATGTACAATGTGTAATAAATTTGGATTACGACGAATGTTGTGGATTAAGTGATTTCCACCTTCACCATACATATCTCCATCTCCGCCTTCCGCTATCACAACCAGTTCTGGATTTACTGCAGATATTGCACTTGCGACAGATAATCCACGTCCATGTAAGCCATTGAAATAATTGGAATCGATGTATTGTGGCATTTTAGCGGCTTGTCCTATACCAGAAGAGAAAACTACTTGTGTTGGATCTAGATTAAGTTCATTGAGTGCTTCAATAATCATATCTCTGATTGGAAAGTTACCACATCCTGGGCACCATGCCATATCAATATCATAGTTAAAATTGAAATTAGACATATGCTTTCTCCTTTAGTTTTTGTTCAAGCTCATCGACATGGAAAGGTTCTCCATTGTATTTAAGAATACGATTATTGAGCTTGATTCCAAATGTCATTTGTAATAAGTTTGCGAATTGACCCGTCGCATTGTTTTCAATCACAACAATCTTTTCCGCATCTCTTAAGAGTGATTCAACAGAGTCAGGAAGAGGATAGACATGTTCGAAATGAACATGAGTTAGTTCAGGATTTTCTGATACAATCTCTGAAATAACACCATACGTTGAACCCCAACCAATGACTAAATTCTTTCTTGAAGAATTACCTTCAATACTTGGTTCTAATAAATCTTCTTTCATTAGATTGAACTTATTTAAACGTTTTTCATGCATTTTTACACGCATATCAAAAGACTCAGTTAAAAGACCTTCTTCATCGTGTTCATCACTATCAACTTTGACAAATCCCTTCCCTAAACCTGGAATACCACGAGGAGATATTCCACTAGAATCAAAGGTATATCGTTTATATTCACGTTCCGTTTCGATAATAAGATTTTTTGAATAATTTCTTGGGATCGTAATATCATCGGTCTGTGCTAAAGATTCTAACCAATATTGATCACTTAACATAAAGACTGGGATTTGGTATTTATCCGCTAAATGGAAGGATCGTGCCATAAGTTCAACACCAGATGATAATTTCCCAGGTGCGAATATAATGCGTGGGAATTCACCATGACCAGCGTATAATACAAGGTTTAAATCAGCTTGTTCAGTACGTGTTGGAAGACCTGTCGCAGGACCTGGTCTTTGTGCCACATGAATAACCGCTGGATTTTCAGTTATACCAGCTAAACTAACAGCCTCAGTCATTAAAGCAAATCCACCACCTGAAGTTGTGGTTAAAGCTCGAGCACCTGCGTACCATGCGCCAATAACCATGTTAAGGGCTGCTATTTCATCTTCTGCTTGTTCGACTAATACACCAAAGTCATGTGTTTTTGCTTCTAATAGTTGCATAAGTGTTGTCCCAGGAGACATAGGATACGCTGCTAAGTAATTAACACCCCCAGCTAATGCCCCAACACTTAATACATCGTTTCCTGTTAATACTTTTAAAGGTATGAAATTCTCATTTGGCTTAAAATCGAGTTTCAAGTTTGATTCTTGAGCTAAATCATATCCCAAATTAAATGCTGTAATATTACCATTGACGACATCTTCACCTTTACGAATAAATCGTTTCGTAATCGTTTGATGTGCAAATGCTTTTGAACTATTCAGTAATCCTGAAATAAATCCAAACATGGCAATATTAAAATAGAGTCTGTTACCTGCTTGTTTCGCGATTTCAATAAAATTAACTTCATTAAAATTAAACTGTTTCTTTTGATCATCCGTCAAAAAAGAGTCTTCGCCTATAATTTGTGTCTTACGATGTAAGCGTGGAAGAAGTCTTTCTAATGAATGATTATTGAATAAAAATAAGTAATCAATCGTATAACGTAATGCCTGAATGGGATGATTTGATATACGAATTTCAACCGAGTTATTGCCTCCCCTAACTCGACTCATAACTTCTTTAGATGAAAAGACATATGTTTCGTGGGTAAGTGATTCAACTAAAAATTCTTCTACGGTCTGTAGTCCTTGACCAGCTTCACCCGATAAAACAATGGTAATAGATTCTTTCATAAATCTCCTTTCAGAATTGTCCATTGTCATCAATCAGAAAATGCTTCAACTTTGACCTGAAGTCCATTTGATGTACCTTTAATTTAGTGTATAAACCATTATCTTTCAAAACATATGCCCAGAAATATGGTCATTTGACCTTGTAGTTGAAGTAGATTGGTACTTTCGTTTTTCTTAATCGAATAAAGTAAAGTATTATACCGATTATTATGAATAAACTTAATCCGAGTTTAAACATATTATGAATAAAATATGCATTTATTCCATAACCTATAAAGTGTATTAATCCAAAATAAACAAAAGACTGAGTTAATTTTAAAGGATATTTACGATAGATAAAGATCATATAAACAAGGATAATAATAAATTCAATATTGATAAAGAGTTGCCAATAATCCTTTGACATAAAATATTGAATACTAGAATAAAATAAGAAAATAAATGAAACAAGATAGATAATTGAAATAAGTACTTTTCGATTTAACATAAAATTAGTATGCCATATTCTATTTTCTATTTATATGATTTTGCATAAAATTAAGATGTTTATGTTAGTATGATAAAATAAGTTAGAAAGTGGTTAAACTATGAAAATAATATTATCTCCCAGTAAAACACAAAGTACGAGTAATCAAAGAGTTGGATGTCATCATCCTAAATATATAAAACACACGAAAGAGATTATTCGTGAGCTTAAATATTTAAGTAAAGACGAAGTCTCTACGATGATGAAACTAAAAGGGAAGTTACTTGATGAGACATTTTCGATTATAAGAAATCTTAAACTTAATCCTAAAGAACTTATTCCATCGATACAAATGTATACAGGTGTAGTGTATGAATCTTTCAATCTAAATAAATTCGATGAGTATCAATTAGAATATCTAAACAATTCCGTAAGGATAATCAGTGCACTGTATGGTGTATTAGCCCCTATGGATGGGATTCAAAATTATCGATTAGATTTTAAAATGAAATTAAAGAATATCCAATTAACTCAGTTTTGGAAAGATTTAATTTTAAAAGAATTTAAGAAAGAAGACATGATACTTGATTGTGCATCACATGAATTTAGCCATTTTCTCAATCCATTAAAAGAAAAAGTCCATCGCGTTGAGTTTATCGACGTTGTTGATGGACAAGAGAAGATTATTAGTTATAATGCGAAGAAACTAAGAGGTTTAATGGCGAATTATTGTATACGCAATCAAGTAAAATCGATTGAAGAGATAAAATTGTTTGAGAGTGATGGTTATCACTTTGATCCAATAAGTTCAAACCAGTCCATATCAATTTTTAAACGGATTACTCAGAATAAATAAACTCAAAATAATTAGTATCGACTATTCTTCTAAATATCTGCATATTTGAATATAAGTCTAATGCGAGTTTTAAGTTATCTTCATCAGTTAATGCATGACTATAAATGGTTTGATTAATACTATCGTAAGTAAAATTATCCGTTTTTATTATGCCAGATTCATCGAAATAGAACCCATCATAACTTAGATCAAATACACTTCTACCCAAAACTTGATTTACATTAAAGTCTAAGTTGAACAAATCGTAGATAGTAGGTGCTATATCGAGTGGATTAGATACTTTTGAAATTGTTTTTGATGGATATGTATTATCCCAAATAATAAAAGGAGTGTTGAAACATTCGTCATATTCAAGATTTTTTATATCACAAAAAGAATAAAAACTTGGTTTATCAATAAAGATATCCTTAGGTTGATGATCACCATAGATGATAATAACTAAATCATCTAATTTTTGATTCCGTTCAAAATCAAAAATAAAATATTATAGACTTTTATCAAAATCCATGTTTTTAGCCATAAAAACTTTCTCTTGAGTGGGTAGATCAGGATATTGTTGATTAACACGATTATAATAACCTAATAAAGTAGGATTTAAACTATCCACAGTATAAGGTTGGTGTCCACTGTATGTAATCCAGAATGAAAAATATGATTCTTTTTCATAGATTATCCATTTTGCGATATTTAATGTATTACTATCTAATTCACCAGCACCTAAGCCTAATATATTACTATCTAAAAAGTTATATCCTAATTGATTTAACATCACGTTTCTGTTGTAAAAATCTCCTGCACTATTATGAAATGCGTCCGCATCATATCCAATTGCTTTAAATTGTTTAGCGAGAGTTGTTGGGTAGTTATTTGAAGCATATCGATGGTATGTAATGTATCCAGAATTTGATGGGAATAAACTAGTATTAACCATAAATTCGGTATCACTTGTTGATCCATATAATAGTGGTGAATTATATCCATCTATCGTAATACCTGTAGCCTTAAGTTTATATAGAGTTGGTGTAAGAATTGGATCAATCGAGAAGTTATTTAAAGACTCAGCTTCAATTAATAATAAATTCTTACCTTCATAAATACCTGAATAAATGCTTATTTCAGTCTTCGAGTTTGTGGATAATAAAGAACTGATTGACTCAATTGATTTCTTATTACCTAAATTGAGAGAAGATGTGGTTGTATTGTACACATCGCGAATAAATAATCCAATAAGTCCAAAGCGATTTGTAAATTGATTCGTATTTGGAATCGTAAGAAAGATAAAATGATCACTTTTAAAATAACTAAAGATATCATACTCATTTTTTGATTGATTAATTAGTAATACAAATAGTGAAATAAATACGATAATAATACTTGAGAATGATATAACTAACTTGCGAAGAATATTCTTTGAAGTTAAATTTTTAACTTTTAGGTGTATTAACGAAAGGATTAAAATATAAACCAATGGAAGTAAAACCAATATTACATCCTTAATTTGAATTAGCTCAAAAATACTATCTGAATAGAATCCAATATCATTCTTCATGCTAATTAAGGTGCTCAATAATCCAAATTGATTAAATGCACGAAAATAAACTGATTGCATGGAATATAAAACTGATAAAAAGACTAAGCATGAACTTAGCCAAATATTTGAGTATCTATCTTTTAAAAGTAATGAAACTAATACGATAAGACTAAATACAATTGAGTAAATTAAAACAGTATATTTACTATAAGTAAAAAATATACTGGAGTAAAACAAATAAAAAACTGTAAATAGTATCAGTGAAATCACTTTATGCCGAGATAATATCATCTATTTTAAACCTATATCTTCCATTAATACTGTATCTGTATAGAATCCATCTAAACCAATACCTAAGTATTCATATACTTTGTTTATATCATTTATTGTATGCGTCAATGTAAATATACCATATCCTGCTAGCTCATCAATAAATTCAGGTGTAATTCTTCCTTCGTACATTGTTAAATATTTGAGTTGATTTTGATTCAAAAAGTCAATAATCTCTTCATTTGTGATATTGACTGCATAGATTGTAAAGATATAATCCTTAAAAGGATAGGTTTCTTTTAGATTATAATACATATCTAAATTATAAAACTGAATGATGAACCTATTTAATAGCTTAGGGTCTACAGAATTAATCTCCTTAATAATTAAATCGAATTGAGGCAAATACTCCTCTGGTTTAAGATATTTTGTATCTGTTACTACATAAAAATCTTTATATTCCTGCATGAATTTTAATAAATCATTAAATGTCATGGGAGTATATTTATCATAAATCTTATTATTTGCAAATTCATCTAAACTTGGAATATATATACCTGAACCATCATCTATAAATGGTTGATTAAATTTAATAAATCGTTCAATCTGCCAATCATGTCTTAAAACTAGTTGATGATCATTGGTTAATAGAATATCAGCTTCAACTAACTTATAACCTTCTTCAATGCTTTCTATCAGAGCTTCTAATGAATTTGTATAAATCTTATCATCGATATCACCAAGTGCGTGGGCAATAAGTTTGTGTTCAATCCAAGGTATAGGTTCTCTTACGTTCATATATTGAGAAAAGTATATAACACCTATAATCAAGATAAAAATGATAATCTTTTCTTTTTTATTCATAAATTTCCTTTAGTCTTTATAGAATTCGTTAATTAATGATTCGATTTGATCAAGTCCTTCTTTTATGTGTTGAATTGAATAAGAATAGGATAATCGAACAAATCCTTCACCACTTTTACCAAACGCATGGCCTGGAATTAATACGACTTTTTTCTTCTCTAACAGTAAATCACAGAATTCTGTTGATGATAGTTTTGTTGATTGAATGTTAATAAATACATAGAAAGCACCCATAGGGTTTGATGTAGAAAGACCCATTGAATTTAAACGTTCTACAACATATCGTCTTCGCATATCATATTCATCACGCATATATACGATTGAATCATCTCCATTTTTCAATGCTTCAATTCCAGCGAATTGAGAAATCGTTGGAGCACATAGTATGGCATATTGATGATACTTAGACAAGATATCGATAATTTCTTTAGAAGCACATACATAGCCTAATCGCCATCCTGTCATAGCGTAGGTTTTTGAGAACCCATTGATCACAAGTGTTTTATCAAACATACCTTCACAACTAGCGATTGAATAATGTGTTTTTGTATAACTAAGTTCACTGTATATTTCATCTGAGATAACATGTAAATCACGATCTTTAAGAACAGATGCGATTTCTGCAATCTCATTCTTACTCATAATTGCGCCAGTAGGATTGTTTGGATAATTGAGTAAAACAAGTCGTGTTCTATCACTTAATTTTTCTAATAAAGCCTCTTTGGTTAATTTAAATCCATTTTCTTCTGTAGTCTCAACATTCACCACAACTCCACCACACATTTTTACAATCGGTTCATAACTTAAATAACTGGGAGATACGACAATCACTTCATCGCCAACATTTAAAAGAGTAATCAATGCGACTTCAATGGCTTCACTTGCGCCAATGGTTACGAGTACTTCAGTTAATGGATCATAATTTAACTTATATTTACGACTCATTGTAGATGCGATTTCTTTTCGAAGTCCGAGTAATCCTTTAGCAGGAGTATAGAATGTTTTACCTAAAGAAAGAGCTTCTATCGCAGCTTCTCGAATATGATAGGGTGTCGAAAAATCAGGTTCACCAATGCCTAATGAGATGACATCGGGATTTGAACCGAGTTCCAAGTATTTGGTAATAATCGCATCTGGAATGGTATTCAGATACTTATTGACTCGAATCTTACTCATTCTTTTACCATTTGACTACGAATATCTTGTTCCTTGGAGTCATCTAAAATAACACCATCTTGTTTATATTTCTGTAATACAAAATGAGTTGAAGTAGAAATAACAGATTCAAGTGGGGATAATCGTTTTGCGACAAACATAGCCACATCTTGAATGGTTTCTCCTCTAACAAGAACCGCTAGATCATAATCACCTGCCATTAAATAGACACTTTCAACTTCAGAAAATTGCATGACTCGATCTGCAATATCTTGAAAGCCAAATTCTTTTTTAGGTGTAACTTTTAATTCAATAAGGGCTGATACACCTGCATTTACTTTTGTTTCATTGATGAGTGCTTTGTACCCTTTAATGATGCCTGTTTTTTCCAGCTCACTAATTTGATTCTCAACAAGTGTTTCATCTCGATCTAACAGTACAGCTAGTTCTTTTGTGCTTAATCGTGCATTATCTTTTAATAGTTTTAATAGTTTTTCCATAGCTTGCCTCTTTAAATTAGTCTAATTATATGTGATTATAAGATTTTTACAATACCATGGAGATTGAAATAGTAATTGGAACAAAGTATTCAATCCACATCATTTTATTTATATACTTTTAATAAGCTGTTTGATAAACTTGAATTAAAGTAATTACACTTAAATTCTGGAGAAAAATGTGTCTCACTCCCACCATCATCCAAACTCAAATCTAGATTTTGTGCAGAATAGTCTTAACTTACTTTTCGACTTAGGGATTAGAACTGTATTCGCGATCCCTGGGGCACATATTGAGCATTTTATTCTAGCAATCGCAAAAGATAATCGATTCAAATTAATAATTGCGGCACATGAAGAAGGAGCTGGTTTTATTGCGGATGGTTATTTTCGAAAGTCAAATCAAGTTCCTATTGTAGCGACAATTAATGGACCAGGTGCTACAAATCTTATGACTTCAGTGTCAACTGCTCAAGTTGATCATAGTTCAATAATCTATTTAACGGGAGATACGGCATATTCCTTAAAGGATATGTTAGCATTTCAAACTTCTTCTCAATTATCTGATTATACTGGCAGGATGTTTAGGTCAATTCTAAGTAAGCAAATTATTCCATTATGTTTTAATGATTTATATCAGGGTTTAAATGAATATATAGACGATTTTAGATCCAATATTCATTATCCTATGCATATTAGTTTACATAATGATATTTCCAAGTTAACACAAATTGAATGCGAGAGTTATCCTGTACAAGCTTCAAAAAACATCTTAAGAAACTATTCATTCAATTTAGAACGAAGTGTTTTAATATTAGGTGAAGATATCAGAAATATGGATGAAATTAACAGTGTTATCAATTATTGTTCAAAACATAAAATTCCAATAGTCTGTACACTTGGCGCAAAAAATAGTCAAGCATTAATCCCTAAAGATATATTTTGTGGTGTTTATGGTTATGCAGGTCATGAAAGTGCAATTGATTTAGTTCAAAGTGATCATGTTGAAAGAGTTTATTTCTTATATACTGACTTAAATGAAAGAAATACAATGGCATGGAGTTCGACTTTATTCAAAGAAAATCGTGAGGTTTTTGCCATTTCACCGTATCCTACTAATCATGGTATTCAAGAATTTACTATCAAATCTATTGAGTGTTCAATGGGAGAATTTATCAAATCCTGTCATATTAGTACAGTTCAAGATGATTGGTTTAAAGAATATATTTATGGTTCAAAGAATCATCTAATTGAAGAAACAAAACAACTCGATATGACATCCAGTATCTTGATTATGAATCAAATGATCGACTACACGGATAATTTTGTTTTGGACTCAGGAGATCATCGTATTTATGGTAGTTTATATTGGGATGTCAAAAAATTCAATACATTCTTTACTGCCTCTAAAACAGCTCCAATGGGATGGGCAATTGGTGCAGGTATCGGTGTAGGGATTGCGGATACTGCTCATACGACTTGGGTTTTAACAGGTGATGGTTGTATGTTAATGCATGGAAATGAAATATCTGTTGCCCAACGCTACCATACAAATGTTAAATTTATAGTCATAAACAATGGTTCATTTGGTCGAATCGAATATCGTTTGTTAAATGAAGATGATTCTATCAAGAATAAAATAGCTCGATTACCTTATACATCATGGGTTCATTACGCAAATAGTTTTAACATTGAAGCTATTTGTGTTAAAACTAATCAAGAATTAGTAAATGCGATTAAAACTGCTCAAGAATATAATGGTCCTTATCTCATTGAAATTATGATAACGATTGATAATGAAACAGATATTAAGAGCATTTTCTCATCGACATCAAAAAACTTTAAGCCATTTTGGAAAGAGGAAAATTCCAATGAAAAAATTTAAAATTCTTATCACAAGTGTGGGTAGTTTATTAGGTCAAAATATACTTGATGTTTTAGAAGGAAGAAGAGAAAAAATTGAACTTATTGGGATTAATACGGTTGCGGAGAATCCACGTGTTTTTAGATGTGATCGATTATACAAATCTGTAAATAGCAATCAAAGTGAATTTGAGGATAGACTTCTCACTATTATTCAAAAAGAGATGCCACATTTAGTTTTAGCTGGAAGAGATGAGGATGTTCATGTATTAGCACTTTTCTTTAAGAAATATGTTCTTTATAAAAACATGTTTCCTAATGGTTCAATAAATGCGATTGAAATTATGAATGATAAGGCTAAGAGTTTAGAATTTACCCAAAAATATCATTTACCTTTTGCGTCTTCATTTATTTTAAACGAATCAACTGAACATGTTTTTGATTGGGCAAATAAAGTAGGATATCCTATTATTTCAAAACCTCGAGATGGGTTTGGCTCATTAGGAATTCGAATTTTGATGCATGAAAATCATCTGACTAATTTGATTAATTTAGGCATTCAAAATTTAATCTTACAGAAACTAATTGGGTTCAATGATAAAAATCTTTCTCAACTAAATCATTTTGAAGAAAATATAAAATGTGGAGTTCCTTTTTTCTTTCATTTACCGGATGATTTACAATATGCAAGTCAAGTGTTAATCCACGAAGATGGTCACTTTGATGAGATATTTACATCGAAGAGCCTTATGGTCTTAGGTCGATGTGAAAAATCAGAACCTTATCATAATCCGGAAATGATGAGAGTATCAATTGAATATGCTAAAGCGATTGTTAATGAGGGTTGGAAGGGGATGTTTAATCTTCAACTTAGGGAAGACCAAGGAAATTTTTACGGTATAGAAATGAATGGTCGTATGAGTGGTTCTACTTCTGCACGTGCTTGGTGTGGATATGATGAGTTAAGATTATTAATACAATCATATTATCAATTTGATATAGGTGATAATCCTAAATACCCTAGTAAGCCAGATGGATTTATCTTTCGATCATTAACAGATTATTATATTTCAAATCTCGATTGTGAAACATTTAATCAATGTGATTTTTGGGACAGAACAGATAAACCCATAAAAAGAATCTGTGTAACAGGTTCAACGGGTTATATTGGATATAATTTAGTAAATAAATTAATTAATGAAGGTTATCATGTTGATGTAATTACATCTCGTCCTGATTTAGTTGTATCTGGTGTGAATTCAATTTATTCTTATGAGGATTTAATGAATCTTAAAGTACCATTTAAATCAATCGATTGCATTATGCATCTGGGGTTTGCTCGACCTTATCAAGGAGATGAGCAAATTACAAGAAGCTTAGAGTTCACATCACAATTATTTACACTTGCATCTACCTTTAATGTTCGAAGAATTATCAACTTATCATCTAGAAGTGTATATGGTAGTACAGCAAATGAACCTTGGAATGAGAATTCTCCTTATAATCCAAAAACATACTATGGACAGGCAAAGGTATCAAGTGAACTACTTCTTAAATCTCTACAAGCAACGAACGCAAAAATTGAGACATGCTCTGTACGACTTGGGACTGTTTTAGGAGATTCAAAAGGATTAGTTGATGTGTTTGTTTTGAGTAAATTCATTAAACAAGCTTTGAATAATGAACCCATCCATATCATTGGTGGTGAGCAAGTATTTGATTTGATTGATATTGAGGATGTGACGGATGCATTAGTTAAACTTATTCAACTTGATAGTCATCAATTTGAAACATGTTTTAACTTGAGTTCAGTAAGTAGTTATACAATTCTAGATTTCGCAAATCTTTCCATTGAATCTGTAAATCGTATAAAAGGAAAGACGAAAACTACAATTCATCTTGATAAACAAGATGTTCAATTAAAGTATCAACTAGATTGTAGTAAATTATTTAATGCACTCAAGTGGCAACCGAAAATTAGTCTTATTGAAACGATTGACTCACTTGTAAAGTATTATATGAACCAATAATTTGAATTATTTCCATAAAATATAGAATAAAAACAAACTAGTTTGATAATTAGTTTGTTTTTAATATAAAATTAAGTTAGAAACAAACTCTTTTTAACAAGGCTTTGAAAGGATCAATAACATACTATGAATAAACCTGTAATCGTGTATGGGAATCGTTCGTTGGGGAAAATGTTGTGGATGGATACAAAAGAGTCTAAAGACTTCTTAATAAAAGCTTTTATTGTGGACGAGGCATATTTGAATGAAGATCGGCTATTTTGTGGATGCCCACAAGTTTCATTAAGTGAAATGTTAAAGACATACCCTCCAAATGAGTACGATCTAATTGTTTGTGATGGCACTAACATTGTTAAGAAAGAAGAACCACTATTTTTAAAAGTTAAAGATTTGGGTTATTCCTTTAGAAATTATATTAGTCCAAGAAGTATTGTTTCGAGTGATTGCATAATGGGAGTTAATAATATTATTTTTGAACAAGTCTATATTGGGCCTAATGGAGTTATGGGAGATAATAACTTGATACGACAACAAGTTTATTTAGGTCATGATTTTAATATAGGAAATCATTCAATATTTAATCCTGGAGTAAGAATAGGTGGATTCTTAACTTGTGAATCCTATGTGTTTGTCGGAATGGGGGCTACCGTTATTGATCATATAAAATTGGAAAATCATAGTATTATAGGAGCAGGGAGTGTCGTGATTAAGTCTACTGAAATAGATTCTATTAATGTGGGGAATCCAAGTCGAAACATAAGAGGAGGTAAACATGATTCAGATTAAAGAGAAAATAGTTATAAATTTCACACCAACAGGGATGTTGCCTACGAAAAAAGATACACCTTATGTTCCAATTTCTCCAGAAGAAATTGTCGAAGATGTTCGAAGAGCGTATTTATTAGGAATCACAATGGTTCATTTACATGCTCGAGATGAAAATGGCCTGCCTACTCATCAAAAAGATGTTTATGCTAAGATAATTCATGGTATAAGACAATTTGCGCCTGAACTTATCATTTGTGTATCTACATCAGGTAGAATTCTTAATACATTGGAAAGTCGATCTGAAGTGCTTGAATTAGATGGAGTACTCAAACCAGATATGGCGAGTTTAACAATGAGTTCACTCAATTTTAATCGTTCTGCTAGTGTTAATGATCCAAAAATGATTTTTGATTTAGCTTCTATTATGAAAGAGAGAAAGATTTTAGCAGAAATTGAAGTATTTGATTTAGGCATGATAAACTACATTCATTATTTAGTTAAAAAAGATATTCTAAAAGAACCTTTCTATGTTAATTTCATTTTAGGAAATATTGCAAGTGCTCAAACTGATTTACTCCACATTGGTAGTATGATCAAAGATTTACCTGATAAAACAGTTTTATCCATTGGTGGTGTTGGTAATCAACAAATAGATGCGAACGCATTGGCAATCGCAATGAATTATGGAATAAGAATTGGATTAGAAGATAATATTTGGTTTGATCAAGATAGAACAAAACTTGCGACTAATTTAGAACTTATTCAAAGAGCCCATCATATGATTAAGGCTATGAATAAAGAAGTTCTAAGTTCACTAGAATTAAGAAAATTATTAGGACTACATATTGAAAATGGGAAGTATGGTTTAAAAGATTAAAGTGAATCCAATTAAAGTTAGCATCATCTGTAATACCTTCAATCATGAGAATTATATTGAAGAAGCGATAAAGGGTTTTATAAATCAAAAAACTAATTTTAAGTATGAAATCTGTATTCACGATGATGCATCGACTGATAATACTAAGACTATTATTTTGAATTATCAGAATCAATATCCCGACATGATTCATGCGATAATTCAAACAGAAAATCAATACTCTAAGGGAATAAGTGTAAATGCGATCAACAGTTCACGTGCAAGAGGGGAGTACATTGCGTTTTGTGAAGGAGATGACTATTGGTTGGATCCGTATAAGCTTCAGAAACAAGTTGACCTATTTGATAAATATCCAGATTGTGCTTTGGTTTTACATGGTTCAAGAATCATTAATGCGAGAAATAAATTTGCAAAGAGAAATTGGCTATTTACAAATGTAGAGCGGAGCTTAGGTATTGAAGAAGTACTGAGTTCACGAGGGATTGTGGCAGCACATAATAGTTATATGTATCGAAATATGGAAAATGCATTTCCAGATTTCTTTAAAAATTTAGGTGTGTGGGATACGACTCGTTGTATCTATTTTGCGCTAAATAATTCTATTTATTACATTCCTGAAATCATGTCTGTTTATCGAGTTGGAATAAAAGGTTCTTGGAATGATCGAATTCGTTTAGATCAAGTTAAGCTTGTGAAACATTATCAAAAAGAAATCCATTTTTATCAGGAGTTGAATCAGTATACTCAATTTAAGTATGATAAAGTAATACAAAAGATTATTCATGAATTAAACTACCATATCGCAATTTGTGAGAAACGTTATGAGGATATTAACACGGATTATAGAGATATTCTTGATCGGCAGAGTTTTTATCAAAAATTGTCGTTTAATGTACAAAAATTGTTTCCAAACTTATTTAATGCATTAAGAATTATTCGATTCAAATTATGGATATAGGAAAAACTATGAAGAAAATCAACGTGACGCAGTCGTTATTGCCTAAACTAGAGGATTATGTAAAAGAAATAGAAACGATATGGGATAGTCATCATTTAACGAGCAAAGGATCAAAACATCAAGAGCTAGAAGCTAAATTGAAAGATTTTTTAAATGTTCAGAATGCTTCCTTGTTTGCGAATGGACATTTAGCGCTTGAAGCTGCACTTGAAGCATATCAGCTTCATGGAGAAATTATAACAACTGCATTTACATTTCCATCGACTGCCCATGCGATTATACGTGCTGGATGTATACCTGTATTTGCGGATATAAAGAGGGATGATTTTACACTTGATCCAGCTTCCATTGAAAAGTTAATTACAAATCGTACTGTTGCTATAATGCCTGTGCATGTTTTAGGTCAAGTTTGCGATGTCTATGCGATTGAGTCAATTGCACAAAAATATAATTTAAAAGTGATCTATGATGCGGCCCATGTTTTTGGAGTGGAAATCGATCATAAAGGTGTAGGGCAATTTGGGGATGTATCTATGTTTAGCATGAATGCAACAAAGGTATTTAATACCATTGAAGGTGGGTTACTTACGTATAATGATTTAAGCTTAACAAAGCAATTTGAACTAATTAAATACTATGGAATGGAAAGTGCTGAATCCATTATCTATCCTGGTAGTAATCTTAAGATGAATGAGTTTCAAGCAGCGATGGGTTTGTGTAATCTAGTGCTTGTGAATGAAGAAATCAAACGTAGGGGAATGGTTGTAAAAACTTATTTAGCAGAATTATCAAGAATTGAAGGAATAGAATGTCCTATTTATAAGGATAATATAAAATATAACTATGCTTATTTTCCGATACTGGTCACTTCTAAAATCAATCGTGATGAAATGTATCAAAAGTTACAAGAGAATGGTATAAATGTACGAAAATACTTTTATCCGCTCGTGACTGATTTTGAATGTTATAGAAATCAGTATTCTGCAGATTTACCAATCTCAAAGTTTGTGTCTGATTGCGTAATATGTTTACCTTTATATGGTGAACTTACGCAAGATGAAGTAAAATATATAATTAGTACGATAAAAGGATTATTGAATGAGTGAAAATAAAACTAAACTAAAGAATAAGGCAATCAGTGGAATGATTTGGAGTTCAGGAGGTTCTTTTGCGTTTCAACTTATTCGGATAGTGACGCAGATTGTTTTAGCTCGTCTACTTTGGCCGGAAGCATTTGGATTAGTTGCGCTTGTTATGGCTTTTGTGAGTGTCGCAAACTATTTAATTGAAAATGGATTAACACTATTTATTATCCGTAAACAAGAGCTCAAAGAAAATGATGCATACTCATTGTTTATCGCAAATATGATATTCGCATTCAGTATTGTTGTATTATTCATATTAAGTTCAGGAATGATTGCGAACTATCTCAAAGAACCTTCTACACAATTACTCTTAATTATTAGTTCATCTGCTATTTTATTTAATGCGTTTGGTTCAGTTCATAAGGCATTATTAACACGTGAGTTACAGTTTAGGGGCCAAACCGTTATTATGTTGGTTTCTGCGATTGTGTCTGGGTTTATTGCAGTTGTAGTTAGTATTTTAAACTTTGGTGTTTGGAGTTTAGTTATTTATAACGTTTCTTATCAATTAATTCAAACCATTCTTTTAGTTAGACTTTATTCATTTAACTATAGAGGTAAGATTGATCGAATCTTCTTAAAGGAAGCGATTGTATATTCTTGGAAGTTAATGTTATCAGGTTTAATACATACGGTTTATGAGAATATCTTTAACATCATAATGGGTTCTCTTTTCTCTGTATCTGCTTTAGGCTATTACAGTAATGCGCTTAAGATTCGTGATGGGGCAGCTCAAACGCTAACCGATGCGATTCAAAAAGTGTCATTTCCTGTATTAAGTAAACTTCAGGATAAGAAGGATTCAATGTTAGAGACAAGTCGTAGAATTCTAAAGTTATCAATTTTTATTATATACCCTATTTTAATTGGTCTTGCCGCAACATCAGAGTCGATTGTAAAGGTTGTATTCAATGAACAATGGTTAGGGATGATTCCTATTATGCAAATTCTTGCGATCAATGGATTATTGATTCCTTTACATAAAGTGAATTTAAATATTCTTACAGTGATTGGTCGAACCGATTTATATCTTCGTTTAGAGATTATCAAGAAGTTTGTTGCCTTTATCACAATTTCTTTAGCGTTATTTGTAGGTGTTACATTAGAAGGGTTATTATGGGTATTATTTATAAATGCAATATTGGGTTATATCATTAATGTTCATTACTCGAAAGTATTTATTGGCTATGGTTATTTAGATCAAATCAAAGATATTAGTCCTGTGACTTTCGTATCTACTATAATGGGTACTTTAGTATTCTTATGTTCAATGATAAATCTAGGCTCATTAACGTTGTTAATATTACAGATAGGAGTGGGGGCGTTGTCTTATATTGCATTATCTTATTTCTTCTTAAAAACTGAGTTTAATGATGTATTGAATATCTTATTAAGTATGTTTAATAAAATTAATAAAAAACGATAAAATTTGTGGGGATATTTGTGCGTAAAATAAATCAATTTTTTAGTCAATATAGTATTGTCTTGTTATTTATAGGATTCCTATTCACAAGACTTTTTTTATTAGACCAAGTTCCATTTGGTTTACATGTAGATGAAGCGGGTATGGCTTATGATGCATTTTCATTGGCTCATTTTGGGGTTGACCGTTATCTTAGTTCTTATCCTGTTTACTTGATTAATTTTGGAGGAGGTCAAAGTGCACTATATGCTTATAGTGTCGCATTCTTATTAAAATTCTTCGATTATTCTATCTTAATCATACGAATACCCGGTGTAATCTTATCTTCAATTACTTTTATACTGGGGTATATCACAATAAGTGAAATTCTTAGTTCTAAGAAATTTGGATTATTCTTCTCGTTTTTGTTTACCATTCTTCCATACTTTGTCATGCAATCTCGTTTTGGATTGGATTGTAACTTGATGATGGGAATGTCATCGGTTGCGATTTACTTTATACATAAAATGATTTTAGTACAAAATCCAAAGTATTATTTCTTTGCAGGATTATTTTCTGGATTAATGCTTTATTCCTATGCATTGAGTTATGTTGTAATGCCATTGTTTCTTATGTTTATATTAATACTAATGATAAGAACGAAGACGTTTGTATGGAAGAACAGTTTGCATTTTATCATTCCTCTATTTATTCTTGCCTTACCATTACTACTCATGGTTATGATTAACTCATTTGATTTAAACCAGATGGTTATTCTAGGGTTTACGATCCCGAAACTACCTCAATATCGTGGTTCTGGTTTTACTCTATCTAATATCAGTTTCAATCTGAAGTATATAATTAAAAGTGTCTTTATGTATGATCAATTGACATACAACACATTCATTCGTTTCTTTACTTTATATAGAATCAGTATTCCTTTCGCAATCATTGGAATCATTAAAGGAATGTTTGATTTAGTTAAAAGTATTAAACTCAGACAATTTAATCCAATAACACTATTTTGGTTATTTGCGTTATCTGAATTTATTCTAGGACTAATCATGATTGAACAACCCAACACAAATAAATTGAATGGAATATTCTATTCTGTATTAATTCTTATCGTATATGGATTTTACTGGTTTAATGAGGTAATTAAATCAAAGATAGAATCAAATAACATTCTAAATGGATTGTATGTTTGTACGGTAAGTTTATATCTTATTCATTTCATCAGTTTTGCGGAATATTATTATTTCGAATATAAGTACGACATTTATCCACAAACATTATTTACACATACCTATTCAGATGAATTAGAATACGTTGAGTCTAACAATAGTAATCTTTTAATGGTTTATACAGAGAATAATATTCATAGTAATTATAACGGGGATATTTTCTATCGGTTAAGTGCTAAGGCTTCTCCATATGACTATAATCAATATGTAAAGGATAATACATATAAGAATGTAGTCATAGGTTTACCCGATACAATAGAAAAGAATGCCTATTATATCGTTCTTAAGATAAATAGCACATTCTTAGATTTGATTAAATATGAATCATTTAATCGAATAGAATTTGAAAATTATTATGTGTTTGAACCTATTTTAAATTAGATTTACTAAAGTGTGGAATCAATTTCTTGATATTTGGAAACTGAATTAACCATTTCATTCCATAGAATAATACAAATAAGAAACCAGTCAATAAACTTATATAAGTTGAGATTTTTTGAATACGAGTTCCTTGATAATAGAAATGTATTTTACCTTCCCTATATTCTTCGAGATTGATAGACATTAAACTCGTTTCGGTACGTTCAATGGGTAGTACAACAGTTGTATCACCACTCGTTAAGTATGCTGAGTATCCAATATAGTAGATTAGTGGAATTTCGAGTGTTGTATTCGTATATTCATTTTGATTGAAATAAATATCAAATGTAGTGGTTTTCTTTTCATATGTTAAATCGATTGGATTAGATATCGTAATGGAGTATGCATCCACATTTTCAATCAGATAATCCATATCAGCCCACCATGGTAAGAACTCACCATAATAATGCTCAATCTGATATCTAGGGAAGGCATAATAGATTGTTTCTTGTCTAGATTTATACAATTGATCAAACCCACGAACATATGTCACATACGTCACCACAACAATCAAACTCATTAAGATAACTTGTTTATTAAACTTTAACTGAGTGATATAGTAAGCCACAATAATACAAAGAAAATAAGTAATAAACAGATAAAGTCGCCATGGGAATTGCATAAAGTTAAATATTGAAAGGTATTCTACTGGTATAATATTTGAAATAAATATGAATAAGAATAGAAGGATAATAATCGAAAATTTGAGGAATGGATGATGTATGATTTTCTTAAATTGAGTAATTACCGCAATGACCAACAATATTAACAGCCATATTTCAATTCCATGTGGAAACTTACTAATTGAGGGATCAATAAAGAAAAATTTATTCCATTCGGTAATTAAGTTCTTAGATAGCTTGGTCCAAGGATGATGATATCGAAACTCATCACTGGCCATCATTTCTAACATGGGTAACCAATAATAGATGGAAATTAAAAGTGAGAACATCGCGGCTTTTATAATCGTAATAAGTGTTTTTGGAATAAATACATCCTTATAAAATAGTAAAGAGTATATAACTAACAATAGAATAACCCAAATGGTAGAGATAAGATGACTGGTGAGAATTCCTACCATACCTATGGATAACCAAAACCATTGATTCTCTTTTTTATTTACGATTAAGTAAATACTTGAGAAAACAATCGGTAAGAATATAAACACAATATACTCACCTAAAGCAGCGCGATCAATTAAATCAGTATAATTTCGATATACAGAGAATGTATAAAAGAATGTGGCGATTAAGGCAAATTTCTTAGAAGGGATAATCTTAATACTTGAATAGTACATACTAATCATCGTAATCAGTGTGATGATTACAGCCCAAATCTGATAAGAATTAACCATATCCAACCCAAAATAAAGTAAGAAAGACATCAGATAAATTAAGCCCGTTGGATAGAAGATTCCAACCGCATAACCATATCCACCATAGAATCCACCCATTACTTTCGAAGGGAAAATGCCGAGTTTAAGTTGGTCATATGCACCAACTGCTCGTGATAGATGATAGAGTAAATCATGTCCCCATACAATTCCTCGATTGATATAAGGAAGGTAATAGAAAACGAGCATAATAAAGAATACACAATAAATAAAATATCTATTTTGAGATAGATATTTGAACGTTTTTCTCAGGTCCATTTAGAATAATCCTTTCAAAGTGAAAATTAATAGCGATCTTTAATAATGTAGTGTGGGCGCTTTTTAACTTCCATATACGTCTTTGAAAGGTATTCACCTAGAATTCCAAGCGATAAAAGTTGGGCCCCACCCAAGAATAAAATAATAACCATCATTGAAGGATAACCTGCAACAGGATCCCCAAAGAGTAATGCCTTAACAAATACAAAAATCATATAGGCTAAAGTGACCATAGACATAAACAAGCCTATAAACGTAGAAATTCGAAGTGGAACTGTAGTAAATGCTACAATACCTTCAATCGCATACATCAATAACTTCCAAAAACTCCATTTTGTTTCACCTGCAACACGTTCAACATTTTCGTATTCAAGATATTTTGTTGAGAAACCAACCCAAACAAAGATGCCTTTTGAGAAACGATGATATTCACTCATTTCAAGAATCGCATCAACCATTCTACGTGTCATTAAACGATAGTCTCGAGAACCATCTACAATATCAATTTCACTTATTTTATTTATGATTGAATAGAATTTACGTGCAAAGAAACTACGAATTGGAGGCTCTCCTTTGCGAGTTACACGATAAGTCGCAACACTATCCACATCATTATTTTCAACCATTTCAATCATTTTGGGCAGTAAAAAAGGTGGGTCTTGCATATCCGCATCCATGATTACAACCAAATCTCCTGTTGAGTTTTTTAAACCAGCTAACATACCAGCTTCTTTACCAAAATTACGACTGAAATTTATTATATGGATATCCATATGATCGTATTTTTGTTTTAATTCAAGTAATACATTAAATGTTTTATCTTTTGACCCATCATTCACAAAAAGATATTCAATTTCATATTGAATAGTCTTAGATTGAATACTCATCTCTTCGATAAAGTATGGAAGAGCTTTTTCCTCATTATAACAAGGTACAACTACTGTTAATTTTTTCATTTGTTTCACCCATAAAATTATATCATGTTAAAAATATAATTCGATAGATGATTTAATCTTCAAGCACTTTATATCGCAAAATTTTCTTTGTATCATGATATACTTATAAAGAAATATGGCTAAATTAGATATTATTGTCCCAATTTACAACGTAGAGAAATACTTAAGAAAATGCTTGGATAGTTTAATCAATCAGGACTATTCCGATTTTTTTGTGCGACTCATCAATGATGGTACAAAAGACTCTTCTCTAGAGATTGCACAAGAATACGAATCAAAATATCCTCATTTATTTAAATGTTATACCAAAATAAATGGTGGATTAAGTGACGCAAGAAATTATGGAATCGATCAATCAAATTCTGAGTTTATCGCATTTATCGATTCAGATGATTATTTAGATCTACATATGTTTTCGGAGATGATGAGTCTTATCGATGATAAAACAGATATCGTATGTTGTGATTTAATGTATGTTTATGATAATGGTGAAATGAAAGTAGCGTCTGCTGGTGATGAGTCTTTGTTAAATGACAAATTAAGTACTTTGAAACTAAATAATAGCGCATGTAATAAAATATTTAGAAGAAGTCTTTTTAACTCGATTCGATTCATAAAAGGAAAATGGTATGAAGACCTTGCGACGATTCCTTGTGTTATGTTTCAAGCAAGAGAAATAAAACTTTTACATAAACCGTTCTATTACTATTATCAACGTGAAGGTTCGATTGCGCATATTAAGAACGAAAAAATGTTTGATATCTATTGGGCTATTCAACACATTGAAGATTGTATCCATTTAACAGATTGGATTGATGTAAAAAATGAATTATTAATTGAACATGGTTTATTCCTAACATCACTCAGAATAAAGAAAATGGAAAGTGTTCAGGATCGAGAAGATTTTTATCGCTTGAATATTAATCATCTATCCGAACTATGTCCAAATTGGTATTTCCTATCAGTTAAAAGTGCATATTCAATCAAGTCAAAGATTATTTTTACTTTATTTAAATTAAATTTATTTGGCCTAGCTGCCCAACTGTTCAAAGGATAATATGTCACAACTAACAATTGTTTTACCGTATTACAATGTAGGAGATTACATTGATCGATGTCTTAACTCACTTCTTAATCAATCTGTGAGTGATTTTGAGGTTTTGTGTGTAAATGATGGTTCAAAAGATCATTCAGATGAGATTGTTAAGAAATATGTTGAACTAGATTCAAGATTTAAGCGACTCGTTAAACAAAATGGTGGACTAAGTGATGCACGTAATTTTGGATTAAAAGATGTTACATCTAAATATGTGATGTTTCTTGATTCAGATGATTTCTTTGAACCTGACTTAGTTGAATTGTGTTTGAGTAAAATGGAAAATGATCAGTGTGATCTAGTAATCTATAATTATAATCAACTCTTTATTCAAGAAAATCGAAGTGAACTCATTTCTGAGAAATTTAGTTCAAATAAAATATATAATCCTAAAGCGGATAAAGCATTAGTCGCTTATATCAGTAATGCGGCATGGAATAAGATATATCGTACTGATATATTTAAGTCAAACCTAATTGAATATCCTGTCGGATATCGATATGAAGATTTAGGTACAACATTTAGATATCTTATGTTTTGTGAAAGAGTAGGATTCATTGAAAAGCCCCTAGCTAACTATTTGATTGATCGACCCAACAATATTTCTGGGGCATCAGATAAAAGAATCAAAGATATCCTAAGTATGGTTAAACTCAATATTGATTTTTATCAAAAGAATCAGAAATTTGAAGATTATTATGAAGAATTAAAGTATTTGAGTTCAATTAATTGTTTGAATATGTTAAGAAAAGTTCCATTAATGGATGATTTAAACTTTGTAATATCGTTTATTGATGATACATTTAATGTGTTAAAGAACAGTTTTAAAGACTTTCCTAAGAGTAGTTATAGTTTAATGGATTTACCTCAAGCATCGATTTATTTTAATCCTTTGAAGCTAAAGCTCTATGTCTATTACAAATATTTAAGTCGTAAATTAGGAAAGAAATAAGGAATATAGGGAGAAATCATGATTAAAAAACTTTTTGAAAAAATAAATAAAGAAAAATTTAAGCTGTTTTTAGCTTTGATTGTTTTATTACAACCCATTATAAGTCTAGATTATCTTGTGTATGATTTTTTGAATCAGTTTAATCTACCAAGAATTGCGACTGTCGTTCATTTTTTAGTGATTCCTATTTGTATTCTTATAGGATTCTTATTATTTGAAAGCAATCGTATACGTGCTTTTGTCTTGTCGTTTGTGTATGGTTTTGTCGTATTGGTTTATTTTTATTTCCATACCAAGAATGCGATTATGATTCGTAATGATTTATATCTTCCAAATAATTTTCAGTTTAGTACATTTAAAGAATTATTTTATGTTTTAACACTTATTATTCCTTATTATCTTATTTATCTTTTCTATATCGCAGATTTCTCTGAAAATCTTATAAAAAAAGTTATGATAGGATTATCTAGCACAATATCATTACCAATTATTCTTGGAAATCTATTTTTATTTGGTATGTCAACTTATGACGGTTATACTGTGGCGAATATATTTTATTGGTTTTTTGGGATATATGATCGATTTGATCCACGAAAAGTCGCCTCTAAGTTCTTTTTTCAAAATGGAAATACAATTGGGATCGTTTTGTTTATCATTCTACCAATCCTCTATTATTTCTTAACTAGAGCTAAGACTAATAAAGATAAATTGATTTGGTACTTCATTATCTTTACCCAAAGTATTGCGATGGTAATGTTATCGACGAGAATCGCGACATATGGTGCATTGATAACACCAATAGCGATTCTAGTAATCATGATATTCTTTCATTTCATTATTCGTAATGAGCAATTTACACGTAATGTGGTGATTTTTACAGCACTCATTGCGATTATGATTGGGTTAATTATTCCGTTTAGTCCAGCGTATGTGAATATGCAAGTTGATCGATCCAATAATGCGATTGTATTAGAAGACAATTACATATTAGATGGTGGTCGTGACGAAGTGAATGAACAACTTAAACAACCTAAAGCGAAATATGATCCGGCTTATGTTTATGCATTTGAACAATATGGAATTAAGTCAAACCTGATTTCAAGTGTTCCAAAAATCTATTTCATGGATTGGTATAAGTATACCTATGATGCAAAGTTTTGGTTGGATTTGATGTTTAATTATCCGCTTGAAGAACGTGCGAATGGTAGACAAGTTCAAACAATATTTATTAAATATAAATGGAGTGAAACCCCAACCCCAAGTGTTGACCATGCGTTGGGCTTAGGGTATACCACAATTATGACGGGTTCATTAATTCTTGAAAGTGATTTTGTTCAACAGTACTATTCATTTGGTTATGCGGGTTGGATGATACTTATGAGTCCTTGGATTATTTTAGTTGGCTATGGTATGTTAGCATTCTTGTTTAATTTAAAGAAGAACTTAAATTTTGGAACAGTAATATTTGCGATGGCATCTCTCTTTGGACTTGTTGCGGCATATGCATCGGGACATACCTTAGATGAATTTGTGAGTAGCATTGTAATAGCCTTTGTGGTTGCTAATTTATTAAAAAGGTTAAATTAAGATAGTCATGGTTGATTTTCTAAAAAGAAACAAAGTACAAATAGGCATACTAATCACACTGATTATATGCATATTTATCCCTTACTTACTTGATTATCGAGTTTTTCTTTTTAATGCCGATCAACAACTTCAATATAATCTCTTTTACAAAGAGTGGATGAGATTAGTAAAAGATATTTACCATACGGGAAGTTTTCCGTTTTATTCAATCAATACATTTTTAGGAAGTAATTTTTATGCTTCAAAGTTATATTATTTAACTGGGGACATATTTTTTCCCATTATGGTTTTATTATCAAAGTTCATAAAAGATATTGATCTTAGTCTTGAACTATTTAGTGTTTTATATGTTATTCTATCTTCAATCTCATTTTATACTTTCTTATATTTATTCGGAATTCGAAATAAGTGGTACATGTTTATTGGTTCACTTATATATGCATTAAGTGGAGTAGCAAGTAATTATGTTGGTCAGTATATGTTCCATCGATTCTATAGCTTACTTCCTTTTCTTTTTGCGAGTATAGAATACTATAGAAAAACAGGCAAAATTTATTTATTTTCAATTATTGTATTTATTTTAATACTAACAAGCTATTATTTTATGTTTCCGACTACCATATTCTTAGTTGCGTATAGCTTTTTTACTATTTTCTATAATAGTACTAAGCGAATCACTTTTAGGAGTATCTTTAGATTTGGCTTGCCACTTATTGTGGCATATTGTGTTGGAATCCTACTGAGTGCGTTTTTAACAGTACCTGGCTTTTTATTTTTAAAAGATAATAGTCGTCTCGGTGTTGATTATATCGATAAGGCATTTGAATTTAGAGTATATTTAGGTTATCTTCATAGCCTAATTACTCCTCCATTAACTCTTTTTTCGAAATATGATTACTTATTTAATGTAGGGTTTAATGGACATTTAACATGGTATAGCATTTATGCAGGCTCTGCAATTATTCCATTTATCTTTTCAACATTCTTTATAAAAAATGACAGAAAAATTGCTAGTTTAAGATTCTTGATTGTTCTTATTAATCTGTTAACATTATTTCCTTATTTAAGTTCTTTTATGCATGGATTTAGTGAACCATCCTTTAGATGGGTATTTCTTATTACATTCGTGCATATTTTAGGATTTGTGATTGTCCTAGAACATTTTGATGAGTATCGTAAAGAAGTTTTCAATGGTTCTATTTTATTTTTATTCATATTCATTTCTACAGCCCTATATGGATATTTTTATAAAGGTATTACTGTATATGATAATCCAATCCATCTAAGAATTATTATAATATTTCTTATTTTATATTGTGTTTATCTATGTTTAATTGGTTTAAAAAAGCTTAATATTCTTTTAGTTGTTTTAATTTTTGAAGTAATCTTTACTTTCTCAACCAGACTATGGATATTAAGTGAAACATATTATTCATATACACCATCATTGGATGAAAATGCGATAGCTTATTTCAGAGATGTTGATGATGACTTATTTTATCGAATTTATGTAAATCCAGATGGTTTACTTCCAACAAGTTCTTTGAATCTTAATCAAAGTATCAACTTTAACTATTCTTCAACCTCAACATACGATTCAACATATGAGTATAATCTTAAACAGTTCATAGAAATGAATAATATAAATTGGCATATTATTAAAATTGATAATCCAGATGTGCTAAGAATGTTGGCAGTAAAATACTACTATGTAACAGATATATCTGAATTGCCAGAAAACTATAACTGGACCTATAGTTATAATGTTAACCATTATCAAGTTTACAGAATGGATGAGTATAGATCTATAGGATTTACATATAGTAAATTTACTAATGAATCTAATGCTTCATCTCAAATTAATTGGAATGAAATTTTGATTGTCCCTGAAGATATATTAGAGAAGTTACATTATATATCTGAAAGTGAATCAAAGGATTTAGAAATAAATGAGTTTAGTAATAATCGATTAGTTGGAGATATCGAATTAGATTCAGACCAAGTATTATTTCTCTCCATTCCGTATAGCTCAGGCTGGAATGTGTATGTTGATAATCAATTAGTTAAAATATTTAAGGTACAAGGGGGATTCATTGGATTAGAACTTAATGAAGGGTACCATAATATCACATTACAATTTGTTCCTCCAGGATTTAAAATAGGTATCTTTACCAGTTTATTTGGACTTTTGATATTTAGTTTAATCATTATTAATGATTATAAAAAGAGGATTGAACTAAAACCTAATTTGTAAGATTTACGTAACCTAATACAAATTATTTTTTAGAACACCAAAATAAAAACATTTATCATTCTTTTGAATAGTCAAAGAATATAATTATATTCAAAAAAATTGATTAAAAATTAAGTATTCATGTTTTTTGCCTATCTTTTATAGATTGAAAGTTTGATTTAGTCTATAATTCCTTTATGAGAAAATTTTTACATTACAGTTTAGATCTATGTGTACTGATCGCATCAGTACTCATGTTAGAATCTATTTTCCGATTATTTGTTGGTTTTAGAATAGTATCACCTAGAGGTGTATTATTTACAATTTCGAGCGTCGTGTTTGTTTATTCAATAATGTATTTTTTTAATATAAAAGTTCGTAAAGTATTAAGTGTATTATTCTTATTATTTATTAGTTTATATTCATTTTCACAGATAATATATTTTAGATATTTTTCTTCACTTTATTCTATTAATAAAATAGTATTATTAACTGAACTTAAGTCAGTCACATCGGAAGTATTGATGGAATTTGATATCAAAATGTTGGTTATATTTGTGCCAATCATTCTTTATCTTATTTCTTTGTTTGTGTTTCGGAATTTCAAACAAAAACCTATTGCGAATAAGAAATCAACCGCATTTCAATATTTATTCTTAATTTCTTTTTCGCTTCAGATTTTTACAATGGTCACATTTGCTGAAGGTGACTGGAGTCAAAATGATTTTTATTTATATCGAACATTTTATTCGCGTGTTAGAGCAATGGAGCGTTTTGGTGTCAATAAATATGTTGAAAGGGATTTACAAATCTTTTTGGGACAGCTTTTAAAGAGCACAAGTCAAGAAGATATCAATGCTATTGATACATATCTTAGTTCAAAGGAAGTTAATAATACATCCAATTCATATACTGGAATATTTGAAGGTAAGAATTTAATTTATATCTTGGCTGAGAGTTTAGATGAGCTAGCGATTCATCCAGAAATTACGCCAAACTTATATCGTTTAAAAACAGAAGGACTGTATTTTAATAATTATTATTCTCCCGTTTATAATGCATCTACTGCTGATTCTGAGTTTATATTGAATACATCTCTATTTCCTTCAATTGATTATGGTGTTGCGGCTTATAATTTCGGGAATAATTTATATCCTTATACCATAGCGAATGCCTTCCAAAAAGAAAACTATTTTGCAAATTCTTTTCATTCATTCCACAGCTTTTTCTATAATCGTGAGAATATGCATACAAGCTTAGGTTATTCTACATTCTATGATATCGAAAAACTTAATTTAAATTATGACACAGTTGGATGGCAAGAAGGTGTTGACTGGATTGATGACATTAATTTGATGCGTAATATGTTAAATGTTTCAAGTCAAAAAGACTCATTCTTTAGCTTTATAATAACTGTTTCAGGTCATATACCTTATAATGCTGGTAGAAGAGGACTTATGGAGTATTTTAATCAGCTTAAGGAATATGAATATTTAGAACCATTTACTTTTTATTTAGCGGCTCAGAAGAAATTTGATGATTCAATTGGTTTATTGCTTGATGAATTAGAGAATAAAGGAATTTTAGATGATACTGTAATTGTGATTGCAAGCGATCATTATCCCTATGGTATGGATTCAGAGTCACTTAAAGAATATGGATTTGAAAGTGGTTATGATTTTGAGAAATATCGTGTACCTCTAATGATTTGGTCAAATAGTATTGAAGCAAAAGAAATAGATACTATGGTGTCGAGTATGGATGTTGTACCAACATTAACTAATCTGTTTGGTTTAGATAAAAATAAAGTATATTTTGGATCAGATGTGTTTGATGAAAACCATAAAGAAATCATAGTCCTTAAAGATCGTAGCTGGGTGACACCTAGTCTTTATTATGATTCTAAGTCAAATAAAGTGATTAAAATGGATGAATCTCTTAGCCAAGAAATGGTAGATGAACAAGTTAAATTGAATAATGCCTATGTTTATGATTTATTTAATGTAGGTCAAAAGATTCTTACAACAGATTACTTTAGGGTGAGAGAATGAAAAAGAAATGGATTATAGGATTAAGTGTTTTCGCTTTACTAAGCTATTTCACTTATGAGTATCTAAAACCACCTCTTAATGTAAAACCTTGGCATGAATATCAATTTATAGCTCATGCGATGGGAGGTGTTAATAATGAGGATTATACAAACTCATTAGAGGCATTTAAAGAGAATTATGATAAAGGCATTCGAGTATTTGAGATTGACTTATTAACGTCTTGTGATGGTGAGCTAATCCTATTACATGATTGGAAAGAATATAATGAAGTTTCATTGAAACAACCAAGCCGTGAGTATAAATGTAGTACAAAAGAAGAATTCATAAAATCAAAGATACATGGTCAATATACAAGTTTAAGTTTAGATGATGTGTTAAAACTATCAAAGAAGTATAAAGATATCTATTTCATTTTTGATACAAAAACATTTGATCTAGAAAGTTCTAAAGTTAGTTATGATAAAATAACCAATCAAATTAATCAATTAAATGCGGATATCAATCGATTTATACCTCAAGCTTATACCTTTGAAATGTTTCAAATGTTAAAGAAAGATTATTCATTTGAATCAATTATATTAACTCTATATCACATTATTTATGAAACAGATGGGACGAAGATTGCGGAATTCTCAAGAGATAATGAAGTAAAATATATAACTTTACATCAAAATGATACATGGGCAGAGAGAGTCTTAAGTGATTTAAAAGATTTTAATGGTTATTGGGATTTAGGATTAAAATTCTATATACATACAATCAATGATGAAGAAATATTTAAAAACCTATTGGACAAAGGTGTTAGTGGAATATATACAGATTATCTATATTAAGAACTAGAAATAGTTCTTTTATTTTGTTAAAAAAAGCGTTGAATTTCAACGCTTTTATGATTAAGGAGTTGGTGTATCACCTTCACCATCGCCTTCACCAGGTTCAGGTGTAGTAGGACCTGTTGATATTACAAATCGTAAATCAGCATTTCCTTTAAATACTATTTTCGGATTACTTGAATTAAATTTCTCAACCTCAACATTATTCTCATAAAGTGCTACTGTTATAACTTTACCAGTTAATGTTGGATCAGAATTTGGAACTTCGATAATATAGCTTGAGAATTCTTTAAACAGTTTATCCTTGTTTTCTTGGAACCAATTTTCAATATCAGTTTTTGTCCAAGTGTTTAGAATTGTAAGAACATTAGTTATTTCAAGTGTTGGGTACGCAACAACAGTAACTTCAATTTTTCCACTGACATTCTTTAACTTCGTATAAGCATCAACACTTTGACTAATAACTGTGTTAACGTTTTGACGTTTGTAAGTCGATTCAGTCGTTTCTTTAATCGTAATTATATTGCCGTTTGCAGCATTCCAATCATTAACTTCTTTTCGTGTCATACCAATGAAATTAGGTACGATGCTCTTACATTGTTCATCTGATCTGTTTTCAACAATTCTACAGTCAAGATCACGTTTAATAATTTCGATGTTTAATTGAGTGATATTTGCGGTTTTAACACCATATTTTATACTTTGACTTATTACTTGATTGTATAGATAACTTGCATCATATTTTGGACTAGTTTCCCAAATTTCAGTCACATTTAACTTAATCCAACTTCGTTTTTGAAGCCATGCTTTAACATCCGTAAGTAACCAAGGATCACTTTCTTTTGTCATAGAAGGCATAAAGTCTGGTAACGGTTCATGGACTTCAGCTTCATTATAGTAATCTTTAATAAAGTTTTCTCCATAGTATGGGGTATAAATATTAAATGTGAAGGATTTATGATCTGCAGGAATATAGGAACTTCCCATTAAGTTACGATCAATAAGTGCTCTCGCATCTGCAATTGATCCATTGTATGGTTTATAAATAGAGAGAGGGAGTTGTAGAGAATCATTATAAGCCCAAGAGAAGTAACCAGAAATTCGATTGTTTTTCATTTGAACAAAATATGAATTATCTAACTGATTCGCATTCATCTCACCAATGACATAATTTCCAAGGCCTGCTAATTGGCTAATTGATAGGTTTGTTTTAACATTATCGCCAGCAGATTCAGCAGCTTTAACAAATGAATTGATATCACGTGTTTCAAGCAATTTTGTTAACAATGCACGAATGACTTGTTGTTGGTTTAGTTGACGTTGTAAGTCACCACCAGGCATATTCTTACGTTCACGAGCGAAGGCTAATACTTGTTCTCCAGTCATAAATTGACCACCTTTACCAATCCAAACAGTAAAGTGACCACGATCATCACTGGAATCTTGACCAACGAATTCAACCGGTGAATCAATCCATAACTTACCTAAACTATCCACAACATCCACAACAGCTGTGAAGTTTACTTCAATGAAGTAATCTACTTTCTCTTGTAATAAATTACTTACTGTATCCAAGGTGCATTGACGACTTATTTGTCTTGAATGATTAATCTTATCTCTCGCTTGATCCTTATAACATGTAATGGGTACATAAGAATCACGCGCAATACTTGTTAGAGTCACAACCATTGTCTTAGGGTTAAATGTCGCAAAGATAAGTGTATCTGTACGACCTCCATCGTTACCCATAAGTAATACGGAGAAGGCTTCTTTACTTAAATCTTTTCGAACCGTTGATTCACCTTCAATTTTGACTTTCTTACTAAATTCATGTACAACTTCTGTCTTATCTAAATATTCTTCATATCCATCATTTGCAATAAACATGGAATAATATTCTTTAGGTAGAGGAGCCACATCAATCTCACGACTGAATAAGCCCAATAACATATTATTGTATGTATCATATTCTACAAATGTCACATTGATATTTTTATTTGCTAATTCTTCAATTGCTAAAGAATTACCTTCTAATACATTGTCATTATCAACTATTCCAAACTTCTTACCTGATACATCATTAATGGTTGTAATCTTAGTATTATCATAGGTTACGAAACTTGTACTAATGTTTTCAACGACATCATCGGTCACAATGACATTACCAACTGCGTTGTTAATACGTACAATATAGACTAATGCATAAGACGATAAACCTATTAAGATAACTAATAATCCAGTCATAATCATTTCAAGCACTTTATGCTGAGAGAATAATCTTACTAAGATAAACACAAGAATGTTAATCAGTGCTAACATTGCAATACCATATATAAACAATTTATAGCTTAGACTTAAATACTGTAGGATATTAACGACAGATATTACGGAAATAATCGCAAATACTAGGAATAAGACTAAATTGATTATCTCTGTTGATTTAGGTTTTATATTTATTTTTTTCATATTATTCTCCATAGTAACGGTAAATCTCAATCTTACCATCACGATCAACTAAACTAAACTCCCCTGATGTTTGAAAACCAGTTGTATCAAAACCTTCTTTTTGAACATACGTCCAAGATGCGGTTACATAGAATGATTGATATGTTTCACCATTATATTCTATGTTTGCGTTGAAATCTGAGAATGTAATTTCTACATTTTCTACTTCAAGCAATGTTTCAGCACCAAATGTTTGGATGTTATAACTCAAATCACGATAAAAGTAGTCTTTCGCAAAGTTATAAATATTAACGATTTCTGGTTGATAAACATATTGCATTCCACCAATATCATAAGTGCCTTTTTTATTGGACCACGTATAAAAATCAGCCACATAATTCTTAACAACACTCCCAGCATATTCTTGTGGAGTTCCCTCGTTATTAATCACATCTGATAACTCTGTAAAGATCAATTTTTGGTACTCTGTCGCATTGGGATTAATCTCATATAATACTTCACCGCTCGCATTTTTAATTGTATTTGAAAATAAATCTTGTTTAAATTCAAGGAAAGTTAGTGAGACGATTAATATCATTAATGATAGAGTTACGATTAATCCAATAATTAATAGTTTATTTTTCTTCATATCAGCCCTTATATTTCTTAAAAGTCCAGTATTGAACTAGACTATCATAAGTATAACAAGAATAACATTAATTTTGCATTTATTTTTTTACGTGAACACACGCTCATTCATTCTATTAAAAAAAACGTACATATGATAAAATCATATCGATATGAACAAGAAACGAATAACTCCCATACTAGGGCTTACTTTAATTGCGTTAGG
>OGCL01000370.1_pt1 | contig 49592 bp, 40 predicted proteins | sample 1570041 | NCBI WGS metagenome assembly OGCL01 (sample SAMN06266162, study PRJEB24511) | hot springs metagenome | isolation source: Hot spring water | place: South Africa: Limpopo | collected 2015-06-22 | reverse complement strand
AATGAAAATATTATTGTTCTTGGGAGGGCGAAGCCCTCCCAAACCCTCCCCGCTGGCGGGTTATTTCCTGGGAGGGCTTTGCCCTCCCAAACCCTCCCGCGGGCGGGCTATTTTCACCTCAGGCTGTCTGGCGAAACCCGAACATGGTCGCCACTTCGCGTAGCAGAGCCGTGGCGCGCTCGACATCGCGACCTTCGGCAGCCGCGGCCAGCGTATCGCCGACCATGGTGTGCAGCACGGCCAGCGCCGCGGGCGTGTTCAGATCATCGTCCATCGCTGCCACCAGCTCGTCGAAGCCCCGCGTCAGATCGAGGGGCGTGTCGGTTCCGCCACGGGCCTGGGCGGCGCGCCAGAACTCATCCACCAGGGCCGCGTAGCGCCCCAGGGCGTTGCGGTGGTAGTCGAACTCCTCGCGATAGTGCTCGCTCAAAAGGTACCAGCGCAGCGTATCGGCGCGGTGCTCCCGAAGCGCGTCGCGAACGAACACCAGGTTGCCCAGCGACTTGCTCATCTTCTCGCCATCGAGCCAGACCAGGCCCGCGTGCATCCAGAACCGCGCGAAGGGGCGCTTGCCGGTAACCGGCTCGGTCTGGGCGATCTCGCAGGGGTGGTGGGGGAAGATCAGATCGGCGCCGCCGCCGTGGATGTCGATCTGCTCGCCGAGGTACCTGGTGGCCATCGCGCTGCACTCGATGTGCCAGCCGGGCCGTCCTGGACCCCAGGGACTGTTCCAGGTGGGATCGCCGGGCTTGCCGGTCTGCCAGAGCACGAAGTCGAGCGGGTCGCGTTTCCGCGGGTCGCGAGGGTCGTTGCCGCGCTGGTTGGCCGTTGCCAGCATCTCTTCATAGCCCATCCGCGCCATTTTGCCGAAGTTGGGATCGGTGCGGATGCTGAAGTAGACGTTCCCACCAACCACATAGGCGTGGCCCAGCGCTACCAGCCGCTCGATGATGGGGATCATGGCCCCGATCTCTTCGCTGGCCCACGGAAAATAGGTCGGCGGCACCAGATTCAGGCCCTCGAAGTCCTGGCGCAACTGCGCAACCTGGCGCCTGGCCAGGTCCTGCCAGTCCACCCCATCGCGGGCGGCGCGGGCAAACAGCGGGTCATCCACATCGGTCACGTTCTGGCAGTAGCGCACCTCGGCGCCCTTCCAGCGCAGGTAGCGCAACAGCACGTCGAAGGTGAGAAACGTGCGCGCGTGGCCGATATGGGTCGTATCGTAGGGTGTCACGCCGCAGACATACATCGTTACCGGGCGATCCCGGGGAATGACGAAGGGTTCCTTTTCGCGCGCGAGGGTATTGTAGAGCTGCATACGTGCTCCTGGGGCGCGTGCGACTCTGGCGCTCTGGTCGGGGCACAGCCTGGATGCGCCATTCAGATGGGTACGCTCTCTTCATTATACATCGGTACCTGTTGCATACGGTGTTGTATGCGGCGCAACAGCAGCGGGCGCGGCGTGGAGCGGCAGCCGCACAGCGATCATGGTGATATCGTCGTGCGGTTCGGCGCCCCCGGTGAAGATCAGTACCGCGCGCGTGATCCGCTGGATCATCTCGTGCACATCCATCGCCGGCGTGAAGGTCTTCACCAGGTGCTCCAGGCGTTCAAAGCCGAACAACTCACCCTCGCTGTTGTGGGCCTCGACGACCCCATCGCTGAGGAAGAGCAGCGTATCGCCCGGCTCCAGCGGCACGCTCACATCGCGGTACAGCCCGTTGATGCGCGTGCCGAGCGGCAGCCCGCCCACGTCGAGAAAATGGCACTCGCCCTGGCCATCGCCACGACACTGGAGCAGCAGCGGCGCGATCATCCCCGCGTTCGCCAGCGTCACCGAGCGATCCTCGGGGTCGAACACTGCGATCAGCACGGCCGCGTTCATCTGATTGGCCTGGAGGCGCTGGCGCAGCGCCATGTGCATAGCCTGCAACATCTCTGACGGGCTGGAGAGCAGGCGCGCCTGAGACTCGAGCGTCGAGCTGGTGAGGGCCATGAGCAGGGCGGCCGCGACACCCTTGCCCGAAATATCGCCGATGGCAATGGCTATGCGACCGTCGCTCAGGTTCAGGTAGGTGTAGAAATCACCGCCGACCTCACTCGCCGGAAGCGAGCGCCCGTGCACCCGCAGCAGATCGGCGCCCCACAGGGGCGCATTCGGAAGCAGGCCCTGCTGGATATCACGGGCCAGGGCCAGACCTTCGCGTAAGCGCTCGTTCTGGTTCTCGATCTCCTGAAGGCTGTGCTGGAGCCGGGCGGCCATGCGGTTGAAGGTACTGGCCAGTTGTCCCAGTTCATCGCCCGGTTCAACCTCGATCCGGTGGTCCAGGCGCCCGCTGGCCAGTTCCTGTGCCCCCGTGGTCAGCGCCCGGATCGGCACAACCAGGCGCCGCGCCTGGTAGAACGACCAGACCAGCGCCAGCAGGGCCACCAATCCCACCAGCGCCGCGAGCAGGCTGACACCCCGGTACACCTCCACAAAGAACTCGCTGGAGGGCTGTTCAACCACCACCGACCAGCCCATCGCCGAGACCGGCGCGACCGGGGCGCGCGCGCCGACCACCAGCACGCCTGCGCCGCCGGTGTACTCGGCAGCCGTCTGTCCGTCCACATACAGCGCCGTCAGATCGTCGGGCGGTTGCCAGGGTCGCAGACTATCGCTCAACTGCACCTGCCGGTCGGCGTCAACCAGGTACACCGTCTTGCCCGTTTCCTGCACCCCCAGGCGCAGCATCTGGCGGATGCGCGCCGCGCTGACCTCGGCGCCGATCACGCCGAAGAGGCTTCCATCGGCGCCGCGCACCGGGAGCACGACCTGAAACACGGGCTGGCCGTCGCTTCCGGGCGTAATCGGGGTACGACTGCCCTTTCCCACGCGCGCGGCCAGCTCGATCAGCGCCGGGTCAAGCGGCAGGGTCGCAATGTTCTGCCGGGTGAGCAAGTCACTGCGCCCGGTGGCCACGATGCGTTCGTCACGATTTGCCACTGTAATCGCCCGCAAGTCAGGCGAACTGTTGACCAGGCGCTCCACGGCGGAGCGCAACCGGGCATCCGGCACCGTCGGATCGAGGTCACGCGCCGCGCGTAACAACTGCTGTTCCAGGTCGTAGAGAAAGGTGGAGATATTGCCGGCGACTTTATCCGCCAGGGCCTGCTGGCTGGCGTAGGCGTTCCGTTGCTGCACCTGCAACAGCATGGTGATCAGCACTGCGCCTACCAGGATGAGTGGTAGCGTCGAACCGATCAGGAATGACCAGCGCAACCGGTTGGTGATGCTCAGACGCCGGCGGGCCGGAGGGGTCTCGTCGGAGAGAAGCGGTCCTGCCGGTTGTCGCTCACGTCCGTCGCGGTACATGGGTTCCCTGTCCATCTCCAGCCTGGCGGGCGGGGGCAAGGGGAAACCGGGTTTCTCCACTGCCCGGGGAGGGTTTGGGAGGGCGCAGCCCTCCCAAGAATAATTTCCATATGTTCATTCCGGCATTCTGCGCCGTGCGCGTCTAACGAAACGTCTCCTTACAGGGAGGCGCACGCTCACGGGCTGATCTCCGGAACGGCTCCCACGGTCGCCGGATCAATCTCCAGCACCTCCGCGGCCATCCAGCCGCGTTGCTCACCCGGTCCCTGCACCTGATACCAAGCCCCGGAGCGGCCAAGCAGGCGAACCGGCACGCCCGCTTCGAACACATCGAGAACCGGGTGCTCCGTACCGGGACCAGCGCGCAGATTGGCGACCACCGCGACGCGCGCCAGGAGCGGTTCAGGCGTTGCCGGGGCCGGCAGCGCGGTTGGAGGAAGCGCCGGGAGCGAGGGGGTAGGGGGAACGGGCGTAACGCTCGGCAGGCGCGCCAGGGTTGGCACCGGCGTGGGCCGCGCGGGCAGCACCGCCGCCGGGTCACCACAGGCTCCCAGGAGGAAGAGCAACATCGCCATCACCGAACCGGCGAAGCGCAAGCCCTCGGGACCACGTGCACGAAAGCGCGCGGCGCTTCCATGCTCTGTGAACGCGAGCGCTGCGCCCTCGGGGACGAGCGAAGACGGGAGGTCCTCGCTCCCGGCAAGAAGTAAGCTAGCTTCCTTTACAGACCGAGTACCAGCCGCGACGCTGCGCGGGACAGACGTCAATTCTGCCAGCAACTGTGCTCTCAATACAACAAACCGGGGTGTCTGCTTGCCACAGACACCCCGAGACCCTGGTCGGGGCGAGTGGATTTGAACCACCGACCTCCGCGACCCGAACGCGGCGCTCTACCAGGCTGAGCCACGCCCCGCACACTGACACACCTGCTGTGGCGAATGGTGCCGAAGGTGGGACTCGAACCCACACGGGGTTGCCCCCAGCGGTTTTTGAGACCGCCGCGTCTGCCATTCCGCCACTTCGGCGCGACAACCTTGATTATAGCAGGTCGCTACGGGCGCGTCAAACCGGCGCCCGTAGGTACGTGTTCACAGTTGGGGCAATATAATACCAATTTCACTTGAACTCTCCGCAAGCAGCGTTGCGTCAAAGCGCACCCGGACGCCTTGCGCGACAATCTGCAATCCAAAATCTACAATCTGAAATGGTATAAGGCGTCACCCCGGGAGCGCGGGCGTCCCGCCCGCATTCGTGTTCGCGCAGGCAAGATGCCCGCGCTCTCAGGAGAAAGGTGAACAGGTATCCCGGTTGACCGGCGCTCGTTGCAGCGCAGTGGTATGATGATCAAGGTGTGGATAGCCGCACTGTCGCGGGAGCGCCGGGATACAGGAATGGGTTGTCGCTGTCGCCAGATCGTTGCTCTACTCGCCGTCGTGCTGATCGTCGGCTGCGCCAGGCTCTCCGAGATGCCGGCGCCGATCTCCACACCTTCTGCGGAGGCCGTTGTTGCCGCCTCGCCCTCAGCGACACCGGCGAGCGTCACGCCGTCTGCAACGCCGACGCCCACCCCTACCCCCACGGCCAGCCCCACCCCGCCGCCGCCCAGCCCCACGCCCATTCCACTCGACCCCACGCCGACCCTGGCGCCGGTTGACGCCAGCTTGCGTATCGAGATTTTTGAGAAAGTCTGGACCACCGTGCGCGACACCTATGTGTATGAAGACTATCGTGGGGTGGACTGGGAGCAGGCGCGGGTCGAGTTCGCGCCGCGGATCGCCGCCGCCGACGACCCTGAGACCTTCTACGCCCTGATGCGCGAATTGATCGCCCTGCTCGACGACGAGCACTCGCGCTTTGAGTCGCCGCAGGAGGTTGCCGCCCAGGAGGCCGAGTATCGAGGGGAGTACCGCTACGGCGGCATCGGCGCGCAGATCCGCAACGTCGCAGAGGGCGGTCTGATCACTGCGTTGGTGCCCGATGGCCCCGCGGCGCGGGCCGGCATTCTCCCCCGCGACATTATTCTGGCCGTCAACGGCATTCCCTTCACCGACACCGCCGCCTTCGGCCCCGATGGGCCGATCGGCGCTGTGCGCGGCGCGCCGGGCACCCGTGTGCGCCTGACGGTGCGGACCGGCCAGGAAGCGCCCCGTGAGGTCGAGGTGCAGCGCGAGGTGGTCAATGCCGATGCCTTCAACCAGGTGCGCGTGACCACACTTCCGGGCCGGGCCATCGGCTATGTGGAGATCCCCAGTTTCTACGTGGAAGGGGTTGACGAGAAGGTACGCGCCGAGGTTGAGCGACTCCTGGCAGCCGGCCCGCTCGATGGGCTGATCCTGGACGTGCGTGGCAACTCGGGCGGCTACGTCCACCTGATGCTTCAGACGGTGGCCCTGTTTCACGACGGGGGCAGCATTGGCAGCACCCGGGGTCGGAACAGCAACGAGGAACAGAAGGTACCCCCGGGGAAGACCATTCCCGGCATCGAGCGCGTGCCGCTCGTGGTGCTCATCGGCCCCGATACGGCCAGCGCCGCCGAGATGTTCGCCGGCGGCCTGCAAGCGCTGGGTCGCGCCAGGGTGGTTGGCACGCCCAGCGCCGGAAACACCGAGAATCTCTACAGCTACGACTACCCCGATGGCTCGCGGCTGCTGCTGGCGTCAGTTGCCTATCAGTTACCCGATGGCACCCTGATCGAAGGGCGGGGCATTCTTCCCGACAAGACCCTTGATGTCGAGTGGTGGCGCTTTCCCGTCGAGAGCGATCCCCAGGTGAACCTGGCGGTCGACCTCATCGCCGAGAGTCGCGCGAGCGGGGGCGCCTCGGGTGGTCCTCAGCGCAAGAGTAGCAGCAATCCCAGCGGCAGCAGCACCAGCGCGGCGGCAAACGCGGCCGTAGCCCGGTGATCGTGCACAATCGCCTGTTGCGCGCGCAACAAGGAACGTTGGAGGGGATGGTAGAACAGGGCCAGCGCCAGCAGCGAGAAGATCGTCACGCAGACCATCTCGATCAGCACGATTGCAAACGCAGCGGAGCCGGCCACCAGCAGCGCCGCCACCGCAGTATCCACAAAGGTGGTGATGTTGGCGCCCATAATGTACGGCACTACCCGCTCGCGCCGCACAACCCCGCGCGCGGCCAGCGGCACCAGCGCCGACACCGAGACCGAGACCGACAGCGTCGCGCTGGTAATCCCGGCCCCCAGCAGAAACATGGCCCAGGGTTTGCCAGACAGCCGCTCGACGCGCCCCAGGGCCGGACTCTGATGATGGATCGCGGGCAGGGCTCGGTCGAGCAGGGCAAAGGCGCCCATCAGCAACGCCACGCCCGTACCGATCAGGCCCAGGGGCGAAATGTGCTCGATCATAACTCCAGCCAGCGGATCAACGATCGGGTCGAGCACCGATGTCAGGGGCGTAGCGGCGCTGATCGCCGGCACGCTGATGTATTCGCCAGCTACGAGCACATAGGCCAGCGCCATCGCCGGCAGGTAGATCACCGCCGTCGTGAGCAGGGACAGCACCCCGACCGCTACACCCTCGGTGTTATGTCGTCCGCGGGCGGCGTAGACCAATCCGGTGACCAGCACCACCAGAGAGGCGCCCAGGCGCGAGCCGGTAATCATCATCAGGGTTTGCAGGGCATCGAGCGAACCGGCAGCGAACAGCGAGACGGCGAGGGCCGCCACAGGCGAGCCACTCAGGAAGAGGTAGGCGAGCAACCAGCCCATTCCCAATGCCCCGGCCGGCGAGTCGACCCGGAACAGGCCTGAGGCCAGCGAGCCGTAGGCCCCGGCGCCACGTTTCAACGACTCAAGGGCCAGGATGAACAAAAACAAACCGGCGCCGAACAGTACCGCGCGCGTCAGCGTCGTCACGAGTCGCCGCTGCACCATCGGAGCCTCCGCGTCACCCGGTTCCATGACCGGGGAAGATTCGGCCTCCAGCATCGCTGCCCCCTTTCGTGACTTCCTTGTCAGCGCGCGCCGGGCTGGCGCCCTTCGAGGTCATCTCATTATACGTTCCTTAACGGGTGATGCAAAGCCGGAAATGTTCACTCCGATGCCCTCAAGCAGAACTGATATTCTGCTGTGAACACGGGGAAAGCGGGTTTCCCCATACCCCTCCCAAAAATAGACCTGTTTTTATCTTGTCAGTGTGCGGCGCAGCCGTATAGGCGTCTACGAGGCAAGGAGCATGAGTACACACGATAGTATCGGGCGCCTGGTCCAGATCAATGTGAACCCACGGGGCGGCGTACCCAAATTTCCCGTGGCAGCGGCCACAGTCACCCGTCGGGGGATCCTCGGAGATGCGCAGCGCGACCGCGTGGCCCACGGCGGCCCTGACCGGGCCGTGTCGCTCTTTGCGCTGGAGCGCATCGAAGCCCTGCGGGCCGAGGGCCACCCGATTACGCCGGGCAGCACCGGCGAGAACCTCACCATTGCCGGGTTAGACTGGGAGCGCCTCCGCCCGGGCGACCGGCTGCGGGTTGGCGAGTGGGTCGAGCTGGAACTGACGGACTATGTGACGCCGTGCAACACGATCGCCGCGTCATTTGCCGGAGGGCGGGTTGCGCGCATTTCGCAGCGGCTGCACCCCGGCTGGAGCCGCCTCTACGCCAGGGTGATTAGCGAAGGTGAGATTGCCACGGGCGATTTTGTGGAGCACCTGAGGTGAAAATAGCCCGCCCGCGGGAGGGTTTGGGAGGGCGCAGCCCTCCCAAGAATAATAATATTTTCATTCCGGCGTTGTGCGCCATGCGCATGACCGTCTGATGTGAAAATACGGGGAAACCGGGTTTCCCCACCTGCGGTGAGCCTGTCGAACCGCACCCCCGCCTGTGGGGGTGCTAGCCGCTCCCAACAGCGGTTGGGGTTTGGGGAAACCGGGCTTCCCCATGCCCCTGCCTGCGGGGAGGGTTTCGGCGTAGAGGCGCGGCGCCGCCGCGCCTCTACGCCCTCCCAGGAATACACCTGGTTTCATCTCGTCAGGGCGCGGCGCAGCCGCATAGGCGTCCGTGCTCTTCGATCTGCAATCTGCTTCAGGAAGGACGGCTATGGGCGCACTCCCCGAGATACAACTACACCTGCGTCCGGGTATCATCGAACTGGGTTGGGGCCATCTGGATCGCGACTGGCTGCCTGTGGACATCGTGGCGGCGGCGGCAGAGCAGGCGTTGAGGGACCACGGCGCGGAGGCGCTGGCCTACGGTGCGGAGCAGGGACCGGGGCGCCTGATCACTCAGCTCCAGGCGCGGCTGGAGCGCCTGGAAGGCGTCGCGCCACCCGCGGACCAGGTCATGATCACCGGCGGCGTTTCGCAGGCCCTGGCGCTGCTCTGCACCCTGCTGAGCCGCCCCGGCGATGTGGTGCTGGTGGAGGCGCCGACGTACCATCTGGCCCTGCGGATCTTCCACGACCATGGCCTGCGCCTGGTGGCTGTTCCAGGTGACGCCCGGGGTATACACGTGGAGACTGCCGGAGCGCTGGTGCAGATGCTGCGGGCCCACAACGAACGGGTGGCCTTTCTCTACCTGGTGCCCAATTTCAGCAACCCCACGGGGGGCACCCTGGCGCCCGAGCGCCGGCAGGCGCTGGCGGCGATGGCTGCGCGCGAGGGTTTGACAGTGATTGAAGACGACGCCTACGGTGAACTCTGGCACGAGACGCCGCCGCCCCCGTCGCTGTACCGCCTGGCGCATGGCGGCCCGATCATCCGCCTGGGCACGTTTTCCAAGCTCCTGGCCCCCGGCCTGCGTCTGGGGTGGATGCTGGCCGCCCCTGATCTGGTGCGGCGCTGCTGTGGCTCGGGAATGCTCGACAGCGGCGGCGGCGTGAACCACTTTACGGCCACCATTGTCGCCACCTTGCTGGAACAGGGGCGCCTGGAACCGCATGTAGCCCGGCTGCGCGAGGGGCTACGTGCGCGGCGCGACGCGCTGCTGGCGGCCCTGGCGCTCCACCTCCCCACCGGCTGCACCTGGAACCCCGTGCTTGGCGGCTACTTCGTCTGGGTGCGCCTGCCGCCCGGGCTGGACACGCTGGCGATGCTGCCCCTGGCCGAAACGGCGGGCGTGGCCTACGTGCCGGGCAGGCGCTTCTTTGCCGATAGCGGCGGGCAGAACTACCTGCGTCTGGCCTTCAGCCTGCTCGCGCCAGCGGAGCTTGAAGAGGGCGCGCGCCGCCTCGGCGCCGTGGTGCGCCGCGCCTTGAAGGGCGTGGTATAATCATTATGGCAGGCGCGTGACATGCCGCCGCTGGGGCGATCCCCCAGAGGAACTTCCCGACTCCTCGCCCACCATTGCGTGGAAAGCCGCCCCGCGAAACAGGAAGCGGGGGCACGCGCGGGGTGATCTGCGCGTGACGCAAGACGGCAACAGCAAGCATTCCCGCCGATGGCCCGTATGGGCTCAGGTAAGGGCTGAAACGGTTGGTGTAAGAGACCAACGGCGCCGACAGCGATGTCGGCGGCCAGGCGACTGCGCCGGCTGAGGGGGAGCAAGGTGCGTGGGGCGGGCTCATCGGTGGAAGTCGCAGCGCGACGCCTGGACCACCCCGCTCGCTCGCATCGCAGCCGCGCGGGCAACCCGGGTAACGCCCGGCGCGCTACAAGCGGCCTCCGCAGCGCGGAGAGAGAGATGGCGGCACGCGACAGAATCGGGGGTACCGTCACGCGCCCCGCACGCCAATTATCCCGCTACGACCCGTTCCTGTTCCGGCGGCGCTTCGGCGCCGCCAGTTTCGGTTAAGCCCTCGTGCAGATCTCGCCGCACCGCCCGCGTCACCGGCAGATCAACGGTAAAGGTTGACCCGGCGCCCGGCGCGCTCTCCACACTGATCGTCCCGCCCATCAACTCGATGAGCCGGCGGCTGATCGCCAGGCCCAGCCCGGCGCCGCTGGCCCGCCGGGCCGCAGTCTCGACCTGGCGAAACTCCTGGAAGATCACCTCGAGATGCTCGGGGGCGATGCCGATGCCCGTATCGGCGACGCTCAGGCGCACCCGGTCGTTGATCTGCCAGGCGCGCACGGTGATCTGCCCCTGTTCGGTAAACTTGATCGCGTTGCTGAGCAGATTCGTCACGATCTGCTCCAGACGCGCTTTGTTGCCCTGCGCCAGGGGTAGATCGGGCGCGATCTCCAGTTCAAGCGCCAGCCCGCGTTCGCGGATCTGGGGCTGGAGTTGCCCGATGACATTGGCAACGACATGACGCACGTTCACCGGTTGCACCTCGACGTGCAGATGGCCGGCCTCGGCGCGGGTGAAGTCGAGAATGTCGTTGATCATGCGCAGCAGGGTGGTGCTGCTCAAGTGCATATAGCGGAGTGGCTCCATCAAACGCTCGTCGAGAGGCCCGTAGGTTCCGCGCCGGAACAATTCGATGTACCCGATGATCGAGGTGAGCGGATTGCGAAGCTCGTGGCTGACGCTGGCGAGAAACGAGGTCTTCAGGCGGTCGGCCTGGCGTACTTCGTCGTAGAGCCGCGCCCGCACCACGGCGTCGGTGATCAACTCGCCAATCGTCTCGGCGACGCGGGGCAACACGGCGCTGCCCGGATGTGGCGCAATGGCGCCAAGGGCCAGCATGCCCAGGGGCGCTCCCTGGTGAAAGAGCGGCACCAGCACCATCCGCCCGATCCCTTCACCGGCAACGGCGCGACCCAGGGTGCTCGCAGCCGTCTCCGGATCGTTCAGGTCGAGGAGGTGGCTTTCGCCGGAGCGCAGCAGGGCGATCAGCGCCTCGCCCTCCGCGCCGTTGATCCGCTGGCCTTCGTAGCTCTGTCCCTTACCCTCGCTGAGAATGTCGGCCACCACATCGAGCCCCGTGCCATCGGGGGCAAGCAACCCGACCGTCACGCGCTCCCAGACACCGGCAGCCGCAATGGCCATGGCCGCGGCCCGCACCAGTCCTGCGGCGTCGGGCGCGGTATTGGTGACGCGGGCCACCCGGTTGATCAGACTCAACTCGGCCAGATGCCGCATACGGCTCTGCTCGGCCTGCACCCGTTCGCTCACGTCGCGCAACAGCAGCAGCGCCCCGGCCGCCGCGCCGTTGGCCGCTTTCAGCGGACGGATGCGGGCCTCGATGGTGTGTTTGTCCGTCTCGGTAGTATAGCTTGCCAGATGGGTGGAGGGATGGCTCAGATTGCCCAGAATGGGCCGTAAGGCTGTGCCGAGGGGCCTGCCATCGAGCAGGGCCGGCAACGGCCGTCCCAGAGCCGTCCGCGCTTCCGTGCCGAGCATGGCTGCCGCCGCGCTGTTGATCTCCGCCACGCGCTGTTCGTTGTCGAGGACGATGATCCCGTCGGGCAGCGCCGCCAGCGCCTCTCGCGCCACCAGGGGCTCGAGATCGACGACCCGCGAGCGCACGGTGGCGTAGAAGGCGATCAAGCCGCCGAAGAAGAGCAGGATCGGTGTGGGATCGTCGGGACCGATGAGGCGCGCTCCGGCCAGATAGGCCACGTTTCCCACTGTCGGGAGGAGCGAGGCGAGCAGCACAAGCCAGGCCAGGCGGCGCTCCTGCACCGGCCCTCGTATGGCCGCCTGCGCCAGGAACGCAAGGCTCGCCGCGAAGCAGCAGTAGGCGTAGACCGAGTGCGCCCAGAACACCGGCCCCCAGGTTGGCCGCAGCCACATAAAGCCGCGGCTCGTGTCCGGCGCAACGTCCATCCACCACAACCGGTGCAGACTGTTGCTCATTGCCAGGACAAAGAACACCGCGGCGGGCACGAAGATCGCCATAAGCACCGGCAAATGACGTCGCCAGTGCTGCCCGGTGTACGACAGGGCCAGCAACAACCACGCCGGCATGATCAGCGCGATTCCGCCGACTTGCAGTAAGGCCCAGAACACCGTCCCCTCGAAACTGGGATCGGCGATTGCCAGCGTTCGCGCGCTACACCAGAATGCCAGCGCGCCCATCAGCAGCGTGAAGGGGCGACTGCTCCGGTAGTACCGCCGGCTCCAGGCATAGGCGGCGAGCAGGCTGGCAGCGATTGCCAGGACGAGGTAAAGCGTGACAAACGGTACTTCAGACATGGCGACGTACCTCTGGCGCTGCCCGCTCCTGGTCAACGATGGGGGTCTGGAAGTGGTCGGGGCAAGGTCGGGTGATCTGTCTATACCAACGTGGGCAAAGCCGGTTTTTCCTGATATGAACACGGGGAAACCGGGTTTCCCCTTACCCCTCGCCGGGGGAGGGGTTGGGAGGGCGTAGCCCTCCCAGGAGAGTCTCTTTGCATTATTGTAGCCGGTCGGCCCTCATTTTCGGTTTATAATTTGTTTATCATTGCTGTATCGGACGATCCGTTTCACCCGAGGGGCTGGTGTGAACAGGGGGGAAACCAGGTTTCCCCATCCCCCTGCTGGTGGGGGCGGCAAGCCCTGCTGAACGGGGGGGTTGGGGACCCAAAGGGTTTCACCTGCTCTGGGATGGGCTTCCTGAGCAATGGGGAAGCCGGTTCCCCGCGCCCATCGGGGCGCCAGGCGCCCCCAACGCGGTTGGGGTACGATGAAACCGGATTTCTCTGTCCCCCTGTGGGCAGGGGACGGGCCGCCCGCGAGCGCTGCGCGCGAAGGCGTAGAACAACGGAAGAACCAATGAGTCTGATCCTGGCTGCCGTGGCGGCAGCCGCGCTGCTGATCGCCGGCTACGCCCACGAGTGGGCGCGCCTGCGCGCCCGACCCCGTCTCGCGCGGCCCGACCCGCCGCCCGCCGATGCGCCCCTGGTCTCGCTGCTGATCCCGGCGCGCAATGAGGAACGCAGCATCGCGCGCTGTGTCGCTGGCGCGCTCGCCCAGCGCTACCCTCGCTTCGAGGTGCTGGTGCTGGATGATGCTTCCACCGATGGGACGGCGGACGTGCTGGCGAGGTTTGCGGACGACCCGCGTCTGCGGGTGCTCCGTGGCCGGCCCCTGCCGCAGGGTTGGGTCGGCAAGAGCTTTGCCTGCCAGCAACTGGGCGCGCAGGCGCGGGGGGCGTGGCTGTTGTTTCTCGATGCCGATACCGAACCGCAGCCCGGGCTGGTCGCCGCGCTCCTGACGTGCGCGCGCCGTCGCCAGCTCGATCTGGTGACTGTCTTTCCCTTTCTCGAGCTGGGCACCTTCTGGGAGCGGGTCTTGCTTCCGCCGTTTCTGGCCTTCATTACCAGCATCTACCCGGTCGAGCGCTTCGAGCGTTCCGGCACCCGGTCTGATGAGGTGCTGGCGAATGGGCAGTGCATTTTTGTGCGCCGCTCGGCCTATGAGGCGATTGGCGGTCATAGTGCGGTGCGCAATGAGGTGCTGGAAGACGTCCATCTGGCTCAGGCCATTCACGCGGCAGGCTTTCGGGTGGGTGGCCTCGAAGGTCTGGAGTATCTCCGCGCCCGCATGTACCACAACGGGCCTGAAGTGGTCGAGGGCCTCGCCAAGCATGCTGCCGCCGGGGCGCGCAACAGCGGGTCGCGCTCGTGGCGGGCTGCCTCGTGGCACCTGGCTCTGGCCTGGGGGCCGCTCATACTCATCTGGGCTGGCGCGGCGCTGCTGGCGGGCGGGGCGGGTGCCGGGGCGGCGTGGGTTGCGCTTGCCGGGGTGCTGACCTGGACGGTAGGGTTATGGTTCTGGGGCACGATGTACCGGCGCCAGTATCGGCTCAGCCCGCTCTACGCGCTGGCCTGGCCTCCGGGGTTGCTGGTCTACCTGCTGATTGCGCTGCGCGGGATGTGGCACGTGCGCCGGGGGCGGGGTGTGAGTTGGAAGGGGCGCACCTACGCCGGGTGAGTGGCGCATACGGCGCGTTCGTCAGGAGCGGACGCATCCTTGCCGCAAACCCTCCCACCCCTGCTGAGGCTGCGCTGGCCCGGCGCAGACGCCTGGTTTAGGGGCGGACAGAACGTATGAGCGCCGACGGGCGGTATGGCGTTGGGATGCGCTGGTTGGCTCCCGCCTCCTCCCCCGCTCCAGCTTCGCTGGAGCGCCTGCGCTGAGCCTGTCGAAGCGGGGAGGCCAGAGCCGCGCGCGGGGGCGTTCCAATGCGGTACACGCCACGTTGGCTCGGATGTTCTGTCCGCCCTTAAAGGCGCCTGGAAGCGGTTGCCAATCCGGGTGTGGGGCGAGGGCCAGGTTTCCCCGCGCCCCTGCTGGAGGAACGGCGCCGGGAGGGCGTTGCCCTCCCGAAAGGTAGCTGCTCACAGCCGGGGTAATACCATTTTTGGTTTTAGATTTTGGATTGTGGATTGCCACACTGGGCAGCACAACGCCTAAAACCGCTTTAAGCAATGCGGCATCATCAACGGTAATTGGTATAAAGCGCCCCGGGAGCGCGGGCGTCCCCCCCCGCAATGGCCTGGATGCGGGCAAGCTGCCTGCGCTCCCGGGAGAAGAGTGAACACGCACCCCGGAACATCATCGGATCACCAGCATATCCGGACAGGCGCTCAGGACTCTTCTTCCTCTTCCTTCGCGCGCTCGCGGCGGATCAACTCCGGTTCGACCGGCACTTCTTCAATCGGCCCCTCGGCCACGGCGGCTCGCACCGGCGTGAGCGAGATCAGCACCTCATCGCCACTGGTCAGGATCTTGTACGTCCGCGCAGGTGGGATGTCACGCACGTGGATGGTCTTGTCGAGTGTATCGAGGCCGCTAACGTCCACGTCAATATGCTGGGGCACGTCGGCGGGCAGGGCCTCCACCATCACCGTATTGAGCGCGTGGTTGATCAACGCATCGCCACGCGCCACCAGCGGCGACTCGCCGACAGTGAGCACCGGAACTTCTACGTGGATGGCCTTGCGCAGGTCCACCACTTTGAAATCAATGTGAATAATATCGCGTGTCAGGGGGTGTCGCTGCACCGCCTGCACAAAGGCGGCCTTCCTGGCCGCGCCGAGGTGCAGCTCGATCAGGCCGGTTTTGCCGGCCTTGCGGTACACTGCCATGAACGCCCGCCCGTTGACCTGCACCGACACAGGTTCCATACCCTTACCGTAGACCGTCGCCGGGATCAGCCCCTGGGTGCGCAGGTGCTTGACTTTCTTGCCCAGCACCTCACGGGGCTGGACATCGAGGGTGAACTGGGTAGCCATGCTGTTCCTCATCTCGTGGGGCCGCTCGGCCCGCACAATACTCCCACAGCGGTAGAGCCGGCACACGCCGGCCCGAAACGGCAGTGTAGCATAGAGATGGGTTCTTTTCAAGTTTGGAAACGCGCCGTACAGGGCGGTTGCGGCGTCGTCGGGGCTTGCCCCACACCCCACCGCCGGAGGCGGACGTCGCATCAGCTCTGACGCGCTGTACGATACTTGACACATCACCCCGGGAGTGGTATTGTAGCTCGCGACAAACAATCAATGCTGCTCCTCGTTAGGTGCGGATCACGTACGAATACAGGTCATTGCTCCGACCCGTCGAAAGACGCTAAGGGGTACACGGTGCGCCTCGGCTTAAGGGGTGTACTAAGATGACTGCGGCACGACCGCCACGTCGTATGTGATCTTAAGCTCAACCAGGGGGACACGCATGCAGCGCTGCTTGATCGTGCCCCTCTGGTGAAGGCCAGAGGGGCTTTTGAGTCGGGAGTTGTATGGACGACGCTTATCCAGGTCGGCGGCGCAGCGAAGCGCTGACAATCTGCGTCTTTGCCTGTCTCACCTGTGGCGCCTCTCCCGGTCGCTAGACCTGATTGACGCTGCCCTGCGCCCCGGTGAGCCTGGCTCACCGGGGGCTTTTTGTGCTCTCCGGCGCAGTTTGTCTTCCTCCTTCTTGCGCCGCTGTTCCTTCCCGGAAACCCGAACAACCTGTAACCGTTCCTGTCCGAGCCTGCCGGTATGGCCTCGATGGGGCATTGCTCTGCGATAGATGTCGCAGGGATGCTTCAGTGTGCGCCGACATGGTGAACGGTGGGGCACGCGCCTTCCTGACGGAGGTGCGCCAGCTTTGCTGTGCCCTTTAAACCCGAATCCCGAAAGGAGGAACCTCCGATGCTGATGCTGCGCTGGACCCTCGATGCCAATGGGCGCCTGACAGCCACCGTCGTGCGCGTGCCGGAAAAAACGCGACCACTGGCCCTGCTCAACACCGTTCCGCAGCGGTCCCCCTCCACCGTCCGCCCGGCGCAGATGGCGTCTCCACCCCGGATGCCGGTTTCTGCCCGGGATGATGACAGGCTAGACGTGAAAGACGGTCAATGCGCGCCGTCCTGGTAGGACCTTGCGATGATGCGCGGGCCGGCCCCGGATGAACGTCGTCTGCGCGCAGGGGGGTGGAGAGGGCGTAGCTCTCCCGGGAACACCTTGTACTCATGCCCGTGATGTGCGACGAAGCCGCAGAGACGGCCGGTATAAGGGAGAAAAGACCATGCTGACAACCCTGCACCTCTACCATCGGGCAACTGTTCATAAGATGCTGATCGAAGCCATTCAGCGCGCCTGGCGCCGCCACCAGGTGCTTGTGCCGCTTTACCGGCATCTGGCGGCCCGGGCACCCGATGAGCGGCGTGAAAGCCTGCTGCTCCAGTTGGCTGAAAGGGAACGCCTCCACCAACAGCGCTACGAGCGGATGCTGTCGCGACTGCGCGCGCCGCTGCCCGGGGGCGCCTGTCTGTTCGACCATATCTGGTTATGGCTGCTGCCCCACTGCGGGCCGGACCTGGCGATGCGTTGGGCCGCCTGGGTCGAGCGGCGCGATACCCGGGCGATCCTGGAAGCGATGCTGCTAGCGCGAAGCCTTATTCGCCGTCATTAGAACTGTACCCTGGCGATCCTCGAAGCAGCACCGCTGGTACGAAACCTTGTTCGCGACAATTGGACCGGCTGTGAAAAGCCTCTGGCAACGATGAGGTTGCCCTCAACCCGATGATACGGCTTGACTTACCGTCGCATAACCTTCGTATGTCAGGAGGCTGCCGATGCGAACGACCTTTCCCGATGCGGGTGTGCTGCGCCCGCGTTTCAAACTGACGCCCTGGGATTTCATCGTTATCCCCCTGGTGATCGTGGTTATTCTTCTGCTCACGATCGCCTTTCGAGGCGCGTCACAACCGTTCGACGCCGCTACCCCTGATCTGACCGTCAGCCTCGATCCGCTCAACCTGCCCTACTACGGGCTGCGAACGGTCTTCCGCATGTTCCTTGCCGTGCTGTTGAGCCTGCTCTTCACATTTACCGTTGCGACCCTTGCTGCCAGGTCGCGACGGGCCGAGGTGGTGATTATTCCACTGCTGGACTTCCTCCAGTCGTTGCCGATCCTGGGCTTTCTGACCGTGACCACAGCGATCTTCCTCGGCATGTTCCGTGGCAGTCTGCTCGGGCTTGAGGCCGCCAGCATTTTTGCCATCTTCACGTCGCAGGTCTGGAACATGGCCTTTAGCTTCTATCACTCGCTGATTACAACTCCCAGGGAGTTGCAGGAGGCCGCTGCAGTGCTGCGCCTCTCGCCGTGGAAGAAGTTCTGGAAGCTCGAAGTACCCTTCGCCATGCCCGGTCTGATCTGGAACACGATGATGTCGGTGTCAGGCGGCTGGTTCTTCGTTGTCGCCTCCGAGGTCATTTCGGTGGTCGGGCGCGACGAGGATCAGTTCCTACCGGGGGTTGGCGCGTATATTGCGATGGCGATCGCAGAGGCTAATGTTGTTGCCATGGCCTATGCTGGTCTGACGTTATTGATAATCATCCTCCTCTACGACCAGTTGATCTTTCGCCCGATTGTCGCCTGGGCCGAGAAGTTCAAGTTCGAGCAGTCGGAAGCGCAAGAAACAGCGCAATCGTGGATGCTGCGCCTGTGGCAGCGGTCGGGGTTTGCTGGCAACTTGAGCGCGATCGGGGCCACCATTCAACGCGCTGTGCCAGCGCTCCCATCCGGGGCGCACGCCGGCCCACGGGTTGAGACGCAACGCGAGCCGCGCGCGCTTGATCGCGTGATTGACCGGGTCTGGTACGGGTTCGTTATCGCCGTGACGCTGTGGGCGGTCTGGTTTCTGGCGAGTTATTTGTTCGGGCCAGGGTTGGGGTTCGACAAAGGGCATGTGCTCGCCTCCAATCCGAATGTGAATGTTGATCTCAGCCCGGCGATTGCGCGTCAGTTTGCCGCCGCTGGAGTGACGGTCAACCCCGATCAAACGGTCTGGTTATCCGATGTCTGCGCGGCAACGGCGGGAGGAACGCGGATCGACGCCGCGCTGGCAACGTTGTTGCGCGATACGCGGGTGAGCGTGCCGGATGATCTTGCCGTGGCCTGTGCAACGCCCATGGTTCCGGCGGGCAAAGTGGCCTGGTCGGACGTATGGGAATGCTTCTGGCTTGGATTGCTCACCACGATGCGCGTAGTGATCTGGATCGGCATCTCCACCCTGGTGTGGACGCCTATCGGCGTCTGGATCGGCTTGCGCCCGCGGGTGGCACAGTTCGTGCAGCCGCTGGCGCAGTTTGCAGCGGCCTTTCCGGCTAACCTGCTCTTTCCGATTGCCGTGGTGCTCATCACGACGTATGCCTTGCCGCAGAACGTGTTTCAGGCGCCGCTCATGATCCTCGGGGCGCAGTGGTACATTCTGTTCAATGTGATCGCCGGCACGGTTGGCATTCCCAACGATCTGAAAGAGGCGGCCCGGGTTCTGGATCTGCGGGGTTGGGCCTGGTGGCGCAAGCTCATCATCCCGGCGATCTTCCCTGCATTCGTGACCGGCGGCATTACCGCTTCGGGAGGTTCGTGGAACGCATCAATTGTCTCTGAGGTGGTGTTGTGGGGCGCGACGACCCTCACGCTGACTGGTCTGGGCGCTTATATTGCCTACTGGAGCACCGGCGAGTTCAACCCCCACGTCGGGTTGGGCATGCTGGTGATGGGCCTGCTCGTTCTAGCCTTTAACCGCCTGTTCTGGCGACAGCTCTACATCCTGGCTGAGACGCGCTTCCGCCTGGATTAGTCGAAAGGAGTACCTCCCATGGCAACCTCCGCGATGCCGAAGACGACGGCGCCCGGTGTGGGCAAGGTCATTCTGAGCGCCCGCAATCTGCATAAAGTCTTCAAGACGCCGGAAGGCAACGATCTGCTGGTACTCGACAACATCGATCTGGATCTGGCGGAGGGCGAGATTGTCGCCCTGCTGGGTCGCTCCGGCTCCGGTAAGTCAACGTTGCTGCGTTGCCTGATCGGGCTGATCTCTCCGTCGAGCGGCGAGGTGCGCTACCGTAATCGCCTGGTGACCGGACCGATGCCGGGGATGGCGATGGTGTTCCAATCCTTCGCGCTCTTCCCCTGGCTGACGGTGCAGGAGAACGTCGAGCTTGGACTGGAGACGCAGGGCGTTCTCCCGGTCGAGCGCCGTCGCCGGGCGCTGGCGGCGATTGACCTGATCGGTCTCGACGGGTTCGAGAGCGCCTATCCGAAGGAACTCTCGGGAGGTATGCGCCAGCGGGTTGGCTTTGCCCGCGCCCTGGTGACCAACCCCGACATTCTGCTCATGGACGAGCCGTTCTCGGCGCTTGATGTGTTGACCGCCGAGAACCTGCGCGCGGAACTGCTCGATCTATGGGAGGCCCGGCGCATTCCCACCAGGGCGATCCTGATGGTGACGCACAACATCGAAGAGGCGATCCTGATGGCCGATCGGGTGCTCATTCTCAGCTCCAACCCTGGCCGGATCATCAGCGCGGAGTCGATCGACCTGCCGCGCCCACGCGATCGCAACGCCCCGGCTTTTGTCGCCAGGGTTGAGGCGATCTACCGGGCAATGACGACCCCCGAGGCGGCGTTTGTTGGCACTGCGGCGGCTGGTGTCGATCACTCTGGCCTGGGGATGCGACTGCCCGAGGCGGAGGTGGCGCAGATCATCGGGCTGATTGAACGGGTAGCCGCGGGCCCGGATCGTGGGCGCGATGATCTGCCGGCGCTGGCTGCGGATATGCAACTTGATGCGGATGATCTGTTTCCGCTGACCGATGCGGCTGAGCTGCTGGGCTTCGCCCAGGCCCGCGAAGGCGACATCACCCTGCTGCCGGAGGGCGTGAAACTGGCGCGGAGCGACATCCAGGAACGCAAGGTGATTTTTGCCGAGCATCTGATGAACCGGGTACCGCTGGTGGCGCACATCCGACGGGTGCTCGCTACCCGCCCCGATCATCGCGCGCCCCGTGAGCGCTTTCTCGGCGAGCTGGAGGACTTCATGGGCGCTGACGAGGCTGCCCATACTCTCGATACCGCCATTGACTGGGGGCGCTATGCTGAACTTTTCGAGTACGATGCGCGTGAGGGGCGGCTCCGTCTACCGGAAAATGGAGGATAATGGGCGCTGTTAAGGCTGCTGTGGTGCGCGCGGGGTGAGGAGACGCGGAGGCGCGAGGCCCCTCCGTCACTCTCCTCGGCATCCACGCAGCTCAACCGCGCACCACCCACCACAGGCGCGCACAAGGTTTGTTCCTGGGAGGGCGCAGCCCTCCCAAACCGCCCCTCGGGCAGGGTCAGGGGAAACCCGCTTTCCCCTGGAGGGAACTGTTCCAGGGTCCCCAGCCGCGGCAATCCTGGCCGACCAGTCTTATGGTCGTATTCAAAAGCGTGCACACTCGGAAGGGGAGAAGGTAGTCCTATGACCCAGATGTTTGAGCTGGAGATCATGCGACTGGTCGGTCCGGTCGATCTGGTAACGCTGGGACGGTTAGTGCTGACTATGGTGCTCTGCGGTCTGATCGGCCTCGAGCGCTCCGGGCATGAGCGCGCGAGTGGTTTTCGCCCGCACATCCTGGTCGGGTTAGGCGCCTGTCTGGTGACGATGGCCGGGGCGTATGGGTTCCCTGAGCTGACCGGTGAGCGCGATGCCCTGCGAGTCGCCAGTTACGTGGTTTCGGGGATCGGGTTCATGGGCGCTGGCGCTATTCTGCGCCATGGCACAACAGTGCGCGGGTTGACCACAGCGGCCACCCTGTGGGGCTGCGCGGGCATAGGGGTTACCGTAGCTACCGGACTGGGATGGCTGGCGATTTTCGGCACCGTGCTGTTCTTGATCACGCTGACGGTTCTGGAGTGGCTCGAAGCGCGGCTCAACTTCGGCGCGCCGGTGAGCCGCTTGCGCATTCATCTCCACGATGATAACCGGGCCGTTGGAAAGGCGCTCGATGCGCTTGCCCGCCTGGGCGCGCCGGTCAAACGCGCTACCGTGCTGCCCGCTGCTGGAACGTCGGCGCTGCTCGATGTGGAACTCACCCGGGCGCTCACCGCCGATCAGGCGCCATTGCTGGCCAGGCAGTTGTTGACGCTCAAGAAGTATGTCGCGCAGGTTGACACGGCCATTGCGCCCCTGGACGAGCCGGCGGATGCCGATGAACCCGAGGAGGCCCAGGGCGCAGAGGAAGTGGTGCCGCTTAATCTGAGTGATGAGGACCTGCTCAAGGATCTGAACGATCAGGAGAATCAACAGCCGACGAGTCGCTCGTGACCGCCAGGTCGGCCATGATGCGCCCTGCCGCGCGCAGGTCGGTGAGCAGCGCGCTGCCCAGGGCCACGGCGGTGGCGCCGGCCTCAAAGAGGGCGTGAGCGTCGGCGGCGCGCATCACGCCCCCGCCGCCGATCAGTGGCAGGTTCACCTTTGTGGCCAGATGCGCCACGGCCCGCAACCCCAGGGGGCGCAGCGCCGGTCCGCAGAGGAGGCCATCGCTGCGCTGCCCTGCCACCACCGCGGTGGCAGGCAACCCATCGCTGAGGCTGAGCGCATCGGCCCCGGAAGCGGCGGCGCTTGCGCCCAGTTCCGCCAGGTGCTCGGCATAGACGGGCAACTTCACGATCAGCGGCAGCGGCGTGGCTGCGCGGGCCGCCGCAACCAGGCGCGCTGCCGCGGCAGGCGCGCTCACCCCGAACATCGCCAGCGGCAGCTCGACGCCCCGCACCCCGTCGAGCGATTCCAGCTCGGCCAGCAACGCGCCGAGTTCGTTCTCATCAGCGGCAGCGACGCTCAAGATCACCGGCGTCTCCCAGGTGGCCCAGATAGGCGCGAAGCGCTGGCGCACCGCGCGCAGACCGGGGTTCTGCGCGCTGCCGGTGTAGAGCAGCCCTGCCGGGGTTTCGATCAGCGCGGGCGGAGGATGGGCGCGCCGGGGGCGGAGGGTGGTGCTGCGGGTAATCAGGGCGCCCAGGCCGTGCCCGCCGTCGCGTTGCCCGAGGCGGAGTTGCCGGGCCACCTCGATACCGTAGCCCAGGCTCCCCGCCGCAGCGATCAGCGGCGACGCCAGTTCGAGCGTGTAGGGGTTGTGCGGAGCCAGGTCAATCATACCTCAATCTTCTGCCACTTCCCGGAGTTGAACCGCCACAGGACCAGGATCGCCTGCAGGGTGAAGTCGGTACACATCGCCAGCCAGACACCGGGCAAACCGCCCCCGAGCCATCCCACCACCACAAAGGTGAGGGGCAGGCGCACGACCCACGTGGTGAGCAGGCGACTGTAGAGGGGCCAGCGGGTATCGCCCGCCCCCCGCAGGGCGCCGAGCAGAATGAAGCTCACGGCCAGCGCCGGCTGCACCAACCCGGCGGCGCGCAGCGGGGGTGTGGCCGCGGCGATGACCATGGGGTCGCCGGTGAACAAGGATACCAGATGCTCGGGGAACAGGACCATGAACCCGCCCAGGATGCTCATCATCAGCCCGCCCTGAAACAGGCCCTCGTAGGCGCTGCGCTCGGCCTCGGCGGGCCGACGCGCGCCCAGGGCCTGCCCCACCAGCGCCCCTGTCGCAGCAGCGTAGCCCATCCCCGGCAGAAACGACACCGACTCGATGGTAATCGTGATATTGTGCGCGGCGTAGGCCGTGGTGCCGAGATTCGTCACAAAGCGCACGAAGATCAGCAGCGCCGCCTGGAATACGAACTGCTCGCCCGCCGTGGGCAACCCGATCCGCACCAGGCGGCGCAGCATGTCTGGATCGGGACGCCAGTCGAGGATCAACCGCAGGCCAGCGTGGCCCCGGAGCATCAAGCCCATTGCGGCAATGCCCCCCAGGCCGCGGGCCAGGGCAGTGCCGATCGCCGCGCCGGTGACGCCCAGCGCGGGCAGGCCCAGTTGCCCGTTCACCAGCGACCAGGTGATCGCGATGTTCACCGCATTCACCACCAGCATCAGCAGCAGGGGCGTGCGGGTATCGCCCGCGCCGCGCAGGGAGGCTGTGATGACCAGGAGCAACGCCGTGGGGAGGAAGGTCGCCGCGGTGATCCGGATGTACGTGGCACTGATCGCGCGGGTCTCCAGGGGAGCGTTGAGCACGGCCAGGAACGGCTCGGCTGCCAGCCAGCCCAGGGCCGTGGCCAGCGCGCCGACCAGCGCGCCGGTCAGCACCGTCTGGCGCACGATGCGCGCCAGGCTCGCCTGGTCGCGGGCGCCCACAGCGCGGGCCACCAGGGCCGTGGCGCCAATGCCGACGGCCATGAACAACACCATCACAAGCCAGGTAAACTGATTGCCCAGCCCTGCCGCTGTCAGCGCGGCGGCGCTATCATAGCCAAGCGCCTCTGAGGTTGCCGGGGCCAGATTGCCCACCAGAAACACGTCGGCCAGGCCGACCAGGGTATTGAGCAGTTGTTCGCCAACGGCGGGAAGGGCCAGAGTGAACATGCGCCGGCGGACGGAGCCGCGCCGCTGGCTGTGGGCGCTCTGCGGGGCGCTGACTGCGCGCATTTCGTTCTCTTCTGACAGGGAGACGAGGAAGTACCCCCTATGTGAACAGGTGCAGCGTGGGAAACCGGGCATGCGGCTCATTCAAAGCCGCTTCGGATCACGCAGTACCGCTCTCGGGGGGCGTGGCGTAGCCCAGGTCACGCAGGGCGCGTCGGGCCTCGGCCGCTTCGTCCCAGGGGCGGCTATGATCGGCGTAAATGATACTGCCCTCGTGGCCCTTGCCGAGCAACAGCACGAGATCGCCGGGCCGGGCGGCTGCCAGCGCGGCCCTGACGGCCTCGCTCCGGTCGGGGATGACGTGGTAATCCTCGCCGGCGCGTCGGCCAGCTTGTTCGGCGCCGGCGGCGATCTGGGCGATGATCGCCAGGGGGTCTTCGCCCCGCGGATCCTCATCGGTAAGTACCAGCAGATCGCAGTAGCGTCCGGCGATTTCGCCCTGAATAGCCCGCTTGGCTACATCGCGTTCCCCGGCGCTCCCGAAGACTGCGATGATGCGCCCGCGGGCCAGGGGCCGCAGCATACCCAACACCTGCTCAAACGACTCGGGGTTGTGGGCGTAGTCAACAATCACGTCAAAGGGCTGCCCCATCAACACGGGTTCCATCCGTCCGCGTGGCCCGCGGGCCGCGCCAAGGGCGGTGCTGGCTTGTTCGAGGGGCACGCCCTGGCTCAGAGCCACGCTGAGCGCTGCCAGCGCGTTGGAGACGTTGAAAGCGCCGGGCAGGCCCAGGTGCAGGCGCGCGCTGCCCCAGGGCGTATCAACCGTCAGCTCCGAGCCGGTGGCGGCGGCCCGCACCTCGCGAGCGCGCACATCGGCGTTCGGGCCTGTGCCGAAGCGCAACTGGCGCGCCACTGCGGGAGCCGCCCGGAGAAACACCTGGTGGTGCGGGTCGTCGGCGTTGACGATGGCCCAGGCTTCGCCCTTGCGCCGCCCGGAGGGCGTGCGTTCGCCCAGCAGCTCAAACAGTCGCGCCTTGTCGGCCCGGTACTGCTCCAGCGTGCCGTGGTAATCGAGATGCTCGTGACCCAGGTTGAGGAACACCGCCACATCGAAGAGACAGCCGCCGAGCCGGTTCCAGCGTGCCGAGAGGGCGTGCGAGGTGGCCTCGATCACCGCCGTATCGCAGCCATCGGCGACCATCTCTGCCAGCAACGCCTGCACCTCGGGCGCCTCGGGGGTGCTTTGCCGTGTATCGTTGGCCCAGCGCCGCGGGCCCACCTTGAAATCCACGGTGCTGATCAACCCCGTGCGATGGCCGCAGCTATCGAGCACCTGGCTGATCAGGTCGGTTGTGGTGCTCTTGCCCTTCGTGCCGGTAACGCCGATGGTGCGCAGGCCCAGCGCCGGGTAGTCGTAAAAGGCCGCGGCGAGGGGCGCCAGCGAGACCCGGCTATCTATAGCCACCACCAGGGTCGCCTCCTCCGGCGCGGGGGCGTGGCCCCACTGCCGCGCATCAACCAGTACTGCGCGAGCGCCCCGCGCAACGGCTTGCTCCACGTAGGCGTGCCCATCGGTATGCTGGCCTTTGATCGCCACGAACAGCGCGCCGGGTGCGACCTTGCGCGAGTCGTAGATCACCCCCGTGATCGGGATGTCGAGGGGTCCATCGGCGCGCAGCACGGCCACACCGGCCAGCAGCTTGCGGAGTGTTGGCATAGGTTTGTCCATCAGCTTGCTATGCAGCCTCGCTGCCCAACACTGAGGTGAATATCGGGGAAACCGGGTTTCCCCGTGCCCCTGCCTGTGGGGGCGCCAGCCGCTCCCAACAGCGGTTGGGAAATGGGGAAACCGGGTTTCCCCGTGCCCCTCCCTGAGGGGAGGGTGTGGGCGGGCGCGGCCCGCCCAGAGATGCGATGACTATCCCCCCATTCGCCTGAGCGTGAGGCGGTAGAGCGGCGCGATGAGCACCCGGTCATACGCCGGCAGGTAGCGCACAATCTGACCGCCAAACCCTTTTTTGAAGCGGTAGACCCCGATCAGCGGGTCATGTCGGGCGGCGTGTTCCAGCGCCGCGCGGGCCTCCGCGTCGGGGGCGGCTGCTGCGCGGCCCAGCGCATCGGGGATGCCCCACAGGTCGTAGTATGTGCAGCCTTGCGCCTGGGCCCAGCCCAGGGCGTGCCACATCAGGGCGTGGTTTGCGCCCGAGCGCAGGCCTGCCTCATCGGCGCCGCTGTAGAGGTACAGGCCCGCCCGGGCATCGGCAAAGATGAGCTGCGCCGCCGCCGGGCGCCCTTCCACGTCGGCGAGCAACAGGCAACTGCGCGGCTGAAAGAGGCGCCAGGCCGCCCGATAGTACGCCTCACTGTGAACCCCGAAGTGCGCCCGTTTACCGGTTCCTTGCATCAAGACGAAAAACGCGGGCAGATCGGTCACATCCCCCTGGCGCACAACCACGCCGCTGCGCTCGGCGCGCCTGATGTCGGCGCGGTGACCCTTGGAACAGGCCGCGAGCAGGCGCTCCTCGGGCTGCCGCAGGTCAATATGGATCGAACTGCGAGGTTGAATAGTCTGGACGGGGCGCAGTCCCTGTAGCAGCAGCCAGGTGTGCAGAGTATCGGCGGCGGGCGCAGCTTCAAGCAGATTCGGTTCCAGGCGCAACAGCACGGCGCGGGCGCGACGGGCCACTCGTTCCAGGCCCGCCAGCAACAGCCGGTCAACAACCGGGTCGCCCGAAAAGAGCGGACCGCGTGGGGTGTAGGCCACGCTCACGCCATAGCGCGGGCGGATCAACAGCAGCGCCCCGGCTACAGGCGCCCCATCGGCGCCGAGGACAGCGATCCGTTGCGCACGCCATCCAGAGCCTGCTTTCAGCTCGCCCCAGGCGCTGAGCTGCAACAGGCTCCCCTGCGGATGGGCGTCAACAAAGGCGTCCCACGTGTGGGCATCAGGCTCGCCGATCGCCAGGGCCCTGCTCCGATCGCCACGGGCCGGAATACTGACTGTCATGAGTAATCTGAGGTGAAAATACGGGGAAACCCGGTTTCCCCATCCCCCTGCCTGTGGGGGCGACAAGCCCTCCCCACCGGGAGGGTTTGGGAGGGCGTAGCCCTCCCAGAAATAAACCTATTCTCTCCTTGTTATTTTGTAGCGCAGCCGCATGAGTCGGTAGGCTCAACTTCACCTGAGCATCCAGATACGCTCGCCATAGGCGCCGGCATCCGGCAACACCTGCGCCGCATAGTCGCGCACGGCCTGAGCCATCGCGGCGGGGCCGCCGAAGAGCACGTCGAGCTGACTGGCATAAGCCTCAATCGCCCCGATCTTGCGCGTGAGCGTGCTATCAATGCTGGTCACGAGGGGCAGGAAGCGTTCAGCGCCTCCCAGTTCATCCAGGCGCCGGATAAGCGCGTTCTCACTGCGCACGTAGGGAAAATCCTCATAGAAGGCCACGCTGGCGCCGCGGGAGCTGAGGGTCCGGGCGGCCATAAAGGTTGCCAGGTGGTCAACGTGGTGGCCTACCCCCAGCGGAGCGTAAATCACCGCCTCGGGGAAGTGCCTGATCAGGGCCTCGAGATGCGCCAGCACATCAGCGGCGAGCTGATCGCCCTCTGCCACCGGGCCGAACAGGGCGGCATCGTCGGTGTACGCCTCCGGCATGCGATAGATCGCGTCGAGCAGGTCGAGTTGCAGACTATCGGCGCGCAGGATCTCCAGGGCCTCGGCATCTTCGCGCAGGCGGCGAGCTACAGGCTCATCGGCGGACAGGTTCCAGCGGGTGTGCATCAAGCTGGCGAAACGGCTGAGAGGCGCGCCGAGGGGCGGGGCGGCGGTGCAGACATTGACGACCAGTACGGGTGTGCCTGCGCTGGTGTGCTGGGCGATCGTACCGCCGCACGAGAGCGCGGCGTCGTCCAGGTGTGGGGAGAGGTAGATGTAGCGGTACGGAGCGCTCAGTTGATCCAGCCGGGTGTAATGAAAAGGCATAGACGCTTCCGTAGGAACGCCGGTGCGCCGAAATACAGGCGTGGCTCAGAATTCGTCGAGGGAGAGTTCGGCAAGGGCCTCGTCGGCAGCCTGGCGCCGGGCCAGGTCCTTCGAGCGTGCCAGACGTTCGAGCACTCGCCGGGCGCTGGCCCCGCCCACCTGTCCGAGGGCCCAGATCGCCGCCAGGGAGATCTCGGTATCCTCATCGTCCACCAGCGGCAGCAGGGCGGGCAGGAGCGGACGCCCCTCTTCGGCGAGTTCGCCGACGGCACGGGCGGCTTCGTAGCGCAGGGCTGGCGATGGGCTCTTCAGTTCGCGTTCGATGTAGGGAAACCAGGTAGGGCGCATCGAGCGCCCCATGGCCAGCAGGGCGCTCTCGCGCATAGCCAGGTCGCTGTGGGCATAGGCGCGACCAATCTCCATCTGGGCCTCTTTCGAAGAGGCGAAGTAGCCCAGGGCCTCCACGGCGCGTCGGCGCACCTCAAGCGGCTGTTCGGGGTCGGTGGCGGTACGAAGCAGCACCGCCAGCAAGCGCGTGCCCTCAGCCGCCGACAGGTCGCCGATCTGGCACCGATAGGCGAAGCGCGCGAGGGCAATGGTAGCCGCCGCGCGCGCCACGCCGGCTTCATCGTCGAGCATAGCAATGAAGCGGTTCATCGTCGCCAGGCTCTCGTCCTCCCACAATCCATTGACGGCCGCCGCCCGCACCTCGCCGTCGGGATCGCTCAGACAGGCTCGAAAGACCGCGCGGAAATCCAGATCAACATTATCCTCCGCCAGTTCATCAAGCTCACGGACAATTGCCAGGCGGCGTTCGGCAGGAAAGTGGCGCCATGCCGTCCAGAACGCCTTGAGCATTTCGGGGCCGAGGTCCGAGAGCGCCTTGAGTTCGGCGTGGGCAATCGGGCGCTCCAGGTCGCCAAGCCGCGCCAGATGCTCCTCAAAGTTCATACCGGACCTCACTCGTCCTCATCGTAACGACTGCTGTAGCGCTGGCGAAGCGGAGGGCGTTCCTCCGGCAGTTCGTCTGCTTCCTCCTCGACCTCTTCGGCGCTGGCGCGGGGGGCAGGCGTGTAGTAGTAGAGACCGGGGGTCGACTCATCGGCGCTAAAGTCTTCTCCGCGTTCCAGCAGCGCCTTCAGATACGCCCGCGACCCGGGTCGCAGCACGTTGAAGGCAACATAGAGATCGTCGAGCGTCACGGCGTAGCGCGGCGCTGCCGGGCTGCCCACCTGTTCGCCAATCGTCTCGCTCACGTGTTCGAGCATCAGCTCGGCCTTACGGCGCTCGCCCATCGGGAAGGCTTTCAGGCGGTTCAGCCGCCCGTAGCGACTCTGGGTGGGCAATTGATCTTCATCCACCACGCAGTAGAACGACACATTGGCGAAGGCCAGCCGGTTCTTCTTCTCATCGAAGGTGAGCAGGCGTTCACTCTGCTCGGGGCCTTCCTCGTAGGTGATGTGGAAGAGGTTGGGTTCCCCGGTGCGGCTGATGGTGATCAGGCCACCGGGCACCAGATGCTCGTGGAAGAACTCTTCCAACCCCTGGAGCCAGCCGCCGCGATTGCCAGCGGGGAAGCGCACCTCTACCAGGTACGTGGTGTAGTGCTGCGGCGACTCGAAGCGCAGGACTGCGCTGCGCTGCTCGGGCAGCAGCGGCGGCGGCAGCAGCGCCGCCAGGCCCGCGTCGAGCGGTAGCACCCCGTACTCCCACTCGAAGAAGGTCAGCAGGCGGGTGACGCTGCCACTCTGCTTGATGGCCTCGATGCTCTGGAGTTCCGGGCTATCGTCGTAGCCCTCGACCAGGTAGGACGTGATCTGCCCCATCTCGGCAGCCTTGACGCGCTTGCCGCCGGTAATCGGCAGGCCCCTGGTGGCCCACAGGTAGGCCCCTTCCACGCCGACAAACTCAAAGTCCTTCTCGCGGTGCAGCCGGTAGTTGAGCGAGAAGCGGAAACCCTCGTAGTCGGCCTGCCGCGGGTTATGGTAGTAGAGATCGGCGATAATCTCAGTATCCAGCAGCGGCTCGTTGCGCTCCAGAATATAATCGCGGATCTTCCGCAAGTCGTTCTTGCCGAAGCTCGCCAGGTTAGCCTCGGGGTAGTACTTACGCCCAAAGCTGACGATCCGCTGCAGCGGGTCGTGCTCAAGGCGCTCTGCCAGGACCCGGGCGAGCACATCGCCGTACTCGGCCATAATCTCGTCCACCGGTCGGCGCAGATCGATCGCTGTCCCATCGCTGAGGGTGAACACGGTGCTGCGCGGCGGCTGCGCCGGTCGGGGAGCAGGCGCCACAGGGGGCGCGGGTTGCTCGACGACGGGGACAGGGGCCGGCGCCTCGATGGCCATGGGAGCAGGTTCGGGGGCCACTTCCTCGACGGGAGCGGGGATCTCGAGCACTGCGGGGGCAGGCTCGGGGGCCACTTCCACAACAGGGACAGGGGCCGGCGCCTCGATGGCCATGGGAGCAGGCTCGGGGGCCGCTTCCTCGACAAGCGCCGGGGCCACTTCGGGCGCCGGAGGCGCTTCCTCGAGGACCGGTTGTTCGGCAACCGGCGCTTCAGCGGCTGCGACCTTCTCAGCCTCAGCTTCTGCGGGGGGTGCTGACAGTTGCATCTGCCAGTAATCCGAAATGTACACTGGCTCGACCGTGGTGATCGCCGGGCGCGAGGTGGAAACCACCACACTGATATCGTCAATGGGCAGCGGATTCTCTGGATCGTGCAGTCGCTGCTTGAAGCTGTGGGTATCGGTGTCGTCGCGTGGCACGTAGGCGCCCTGCCGGGTAGTTACGAAGCGCACCTCGCCGTTCACCTCTTCGCGGGTGAAGCGACTGTCTGCGCTCAGGGCCGCGTCAATTGCCGCCGCCAGTTCCGCCCGATCACGCCCCTCGCGCCGCGCCAGAAACGCAGCCAGATTGGCAAGCGTCTGCCGAATAGGCGTGTCGATGGCGAACATGGCGCCCTGCGCGACCATCAACCGGTAGATTTCCTCGGCCAGAGCGTGCTGGTCGGTAGGCAACGTGGGCGCAGCGGTCATTCGTTCTCCTCCCTCACCGCCTTGCTCAAGATCTCCAGATATTGTCTGACCAGGTCCATAATGTCCTGGGGTTGGCCGGTGGAACGCAGCCATTGTAACAGTCGGTCAATGGCGGTCTCGCCAAAGACGATCACTTTTGCATCCATGGCTTCCTGCAACACGCAACAACGAGCAGAGAGGTCTTCCCTCCCTGCTCAATCTTCCAGGAGAAAACTCATATCATTATAGCATTGCGTTGCCGGGGGCGCAAACTACCTGATGATGGTACGTGTTCACACTTCTCCTGGGTGCGCGGGCATCTTGCCCGCATCCAGGCCATTGCGGGCGGGACGCTCGCGCACCCGGGGTGACGCCTTACCCCACATGTGAACACGTACTGATGCTGTTTGTTGCTTTCGGCAGGGCCGATGTGAACATATGGGGAAGCCGGGTTTCCCCACGCCCCTCCCTGAGGGGAGGGTTTGGGGCGTTCCTCCTTCCCGGCCTCAATCGGACAGACTATCGAGCGCCAGGGCCACCGCGCCGACGGTCACGCTCTCAGGCCCGAGCATCGAGGCCACCACCGGCAGGGGACGGGCGAACTGGGGGGCGATAAAATCGTTGAGTCGCGATCCGATCGCCTGCACAAAGGAGTCGCCGCCGATGCGCACCACGATGCCGCCCAGAACGATCATCTCCGGGTCGATCAGGGCGACGATCTGCGCGCAGCGAACGGCCAGCAAGTCAACCGTTTCGCGCACTACCCGCTGCGCGGCGGGATGGGGGCCGAAGATCTCCTCCAGGTCGTTGGTCTCCAGGCCGTAGCGACTGGCGCAGCGCAGCAATCCCACAATTGAGACCCGCTCTTCGAGCGTTTCGGGGCGCCCGGTGCCGTCCCAGCCCTGGCCCACCACGGCATGGCCGATCTCGCCCGCAGTGGACGTGGCGCCATGATAGAGGCGCCCGTTCAGCACCAGGCCGCCGCCAACTCCGCTGCTCAGGTGCATGTAAAAGATGTGCTGGTGGCCCCTGGCGACGCCGAACGTTGCCTCGCCCAGGGCGATGAGGTTGGCGTCGTTGTCGATCAGCGTCACCGTGTCGAAGGCCTGCTCGAACCGCTCCTGGAGTGGATAGTTCTCCCAGCCTGGCATACGCGGCGACAGGCGCACCGTGCCGTAGCGCATATCCACGGGGCCGCAGAACCCCACCCCGACGCGCACGAGCCGCTCCGGCGTTACGTCACTCTGCTGGAGCAGCTTCCGGCCCAGGCCAATCGCGTGCTCAACCACCTGGTCAGGCGGTTCGTTCGGCAGATCGGTGTGCACGGAGGCGAAGGTCCGATGCTGGAGATCGACCAGCGCGGCGCGCAGGCCGTAACTGCCCAGATCAAAGCCCAGCACGTAGCCCTGATTGGTGAGCATTCCCCAGCGGTTCTGTTCCAGGCGTTCCCGGATCAGGCTGTGCAGATCAGCCATCGTTGAACTCCTTTCCTGCTCACCGGGCAATGCGGCCGCGTCGGTGCGGCCCGGCTGCGCACACGGGCACCTTATCACGGAATTATAACACACCGTTTTTGTCGGTCTGTCCTTGCGATGGTTTACGTTCGGCAACGAGAAGCGCACAGGCAACAATAATCAGCGTCAGGCCGCCAATGGCAAGGCCGATCTGAACCCGCGGCGGCGCGGGCGCTGCTTCGACTGGCGGCGCCTCGGGCGGTATCCCGGCGGGCGTGGCTCGGGTGGGCGTCGCTGGAGCCGTCGGCAGGCGATAGCGTGTGCCCGCCACGCCCTCGTAGGTCGGCGCCGCGCGGGGTCCCGGGGCGCCTGCTGCGCCCGGCGCGGGGGCCGCCTCGGGCGAGGCGCTGCCGCGCTGCGTCGCTCCGGCTGTCGGCGCGGGCCGCGTGGGGTTGGTCAGGCCCGATGCCGTGGAGGAGGGGTCGGTTCGGGGCGCGGTGATCGGCTCACCGGCTGTCGGATCGCTTCCCGCCGGAGGGTTGGCGGCGCCAGGCGAAGGGTGCGGCTCCAGACGCCACGCGCCGGTGAGAGGGTCGCGCCCGTGGCTGCGGTCTGTCGGTGTGGCGCCGAAGCGAACGCTGTCGATGACCTCGCCCGTGGGTCCAAGCAGGCGCACCGTGTCGCCGCTGTTGTTAAGGATGGCCCGTTCAAGCTCCACCAGCAGGTACGCTCCGGGCGCGACCCGGTGCGCGCCCAGGGTCTGCGCCCCACCATCGTTCGCGTCGTCCAGGCTCCAGCCGGTGGTGTCCACGCTTTCCTGGCCGGGGTTGAACAGTTCAACCCACTCGCGGGTAAAGGTCACCCTGGGTGCAGGTAGTACCTCGGTGATCAGCAGCGCACCGGGGCGTGCCGGGCCGGTGCTCGCGCCGGTCACGGTCGGCGCGCGGGTGGGCGAGGGCGTGCGGGTGGGCGAGGGCGTGCGGGTGGGCGAGGGCGTGCGGGTGGGCGATGGCTCAGCGGTGGGCGAGGGTGTGCGGGTAGGCGATGGGGTGCGGGTAGGCGTTGGGATCGGCGGCAGGTTGGGCGCGCCTGGCGACGGGGGGTACTCTGCGCTCCACATGGCGGCGCCATCGCCTGCGCGGGCATAGACGGCCTCGCTGTCAAGCGCAGGGTAGACGATCGGCCCGTCCACAACCATGCCCGTCGAGCTGCGCAGGGTCAGGCTGGCCCCGCCGTTGGGGAGCGTGCCCCGGCTGAGGCTGATCACGGCGTACCCGCCGGCAGCGAGGGTCAGTTCAGGCAGGTTGCGGCTCACCGGCTGACCGGTGGAGAGGCGTTCGAGTTGCCAGCCGAGGAGATGCACCGGCTCGCTCCCGGGGTTGTACAGTTCAATCCACTCCGGGTCGGCGCCGGGCGCGATTTCGTTGATCAGCACGCTGCCTGCTTCGATCGGCGGAGTTGGCGTAGCGCTGGCCGTGGAGGTAGGGGTAGGCGAAGGCGTGCTGGTGACTGTTGCGGTACGGGTGGGCGCCAACGTAGCCGTGGGGACCGCGGTCGCCGTGGCCGCATCAGTCGGAGTTTCGTCTATGGTCACAGTGGTGGGAGTGGCTGGCGTGTCATCGGGTGGAGAGTCGGTGGCCGCAGGCGTGGGCGTGCCACTCTCGACGGATGGGGTGGCGGGATGGGACGGCGGCGCATTGAAGCTCCCGCGGGTCGGCGGACCCCAGACCCACAGCGGCGCGCCGTCGGGTTGGCGCGCCAGGCTGAGATCGACGCTCGCGCTTCCGTAGGTATGCGCGTCAACGGTGTGACCCTGGGGCGTAATCAACTGAATGGTATCGCCGCTGTTGTTAAGAAAGCTGGTGTTCCACTCGATTACGAAGAGACCGCCGGGAGGGATCACCGTGCCCGCGGGAATGGGGGCCTGGCCGCTGTTCGCTGGCAGGTCATCGTCAATGCGCCAGCCGCCCACCTCGGCAGGCAGGTTGCCCAGGTTGATCAACTCGGCCCATTCGCGACCGCTGCCGGGCGCGGGCATAAACTCGTTGATCCGCACCAGGGCCGTTTCGGATCGGGCCGGAGCATGGGAGAAGAGGGTCGAGGCAACAAGCAGCGCGGCGATAATCCACACCCGCGCCAGGTGCAAGCCGGTCATACGTACCTCCCGCAGGGAATGCTCGGGGCAGAGCGATTGTTCTGCTCTTGTACCGTTGCATGCTGCCGGGGGTAACGCCGATCGAGTGGGCTGCGCTGCCCCACTCTCACGTGAACACAATGAAAATACCTATCCCTGGGAGGGCGTAGAGGCGCGGCGCCGCCGCGCCTCTACGCCCTACGCCCAAACCCTCCCCGCAGGAAAGGGCGTGGGGGAACCCGGTTTCCCCTGTGTTCTTAGCGACCGGGGGGCTCGCTCCGTCGCAGGCGCCCCCAGAGGGCCGTGGCGCGCATAGCCAGCCCCAGGCCCAGCGCGCGATCGAGGAGCACCAGGGGCAGTTTGAGCAGCCGCGGACGCAGGCCGGCCAGGGTCAGAGCATAGGCAGCGTAGCGCGTTGCGCCGGCCAGGCGCAAGCTCCCGGCCTCCAGGTTGGCCATGGCCGCGTAGATGTCGGCCAGCACCACGGTCCGCGAGGCGCGCAGCGCGACCGGCGCGTCGGTGTAGTATTCCTCGGCAATCGCCAGCCACTCAGCGTAGAAGTTGTACCCCTGGGCCACGGTTTTCGAAGCCGGATGCAGGCGGTACGTGGCGACCAGGTGGCCGGTCCAGCGAAAAGGGGCATAGCGCATGGCGCGGACCCAGTAGTCGCTATCCATACTGAAGCGCCGCTCGAGGCGCAACGGCCCCACGCGGGCCACGAGATCACGACGAAGAAAGACGGTGGGCTGCACGGGGATCTCCAGCCGCAGTACGGACTCGGGCGAGAAGGGCCGCCCGGCGATGCGCGCAAGGGGTCGCCCGGCGGCGTCAGTGTAGCAGGCATCACCGTAGACCGCGCCGGCCCGGGGGTCGGCCAGCAGAGCGTCCACCTGCGCGGTGATCGCCCCGGGGAAATAGGTGTCATCGGCGTTGAGCCAGGCCAGAACGTCCCCGCGCGCCCTGGACCAACCTTTGTTAATGGCGTCGGACTGGCCGCGGTCCGGCTCGCTGAGCCAGTGGAGCCGTGGGTCACCGGCGAAGGCGTGGAGCACCGCCAGGGTTTCATCCTGGCTGCCGCCGTCAATGACCCAGTACTCAAGGTTGGGATAGTCTTGTTCGAGGACGCTGTGCAGGGTGGCCTCGAGGTAGCGCCCCTGGTTAAGCGAGGGGGTGACGATACTCACCAGCGGTCGCGCCGGATCGCGCAGCCAGACAGGCGGGAGTGGCTCTACGGGGGCATACGCGGCCCAGGCTGGCGCGCTATAGGCAATGGGGAGCACGTCGCGCATACGTTTTGCAGGATTGCGTGTTTATCTGGATACGCCGGTTATTGGGAGCGGCTGGCGCCCCACAGGCAGGGGTGCGGTTCGACAGGCTCACCACAGGTGGGGAAACCCGGTTTCCCCATGTCCCAACCGCTGGTGGGAGCGGCTGGCACCCCCACAGGCAGGGGTGCGGTTCGACAGGCTCACCGCAGGTGGGGAAACCCGGTTTCCCCGTATGTTCACATCAGGAACTCGTTCTTTCATCCCGCTATGGGTGGTGAAATCGTATGGAGGTCTCAAGGCATGTCAACCACAAACATCGAACTAACCTCCTTTGGGTACCTGCACTTGCCCGCGGATGTGGCGGAACGCTACTTTCCACACAACACGGTGGTGGCGCTGCCGAAGGGCCGCGAACTCTGGCTGCTGCCCACGCGCGGGCCGGGGGCAGGCGGGTTGCTGCTCAAGCAGCGTAACGCCCGTGGCGACCGCAGCGTGCTGATCTGGGAACTGCTGCCCTCGGGCACGCCGCCGGGGCCGCGGCCGGCCTTCTGGGATGAGCGCGATGGGGCGCTGCGGGTCGCCCTGTGACCGGGCGCGGAATCAGGAAGGGTTTCACCCTCCTGAAAATCAATCTGTTTCCATACTCTGTCGATGAACCGGAGCGTAGCTTCGCTGCGCCATACGCATGACTGATCTGGCTGTACGCCCCCAACCCCTGGGCATTTTTCCGCTGCCGGCGGGCTACCTGGTGTTGCCGCCCGCGGCTGCGGGCGACGCGGCGCTCGCCGAGTTGCTGCGTGGCCGCGTTCCCGACACGTTGCCGCCTAGCTGGCGCTTCTACGCGCGCGCCTGCCGCGGTGACACATCGGGCGCCCTGGCGGCTCTGGCGGGCGATCCGTCGCCCGAAGCGGACTACAACTGCTTCGTGCTCAGCGGTGACCCGGCGCTGTACGCCAGGCTCCGCGCAGAGACGCGGGGCGACCTGGCGCTGCTTCTCGAGGTGGCCGCCTATACCCTTGGCCTGGCCGACCAGCCCCCCGACCCGGCGGATACGACCGCTGAGGTGCGCGCCTGCGCGCTCATGGCCCGTGCAGCGTATGCGCTGGAACACAACGCGCCCGCCGAGGCCGATCTGGAGGCTGCCATCGCCAGCGCCACGCCCGTGTCGCCCCTGCTGGCAGCGCAATTACTCCTCACCCTCGCCGAGACGCGGCTCAGGCGCCCCGGGGCCGAGGCCCTGGCGATTCAGCACTATCGCCAGGCCCTGGGCCTGCTGGCGGGCAGCGGGTTGGAGGACGTTCGCGCCTACGCCTGGCTCAACCTGGGGATGCTCTACCAGGAACGCGCCAGCGGCGAGCGCGCCCCGCTGCTCGAAGCGGTCAGGTGCTACCAGGAGGCCCTGCGGTTCTTCAGCCGCGCCACCCACCCCGAAGTGTACGCCCTGGCGCAGAACAACCTGGCCCTGGCCTACCTGGCCATGCCTCTCACCGAGGCCAGTGATCAGTTGCGCAAGGCTATCGCCGTGCAGGCCCTGCGCGAGGCGCTTGGCGTGTTTACCCGTGAGGGCCATCCGCAGTTGTGGAGTAGCGTGCGCCTGAACCTGGCGAATGCCCTGCAATACCTGCCCTCGGCTCGCCCGGAGGAGCATCTGACCGAGGCGATCGCGTTGTACGAGGAAGTGCTGGCCGCCCGCGACCCGGAGGTTGACCCGCTCGGCTACGGGCGGGTGCTGGCCAACCAGGGGAACGCCCTGGCCCACCTGGGCAGCTTTACCCACGCCCGTCCCAGGCTGCAAGAGGCCGCCCGGCTCTTCGCCGCCGGGGGCGACCACGAGGCTGCCGCGACTGTTCGCGAGATGTTGGGGGCAATCGAACGCCATGTGGCGACGCAGAAGGAGGCGCCAGGCGTATGAACATCGCGTTCCGCCCCCTCCTGGCCTCCCTCTCACATGTAGAGTTTTTGGGGCGCAACCTCCGGGCCTTGCATATCCAACCCCCTGCCCCTTCCCCTGCCAGCTTCAGGGGCGGACAGAACGTATGGAAGCCGACGGACGTGATGGCATTGGAATGCGCTGGTTGGTCCTCGCCCCCGGCCCCGCTCCAGCGAAACTGGAGCGCCTGCGCTGAGCCTGTCGAAGCGGGGAAGCCAGAGCCGCGCGCGGGGGTGTTCCAATGCGGTACAGGCCACGTTGACCCGGATGTTCTGTCAGCCCTTAAACCGCCGGGGGAGGAGCCGGGTTCCCCGGTCGGCTGGGGTTTGGGAGGGCTGCGCCCTTCCGGACGAATCTTGTTGCATTGATATGACCATGAGGAAAGCGGGTTTCCCCACATCCCTCCCGGACCCTGCCGACCCGGGACGTACAGCATAAGCCATGAAGGAGGTTGCGTGGCCATCACACCGTCGCATACGGCCCTGGAAAGCCTGGCCAAAGAGGTTGACCGCGCCATGGCTGAGGTGCGCGCGCTCGACGAGGGCGCGCGTGGGAAGGCCATCGCGCTCCAACGGGCCATCGAGGCGTTTCACAAAGCCGGCCTGACAACGATCATCCAGCGGCTCAAGGCCGACCCCCGCGGCAAGGAACTGCTCTTTGACCTGGTGGATGATCCGCTGGTCTACGCGCTCTTCGCCATGCATGGCCTGGTGCGGCTCGACCTGGCGACCCGCGTCACGCAGGTGCTGGAAATGGTGCGCCCCTTTATGCAGTCGCACGGCGGCGATGTCGAACTGGTCGAGGTGCGCGATGAGACGGTGTTTGTGCGGTTGCACGGGGCCTGCAACGGCTGCTCGATGTCGGCGGTCACCCTGCGCGAAGGGGTCGAGGAGGCCCTCCTGAGCCAGATCCCTGAGCTTCGTGGGGTGGAGGTGTTGCCCGATCAGCCCGGGCCGGGGCTGATCCTGCCCGAGGCGATTGGCGTGCGCGGCGCCAGCGCCGAAACGGGCTGGACGCGCGGCCCCCGGGTGGAGGAGGTGCCCCCCGGTACGATGTTCACCCTGCACGCCGGTACCGTCGAGGCGCTGATTGTCAACCTCGACCATCGCCTCAGCGCCTTCCGTAACGCCTGCGCCCACCAGGGCCGGCCTCTCGACGGCGGCTTGCTCGACCCGGACGCCGGCACGCTCACCTGTCCCTGGCACGGTTTCTGCTTCGATGCCAGCAGCGGCGAGTGCTTCACCGCGCCCCAGGCTCAGCTCGAACGCTTTCCGCTGCGGGTCGAGGAGGGGGTGATCTGGGTGCGGCTGGAAGGGTGACGAGGTGTGGAGGTGTGGAAGTGTGGGAGTCTGAGAGTGATGCGGCGTTGAGGCCGTTTCGTATGTCTTCGCCTCTCCACCCCCCTCTGCGGCTGGGGGCGGCGTCACCGGGGGGGCTGGCGCTACCGGCAGCCCAACCCACCCCTGAGCAACTCTACGCGCCCCGCGGGGTTTATCTCGACGCTGAGTGGCTGGTGGTGGCCGACTCGGGCAACCATCGCGTGTTGATCTGGCGTGGCCTGCCCAGCCGCGACGGCGCGCCCGCCGGGGTGGTGCTGGGCCAGCCGGATTTTACCAGCGAGGGACCTGCCGCAGGCGGGCGCGGCCCGGCCAATGGTATGCACCTGCCCACCGGGGTGCTGGTGGTCGCCGGACGGCTCTACGTGGCCGATGCCTGGCACCACCGCGTGCTGGTGTGGCAGCGTGTGCCGGAACGCTCGGCCACCCCGCCCGACTACTGCCTGGGCCAGTTCCGGCTCGATGCGGTGGAGCCAAACCGCGGCGGCGCCCCCGATGCGCTGAGCCTCTACTGGCCCTACGGTCTCGGCTGGTGCGCCGGGTGGTTCTACATCGCCGACACGGGCAACCGGCGCGTGCTGGGCTGGCGCGGGCTGCCAGAGCCCGGGCGCGCGCCCGATCTGATCCTGGGCCAGCCCGACCCCACCGCCCACGACGAGAACCGCGGCGGCCCGCCTGGTCCGGCCAGTTTCCGCTGGCCGCACGCCATTGCCGGCGACGCCGCGACACTCTATGTCGCCGATGCGGGCAACCACCGCGTACTGGGCTGGTCGCCGCCGCCCGAAGGCGACCGCCCTGCCGATCTGGTGCTCGGCCAGCCTGACTTTACCAGCAGCTTCGAGCTGGCCCACGTGCCCCAGGGTCCCCACCGCCTGCGTTTCCCCTACGCCCTGGCGCTCGAAGATGGGCGTCTGGCCGTGGCCGATACCGCCAATAACCGTGTGCTGCTCTGGAGCGCCGCGCCACGGGCCGGGGCCTTCGCGCCTGCCGACGCGGTGCTCGGCCAGGCTACCTTTGGCGAACACGGAGAAAATCGCTGGCGCGCGGTCGCCCCCGATACCCTCTGCTGGCCGTATGGCCTCTGGTTGCATCGTGGGCGTCTGGCAATCGCCGATTCCGGCAATAATCGTGTTATGATCTGGACACTCGATGGCGCGGGGAAAGGAGGTGGGTGATGTGTCTGGGCATCCCTGGTAAGGTGATCGCCATCAGCGATATTGACGGTGTGCGTATGGGCAAGGTAGACTTCGACGGCATCGTCAAAGATGTATGCCTGAGCTACCTGCCGGACATCCAGGTCGGCGACTATACGATTGTCCATGTCGGCTTTGCGATTACGCAACTCGATGAGCAATCGGCAAAGGAGACCCTGGCGCTGTTTCACGAACTGGGCATTCTCGACGAAGAGTTGCGCCAGGACGACGAGGAGGCAACGGCGTGAAGTACCTCGACGAGTTTCGTGATCCCGAGGTGGCGGCCCGGCTGTTCGAGGAGATCCGGCGCATCACCACCCGGCCCTGGGCGCTTATGGAGGTCTGTGGCGGCCAGACCCACTCGATCATCCGCAACGGGATTGACCAGTTGCTCCCGCCGCAGATCGAGTTGATCCACGGCCCGGGCTGCCCGGTCTGCGTGACTCCGCTGGAGATCATCGACAAGGCCCTGGCGATCGCCGCCCGCCCCGAGGTGACATTCTGCTCCTTTGGCGATATGCTGCGGGTGCCCGGCAGCCATCGCGACCTGTTCCAGGTGAAGAGTATGGGCGGCGACGTGCGGATCGTCTACTCGCCGCTCGACGCGGTGCGGCTGGCCCAGCAGCGCCCCGACCGTGAGGTGGTCTTCTTCGGCATCGGCTTCGAGACCACCGCGCCCGCCAACGCCATGGCCGTCGTGCAGGCCGAACGGCTCGGATTGACCAACTTCTCGATGCTGGTTTCGCACGTGCTGGTGCCACCAGCGATCAGCGCGATCCTCGAGTCGCCCCGCAACCGGGTGCAGGCCTTCCTGGCCGCCGGTCACGTGTGCAGTGTGATGGGCACCTGGCAGTACGGTCCGCTGGTCGAACGCTACGGCGTGCCGATTGTGGTAACGGGCTTCGAGCCGCTCGATATTCTCGAAGGCATTCGCCGGGCCGTGACCCAGCTCGAAGCCGGGCGCGCCGAGCTGGAGAACGCCTACCCGCGGGCAGTGCGCCCCGAGGGTAACCAGCCCGCCCAGGCCGTGCTCGAGCAGGTCTTCGAGGTCACCGACCGGACCTGGCGCGGCATCGGGGTGATTCCGCAGAGCGGCTGGCGTCTGCGCGAGCGCTACCGGGGCTTCGACGCCGAGGCGCGCTTCGACGTGGGCCACATCCACACCGCCGAGTCGCCCCTGTGCCGCAGCGGCGAGGTGCTCCAGGGCCTGCTCAAGCCAAACCAGTGCCCCGCCTTCGGCAAGCAGTGTACACCCCGCACCCCCCTGGGCGCCACCATGGTCTCCAGTGAGGGGGCCTGCGCGGCCTACTACCAGTACGGACGCTTTATCCCCGCCGGGGAGGTGGAGGTCACCCGATGAGCCTCTCGTTCGAGGACTGGACCTGTCCCCTCCCGCTGCGCGACTACCCGGCTATCGTGATGGGTCACGGCGGCGGCGGCAAACTCTCGGCCGACCTGGTGCGCCACCTGTTTTTGCCGGCGTTCCGCAACCCGGCGCTGGAACAACTCGGCGACGGCGCAGTGGTCGAGGTCGGCGGCGCGCGTCTGGCCCTCTCCACCGATGCCTTCGTGGTGCGCCCGCTCTTCTTTCCCGGCGGCAATATCGGCGACCTGGCGGTGAACGGCACGATCAACGACCTGGCGATGTGCGGCGCGCAGCCGCTGTACCTGACAGCCAGCTTCATCGTCGAGGAGGGGATGCCGCTTGATCAACTCGGGATCATCGCCGAAACCATGGGCGCAGCAGCGCGCCGCGCCGGCGTCACCCTGGTGACCGGCGATACCAAGGTGGTGGACCGCGGCCACGGTGATGGGGTGTTCATCAGCACAACCGGGTTAGGGCTGATCCCCGCAGGAGTGCGGGTCGGGCCAGAGCTGGCCCAACCCGGCGACGTAGTGCTCATCAGCGGCGAGATCGGCGTCCATGGCGTGGCGATCCTCAGTGTGCGCGAGGGATTGGAGTTCGGCGCGACCATCGCGTCGGATACCGCACCGCTTCACGACATGGTCGCCGCTCTGCTGAACCAGGGCTGCGCCGTCCACACACTGCGCGACCCCACCCGTGGCGGGGTGGCCTCGGCGCTCAACGAGATCGCGGCGGCCTCGGGGGTCGGCATTCGTCTGGACGAGCGGGCGCTGCCGGTCCCCGGCGCGGTACGGGCCGCCTGCGAGATCCTGGGCATGGACCCGCTCTACATCGCCAACGAGGGCAAGCTGGTGGCGCTGGTGGCCCGTGAAGACGCCGAGCGGGCCCTGGCGACGCTACGCGCGCATCCCCTCGGCGCGCAGGCGGCGATCATCGGCGAGGTCACGGCCGACCACCCGGGGGTCGTAGTGGCCCGGACGGGCATCGGCGGGACGCGGGTGGTGGATATGCAGGTGGGGGAGCAATTACCGCGGATCTGCTGATGGCTCTCCGCAGGGAGGGGCGTGAGGAAGCTCGGGTTCCCCATCCAAGCTGAAGACAGTTTTTTCCTGGGAGGGCTTCGCCCTCCCGAACCCTCCCCTCAGGGAGGGGGTTGGGGAAACCGGGTTTCCCCCTATGTTCACCTTAGCCTGGCCAGGCGGCCCAGATCATCGAGGGGGATGGGAGCTGGCGCCATAGCGATCACCCGGGTGAAGCCGAGAGCGGCCCAGGCAGTGAGGGCGCCCTCGGGATCGGCGACCAGGTCCGTCCAATCCACGTGCAGCGAGAGGTCGAAGCCGGTACGGTCGCGGCCCCGCGCGGCAAGCGCGGCGTCGAGGGCAGCCAGCAACGACGGGAAACGCTCGCGGAAGCGCCACTGGAGGTTGAGCCCATCGGCGTAGCGCCCGGCCAGGTGCGCCAGGGCTTCGCTGCGCCCGCCCACGATCAGCCTGGGGGGAGGACGCAGCCCCGGTGATACAATGGCGCCCCGCAGACGCACATGCTCTCCCTCAAATGTAACCGGGTCGCCGCTCCATAGAAGCGGCAACACCTGCAACGCCTCCTCCAACCGCCGGGTGCGCGTGGCGCGATCACCCTGATCGATGCCAAACGACTCCTGCTCAGCGCCGTAGCCACCAGCGCCGAGACCTACTTCCAGGCGCCCTTCGGCAATCTCGTAGAGTGTGGCCGCAACCTTCGCCAGGCGTCCGGGGTGGCGATTGGTCACATTCGCCACCAACGGGCCGAGGCGAATGGTCGAGGTGGCCTCGGCCAGGCCGGCGAGGGTCGTCCAGCACTCCAGCACCGGCTCGCGAGGGTCGTTCCACGAGACGTAGTGATCCCAGAGCCAGAGCGAATCGTAGCCATAAGCCTCAAGGGCCATCGCAGCGCGCCGCACCTCGGTGTACGTTGTGCCGAACGTGGGCAGGCAGATGCCGATGGGGATCACGGAAGGTATCCTTTGTGGCGTATCCAGCACATTCTTATATCAGTCATCCATGCGGCTGCGGCGCACAATGCCAGAATGAAAATATGTGTTCTTGGGAGGGCGAAGCCCTCCCAAGCCCTTCCGGCGGAAAGGGCTTGCCGCCCCTAAAGGCAGGGGGATGGGGAAACCCGGTTTCCCCATAACGTTAGTGCTGCCGTTCGCGCTCCGCCTGCTCCTCGCGCGAGCCGATCACCAGCGCGCCGGCGCGCAGCGTGACGGCGTAGCGCCCCGGTGGCAACCGGTCGAGCGGCGTGCCCGGGGGCGCCAGGCAGCCCGGCAACCCGACGCCGGTTTCGATGGGCAAGCCGCTGGCGGCCCGCGTCGCCACGATCCAGATTTCGGGTCCCGTGGGCTGTACCAGAATGCGCTCCGGGCTGCCCAGCTCGAACCAGGCCTGCTTGCCGAGCAACAGGCGGATGCGTCGCGCGCCGGTGCGCGGATCGGGTTCGTGGCGAATGCGGACGTACATTCCCGCAGGGCGGCGACATTGCGGCGCCGGCTCGCCATTGGGGCCACGCGCCTCCACCCGCTCGGCCATGCGCGTCTGCTGCTCGGCGAGGGCGCGCAGGTCGGCGGCGATCTGCCGGCGCCGCTCCGGCGTGGGGCGCGGCCCCAGCGCCTCAACCACCGCCCGGCGCAGGATGTCATAGCTGTCGCTGGTCATACGCGGTTCCTCGATGGAAACGTTTGGGGAAACCAGGTTTCCCCACGCCCCTTCCTGATAGTAGGGAAACCAGGTTTCCCCGTGCCCCCGCCCATCGAGGCGCCGGGCGCCCCACATCGACCGGGGCTACCGGTCGCCGCCGAGAGGGATACCCCGGTGCAGCCCCAGCGCGCGCGCCCAGCCGACGACGGTGGCGTATTCCTGTGGTGTAACCCGCCGGCTCAACTCGGGGTAGTCGAAGGCCCGATAGGCCGGGTAGTACTGGTCCATGATGTTGACCCAGGCCTCGCGCGACAGCTCCTCCGCAACAAAGCGCAACACCTCCCGCGAGCCGGCCAGATCCCCCGGCAGCACCAGATGCCGGATCAGCAGGCCCCGGGTCGCCAGCCCGCGCTCGACGCGCAGATCGCCGACCTGCCGCTGCATCTCGCGCAGCGCCGGGCGCGCCACATCCCAGTAGCGCGGAATGCCGGAGTAGCGCTGGGCGAGCGCCGAGTCGCTGTACTTGATGTCGGGCATGTAGATATCCACCACGCCATCGAGGAGCCGCAACGCCGCCACCGAATCGTAGCCCGAGGTGTTATAGACGATTGGCAAGCGCAGGCCGCGTGGCACGGCCAGTACCAGGGCCTCCAGGATCTGGGCAATGACGTGGGAAGGGGTGACCAGGTTCAGATTATGGCAACCCTCGCCTTGCACCTCCAGAAAGATCGCCGCCAGTTCCGCGGCGTCGGCGGCGCGCCCGCGGGCGATCTGGCTGATGTCGTAGTTCTGGCAGTAGACGCAGCGCAGATTGCAGCCGCTGAAGAAAACCGTACCCGAGCCGCGCCAGCCGCGCAGCACGTTCTCCTCGCCCATATGCGGCCCATAGGCCGCCACCAGCGCCTCGCGCCCCACCCGGCACACACCCGCCTCGCCGTGAAGCCGGTCGGTGCGGCATACCTGCGGGCACAGCACGCAAGCTGCCAGCCGCTCGCGCGCCGCCACCGCCCGCTCGCGCAACACACCCCGCTCGTAGAGTTCGAGATAGGCCGGGTACGTCATGCGTTGTTCCTCCGCTAGCAGTATTATACCTGCGCCCGCGGTACGTGTTCACCCTTCTCCCGGGTACGCGGGCGTCCCGCCCGCAAGGGCCTGGATGCGGGCAAGCTGCCCGCGCACCCGGAGTTGACGCCTTATACCATTTTAGATTGTGGATTGCCACGCTGGGCAGCACAACCCCTGAAACTGCTTCAAGCAATGCGGCATCATCAACGTTAATTGGTATTACCTTAAGAGTGAATACGTATGCTTGCAAGGCCTATTGACAAAAAATGTCCTGATTTATAATTAAGAAAATTTTCCAAAAAAGATCATGTTTGCAAAGCTTACTGACAAAAAGAATCTTATTTTATCATTAAGAAATTTTAAAATTGATCGCATTTTATTCTGTAAATAATTTACATTTTTTTAATAAAAAAGGGTAAGATAAAGCTATGCGTTTCCTCTTGCTCATCACGTCGCTCTGGGTAGTTCTATGCGCCAACGCCGGCTGTAGCGGCGCTGGGCAAAGCGGCGCGCCAGCGCCGGTTGCGCCGACATCAGCGCCGGTCGCGCCAACGCCGCCCCTGAGCGGCGACTCCATTACCAGCGGTCCCTCCGGCGATGTGGGCAAAGGTGGACCGGCAGCATGCCCGCGGCTCGACCCGATCCTCTACGCCCTGTCGACAGCGAGCGATCCCGCGGCGTTTGCAGCGGCCTCCAACATCCCATACGATCAGGGCCGCGTGCTCGTCTTTGTTACCTTTACGGCCCCGGTTGATTTTGATCAATATAGAGCACGTGTTACCGCACAAACCGATCAACTGGCGCAGGCGCTCGTACCCCCGAACGAGCTTTGCCGTCTGGCAAATGATGCTAATGTGACTGCTGTGCGGCCCCCCGACATGGCCGCGCCAGCCCGTCCATAGGCTGCCCGTCACCTTATCTGTGCTTGCAATACTCGGAGTATAGTTCAGACCCGCTTGACCATCTGGCCTTCACCTCCACATCTCGACGGTTCTACGAGCCGGTAGTGTGAAGGTGTGGGGTTATGGAGCGACTGTAACGTTAGACGGTCATGCGTATGGCGCACAACGCCAGAATGAAAATATTATTGTTCTTGGGAGGGCTGCGCCCTCCCAAACCCTCCCGGTGGGGAGGGCTTGCCGCCCCCACAGGCAGGGGGAATGGGGAAACCCGGTTTCCCCATATGTTCACCTCAGGGTTACGAATGATCGCCCGGGCGGCTGCCAGCGATGAATGATGGAGCAATCAGTGAATCTCGTGATCAATGGCCAGACCTACCAGGTTGCCAAGGACCCGCCCCGTGTTCTGCTCTGGGTGCTGCGTGACGAATTGGGACTCACCGGCACAAAGTTTGGCTGTGGCGCCGGCTACTGCGGCGCCTGTACGGTCCATCTCGACGGCGTGGCCGTGCGCAGTTGCCAGGTGCCCGTTAGCCGGATAGCCGGCAGGGCGGTCACTACCATCGAGGGGCTTGCCCGCGGGGAGGAACTGCACCCGGTGCAGCGGGCTTTCCTCGAGGCCCAGACGCCCCAGTGCGGCTGGTGTATGAGCGGTCAGATGATGACAGCCACGGCGCTAATCGCGGCCAATCCCCGGCCTTCGGAGGAGGAGATCATCGCGGCTATGGACGGCAACTACTGTCGCTGCGGCGCCTACGCGCGCATCCGTCGGGCCGTGGCCCGCGCCGCCGCTCTGGCTCGCGCCGCCACGGAGGCCGTATGAGCCAGCCTCCCGCCCGACGCTGGCGCGTCTCGCGCCGCGGCTTCTTGATCGGCGCCGGGGTCGTCGGCGGCGGTCTGGCCCTCGGCGCCACGCTCGGCCTGCCCTGGCTGCGCCTCGCCCTCGCCGATGTCGTTGATGGCGCCGCGCCGCCCACGATCGTCACCACCGATCCGGCCTTCTGGTTCGAGATCGCCGCCGATGGCCGGGTGCGCCTCGCTATGCCCAAGGTCGAGATGGGTCAGGGCATTCACACGGCCCTCGCCCAGATCGCCGCCGAGGAGCTGGAACTGGCCTGGGAGCAGATCGAGGTTGTCCCGAGCAGCTCAGCGGGTCCGGTGGCCGACAACTTCGGCACCAATGCCAGTAATTCGGTGGCCTCGCTCTTTGCCCCGTTGCGCGAGACCGCCGCGACGATGCGCGAGTTGCTGCGCGCCGAGGCCGCCGACCGCCTCGGGGTTGCGCCGGCTGCGCTTCGTGTTGCCAACGGCGCGTTCTTCGTCGCCGACGACCCGGAGCGCCGGCTGAGCTACGGCGAACTGGCGGCAGACGCCGCCAGGCGCGAGGTGCCCGCCGAGCCGCCTGTCCTCAAACCGAGCACAGCCTGGACGCTGATCGGCGCCAGTGTGCCCCGGGTGGACCTGCCCGCCAAGATACGCGGCGCGGCCACCTACGGCTACGATGCCCGGGCCGAGGGCATGCTCTACGGCGCGGTTGCTCGCCCGCCCAGCCTCGGCGCGACCCTGCGCCGGGCCGCCCCCGGCGAGGCAGCCCGGCGCCCGGGAGTGGTTGCCGTGGTCGCCGAGCGCGACTTCGCCGGCGTCGCCGCCGAGTCGCGCAGTGCTGCCGCAGCCGCCGTGCGCGCAATGGACCTGGAGTGGACCGAGGGGCCGCCGCTCCAGCAGGAGCAGATTGACGCCCGGGTACGCGCCGTCCCCGGGCGTGGCGTGGTCATTCAGCGCGCCGGCAATGCCGCGGCGGCGCTGCGTGGCCCCGGGGTGATCACGGCGGAGTACCGCACCCCCATGGCCGCCCACGCCCACCTGGAACCCCAGGCCGCGCTGGTGGACGTGCGCCCCGACCGGGTGCTGGCCCGGGTGAGCACCCAGTACCCCCTCGGGACGGCCCAGGCCATCGCCCGCGCCCTGGGCCGCGACGCGCGCACGGTCGAGGTCGTGCCCACCTATCTGGGGGGCGGCTTCGGGCGGCGCATGGTCAGCGAGGTGGCGGTGGAGGCGGCGCGGCTCTCGGCAGCCGCCGGGCGGCCCGTGCACGTCGGCTGGAGCCGGGCCGAGGAGTTCCACCACGGCTTTGTGCGCCCGCCCACCCATCACGTGCTGCGGGCGGCCCTGGGGCCAGACGGGCGCATCGTGGCGCTTGAACACTCCCAGGCCAGCGGCGGTGTGATCTTCCCGTTCATCCCTGCGCCCCTGCGCGCCCTCTTCGGAGCCGACTTCGGGGCCTGGCGCGGCGCCTGCATCAGCTACGCCGTGCCGCATATCAGCGTAAGCGCCGAGCACGTCCCCCTGCCCATCGCCACCGGCGCCTGGCGCGGCCTTGGCCTGCTCGCCAACATCTTCGCCATCGAAAGCTTCATTGACGAACTGGCCCACATCGCCGGCGCCGACCCGCTCGCCTTCCGCATCGCCCACACCGGCGACGATGAGCACGGGCGGCGCCTGCGCGCCGTGCTCACCACAGTCGCCGAGCGCGCAGGTTGGGGCACACCCGCGCCCGCCGGCCGCGCCCGCGGTGTAGCCTGCTCCATTGACGCCGGCACCGTCGTGGCCCACATCGCCGAGGTCTCGCGCAAGCCCGAAGGCGGCGTGCGCGTGCACACGGTCTGGGCCGTGGTTGACCCCGGGCTGCCGATCAATCCCGACGGGGTGGCGGCCCAGACCGAGGGCAACATCTGCATGGGGCTGAGTTCGGTGCTCTTCGAGCGGCTGAGCGTGCGCAACGGGCGGATCGCCGCCGACAACTTCGGCGCCTACCCCCTGCTGACCATGCGCGACGCCCCGGCGATCGAGGTAACCGTGCTGCGCAGCGGCGACGTGCCCTACGGCGCTGGCGAACCACCGATGGGACCGATCGGCGCGGCCGTAGCGAACGCCGTGTTCGCCCTCACCGGCCAGCGTCTGCGCGAACTGCCGCTCACAGAGGTGTAGCGCCGCGAAGGCGTCGACGACGGACGGGTCTGAAAACGCCCGGCCCTCCCCCGTCTGCTGTGGAAGGGTCGCCAATCCTCAACCCTCCCCGCAGGCAGGGGGTTGGGGAAACCTGGTTTCCCCATGGCCCAACCGCTGGTGGGAGCGCCTGGCGCCCCTCCAGGCAGGGGCCTGGGGAAACCAGGTTTCCCCGTATGTTCACCTCAGGCCCCATGCGCGGGCACACAACACCGCGATGAACATGGGGTATCTCTGGGAGGACCGCCCCCTCCCTGGCCCTCCCCCGCTGGGGGAGGGAACCGGGCGCCTCCCCCCAGGCAGGGGGTTGGGGAACCCCGGGTTCCCCATGGCCCAACCGCTGGT